>Ga0255128_1000503_pt1 | contig 18187 bp, 12 predicted proteins | sample Law_Miss_RepC_8d_FD_188562 | JGI IMG/M metagenome (GOLD analysis project Ga0255128, IMG submission 188562) | Freshwater microbial communities from St. Lawrence River, New York, United States - Law_Miss_RepC_8d | ecosystem: Environmental > Aquatic > Freshwater > River | place: USA: New York... | reverse complement strand
AAAGGACATCTGCCCAGCAGTGCTTGCTTGCTCCTCGGAAAGGTGATCGCACAATCGAAGTGTCTCAATTGCTCCGGCACTCGATAAGATGCGCTTTGCGGTAAGCGTTTGCCCGTCTTCTAATTCCACCCCAACGGCATGTTCACCATCGACATGGATCTTCGAAACGCCGCTTCGAAGTTTCAGTTTTCCACCTAGTTCACGGAACCTACGAACGAGGTTCTTGAGGATAAGCCGCACCCCTTTAAAAGGTCTTGCGAACCCTTCGAGAAAGATACTTCGAAACATGATGCAGAACTGCCCCCAGTCCATGTCATGCTCACGGGCGTTTCCGTACCACATCAAGGGACACAAGAGCATTTCAATCAACAATGGATCAGAAAAGATCTCATCGAGAACTTCTCGCGTTGAACATTCGAAGTGCTCTTGTTGCAAATCATCGTAGTCGGCGAGTCGTTCAAGAAGCTTTCGAAACGCGTCGCGTTGATGAGGGAACTTCGCATCGATCTGACTTTGGAAGAACTGAATATCGTTATTGAATTCGAGTTCAACCCCCGGAAACGCGATGCTGGAACCACGTTGCTGCGCGAGCTGGAAATCATCCCAGCGGAAACGAAGCTGTTTGAGCAATCGTGCCAGTGGCCCCCGTTTCGCACCTTTCTCGGTGTAGTTGGTCATCGCATGAAGACCAACATCGTAATCGCGTCCGTTCAGACGATAGAACGAATTGAGCCCGCCAATGGTCCAGTGTTTCTCTAAGATGCACACGCGCTGGTCGTACATCGCCAGACGGATGCCTGCGGCCAGTCCGCTCATCCCTGCGCCGATGATGATTGTATCGTAGGAGTTGTCTTCAGACATGCGACGGTCTTGCCGATGGTTTGCGGGCTTTTATAAAGTTCACTGCGGTTCAAACACTATTCCGTCGAACCAAGCGGTTCCTTCGGAGCCGAACATACCGATCGAAACAATCGCTTCGCGTGTCTCGGGTGGGACTTGGAAAACTTTTTCCTCAAGCTTCCATTTGCGGGTCCCTTTGAAACCACCAACGTAGTTGTAACCGATACGGTTGCGGTTGGCGTCGAACCATTGAATTGCCACAGACGGGGACTTTTCACGGTCTCGCCCGACTTTGACGTCTTCAAGCTTGATCCAAGCACCAAGCTTGAGCTTCTTCACGGCCCGGCCATCGATAGGTATGCCTTGCAAGAGCATATTAGGCCACTGGGAATCGGTACCGCGAAATTCAGCGACGAATTTCCCAAAGGGTGCTTCGATGTCTTCAACCCTCTGACAACCGAATTGATAGTACCAGCCTGGAATGTGGAAGTCGCGGATGGTCGGTTCTTCGAAGCTTGCGTTCAGCAACACCGGGCGGGTCGGATCAGGTTGCACTTTACGGTTCTTCTCAGCGTCACCTGTCATCGGAACGAATAGCGTCGGCGTCAGAGCTTCCTTCTCGAGCTTCCCTTCCTTCTTGCGCATCAAGTAGAGCATTTGCTGGTATCGCTCACCGACGGGAATGACCATCAAGCCACCTTCTTTGAGTTGGTCTACAAGTGGCTTGGGGACGTCTGACGGGGAGCATGTAACAATAATCTTGTCGAACGGAGCTTGCTCGGGCCAACCTTTAAAGCCATCTCCGATTCGGCAATGGACGTTGGCATAACCAAGGTCACTTAGAAGCTGCGTTGTTCGCTCGCCGAGGTCTTGGACGATTTCAATCGTGTAGACATCTTTAACCAAGGGGCTCAAGATCGCCGCTTGGTAGCCACTACCTGTACCGATCTCCAGGACTTTGTCGGTCGCCTTTGGCTGAAGCGCCTCGGTCATCTGAGCCACAATAAAGGGGCTTGAGATGGTCTGCGACTCTCCGATCGCGATTGCGATATCGAGATAAGCTTGCCGCACATACTCTGGGGGTACGAATTCGTGGCGCGGGGTTTTGCCCATCGAGTCTAAAACGCGTTGATCGCGGATCCCGCCGGGAATCAAAACGTTGCGGATCAGTCGTTCGCGTTCGACGGAGTACACATCGCTACCCGGACGTGCGACTTGAGCCAACACCGAGCACGGGATTATGGCCCAACAGATAGATGCACAGCAAAGCGCAAGTGCCATCCGAGAACACTTGCGCAGCGAGTGGATGCGACCCAAGATCGCAAATGGGTTGCCGTGCTTGATTGACTGGCCGTGCATGGTTGGGACTCCATCATAAAGTGCTTTAGCCGAGGACGCGAATCCGAGAATCACCAAAGCGGGCGAAATGAGGGGGGACCCTTGAACCTTTCGTCCAGTACATGGAATCAATCCAGTTGGAATAACCCAAATGGAATTAATCCATGCTGACGCGTTCGACGTATTCGCCCGTACGAGTGTCGATCTTGATCACATTGCCTTCCCTGATGAAACCGGGAACTTGGAACTCTCCACCGGTTTCAGTCTTGGCTGGCTTGGTAACGCTAGTTGCGGTATCCCCTTTGACGCCCGGTTCGGTTTCGAGAACCTTCAATGTCACGTGCGAAGGAGGGGTCAGGGTGATTGGATTCCCGTTGAAGAGAACCATGGCAACTGGCATCCCTTCCTTGAGGTACTTCCAGTTGTCATCGACTTGGTCGGCGGTCAATTCGTATTGTTCGAAGGAATCGTTATCCATGAACACGAAGGTACCTGCTTGGTTGTAGAGGAACTGTGTTTCGAGTTCTTCGACGTCAGCGGCTTCCAATTCATCGCCACCCTTGAGGGTACGATCCAAGACCGTGTTGCGGATGAGGTTTTTCAGTTTGCATTTGTAGAGGGCGTTTCCTTTCCCGGGTTTTACGAAATTCACTTCCGAGAGGAGATAAGGTTCGCCGTCGATTTGAACTTTCAAGCCTTTGCGCAGGTCGCTGGTTTTGTAGGATGCCACGATAGTTTTCTTTTTCTAGTTTGGTTTTTCTTTTTCCGAAATCTCGATTAGTAACGCAACTACTTCTTAGGAAAGATTGCCCATTCTACGGACTTCCTTCGAATTTGTCTTGCCCCCGCAATCGATAAAATCCAAGGGTTTGCGACTATCGACGGGTTGCACAAGCCCCCAGCTACGAGGTAGTTGTCGGCAGTTTGGTTGCTGAAATGCAACTTTGCCGGGTAGGGGATGGGTTGGGAAAGGGCTGGGGATTGGATTAAGCTATAGTGGATTGAGGGTTCGTTCATTTAAACGGGGTCAATCACTCAAACCGGGGACAGGGGTAGGCATGAGTTTGGAACGCGTACTCCAACCGCTGATCGCTTGTGTGGGAAACCCAGTCGGGGGCAATCCGACACAATTCGTCATGACTCGAGTTTCGCGAGAAGCGGAGTTGGACTGGCGTTTTTTCACATCTCAAGTCAGCCCCGAGTCGTTCGAAACAGCTTTTCGGGGTATCCAAGCCTTGGGAATGGCTGGAGCGGCGATCCTGCCTCCGTTTCAGGTGGCAGTGCAGCCTTTGCTCGATTCGATCACACCCGGTGCGAAGGCACTGGGTGTAGTCCACGTGGCAAAATGGGAATCGTCGCAGTGGATCGGCGAAGAAACGCTTTGCCCGGCCGTCCTTCGGGCTTTGACACATCGCTTCTCAAAATCGGTTTCGGAATCCGAAGTCGAGCAGGATGAGTCTTTCGCGCCGCAGTCGATCGGAGTCTTCGGAAGCGATCGCTTCGCCTCGGCACTGCAAATCGCCTTGAACGCATTTCCCGGCGACTACAGCGTCTTTTTGATCGGCGATCCACCACCTGTGACAGAGGTGTCACACCCCCCGCTTGCAAGTCCGATCGCTAACCCGATTGCTAACGCGGAAGTCAACCTTGTGGCAAACTCGGGATCGGGACCTGAATCAACCTCGAAGCGTGATTTACAGACAGGGTTGGATTCCGAACAAGAGCTAGGCGAGGATTCCCCAAAACCGAATACGATGCTCGGTACGGAAACGAGTAAAGGGGCGGCAAACTCCCATTTTGACGCTCCCTTAGCAAGCGTACCGAGACTCAGGCTCGACGACTTATCGTTGACCGAAAGACCGGTAAGAGCATTGATTCTCGAAGATATCGATGCGATGATTGGTTTGAGTGCCGCAGCGCGGCATCGCATTTTCAAGGACGCGATATGGGCCGCACACCCAGTCGCGGTCTTGCTCCCACCTCCTACTGGCTGGGTTGAAGCGACTAAAGAGCGTTCGCAGTGCATCGCCGAACTCAAGCAGTATGCTTTGGAGTGGATCGATGAACTCGAAGTCCTTACGCAACAATCCGCTATCAACTTCGAGTTTTGGACCGGTTACGAACCGGAACTCGACTCGATTCGCGAATCACTTGAAGAGTATCTGCAATGGTAACACGCCGCGAATTTCTAACTCAATCCGCCAACGGCTTCGGCGCCATGGCGCTGACTTCGATGATCGTCCAAGCCCAGGAAGGCAGAACGCACTTTCCTGCAAAGGCTAAGAGTGTGATCTTCCTGTACATGGACGGCGGCCCTAGCCAAGTCGATACGTTTGATCCAAAACCCTTGCTGACCCAGTACAACGGCCGCAACCCTGGCGAGCTGTTCGAAGTTGCACCGACGCAGTTCAACAACAACGGAACGGTTATGGGTTCCCCATGGACCTTTGACAAACATGGTCAAAGCGGCATGGAGATAAGCACCTTGTTTCCGAACATCGCCAGACATGCGGATGACTTGGCCGTCGTTCGCTCGATGACCTCGAAGTTCCCCGAGCACACTTCGGCAAATTACTTCCTACACACAGGACATGGACTTCAAGGTCGTCCCAGCATGGGAGCTTGGGTCACCTATGGCCTAGGCTCGGAATGCGAAGACTTGCCAGGTTTCATCATCCTCAATGGTGGTCTGATTCCTCCTGGAGGTCTCGATTGCTTCGGCAGCGGGTTCTTGCCAGCGACCTTTCAAGGTTCGGTGCTTCGCCCAACGGGCAACAGCTTGGCCAATGTTCGCCCACTTGAGCCAACCCCTGAGCTTCAAAAGCACAAGCTGGATCTCTTGCGCCAACTCGATCGCCAAACGCTTGAACGCTTCGGTGAGAACGACGCTTTAGAGTCGGCAATCGCCAACTACGAGCTCGCTTTCAAGATGCAAGGAGCAGTGCCAGAGGTTTGCGACATCTCCCAAGAAACAGCTCAAACGCAAACCATGTATGGGCTTGATCATGAATTCGGACCGACCAAAACATTTGGACGGGAATGTTTGATGGCCAGGCGGTTGGTCGAGCGCGGCGTAAGGTTCATACAACTGACCTGCCCTAACTGCGGACATGACCGATGGGATCAACACGCGAATCTCAAAGCCGGCCACACGCAAAATGCGTTGGCTGTCGATCAACCCATCGCTGCGCTCTTGACCGATTTGAAACAACGCGGGTTACTCGACTCGACCCTTATTGTCTGGGCCGGTGAATTCGGCCGCACTCCCTTCGCCCAAGGTGCCGATGGCCGAGACCATAATCCGTTTGGGTTCTCGATTTGGATGGCAGGTGGTGGAGTTCGCGGTGGTACTGTTTATGGTGCTACTGACGAATGGGGTTACAAAGCGGTCGAGAACAAGTGCGAGATGCACGACTTGCACGCCACGATGCTCTATTGCCTCGGGCTCGACCACACCCGTTCGACTTTCCGGTTCAGCGGCCGCGACATGCGATTGACCGATGTTCACGGCCGAGTCTTATTCGATATCTTGACGTAATCTAAATCTTGACGTGATCTCACCGTCTCGATTCAACGATCCGATCCCATAGGAGCTTTGATTGTGTCACGATTCGTTTCCGCTTGCGCGTTTGTATTCTTCGCTGTCGCCACCCTGACTGCATCACTCCAAGCTCAATCGGAAACCAGTCCTACCGACAAGCCGTTACCGACTCGTCCAAACATTGTATTGATCTTCGCTGATGATTTAGGCTATGGGGATTTGGGGTGCTACGGGGAGACACGCTGGAAGACGCCAGCTATCGACTCCATCGCGGCAAATGGAATTCGCTTTACCGATTTCCACTCTTCGCAGCCGGTCTGCTCCGCTTCGCGCGCAAGCCTCCTTACTGGATGCTATGCGAATCGGATCGGTATTCACGGCGCTCTGTACCACGGTAGCAAGAATGGCATTCATGCCGACGAAGTCCTCTTGCCGGAGCTGCTCCGAGAAAAAGGTTACAAGACTTGCGCAGTAGGCAAATGGCATCTAGGGCACCATCAGCAATTTCTACCTTTGCAACATGGATTTGATCGCTACCTGGGACTGCCCTACTCGAACGACATGTGGCCCCATGGCAAAGTAGTTAAACCGGGCACGTTTGTAGAACTGCCATTGTTTCGCGATAACTCGATCATCGATGCGGATGTCGACGGCGAAGACCAAAAGAAACTGACACAGCAGTACGGCGACTTCGCCGTGGACTTTATCGAAGAGTCGCAACAAGCTCCTTTCTTCTTGTATTTCGCTCACACTTTTCCCCATGTGCCACTCTTTGCAGGGGCGGACTACGCGGGCAAGTCCCCTGCGGGGATCTACGGCGATGTGCTTGAAGAGTTCGATGGAACGGTTGGACGAATCCTCGAGACACTTCGCAAGAACAATTTAGAAAACAACACCCTTGTGATCTTCACCAGCGATAACGGACCTTGGTTGACTTATGGCCCACATGCTGGAACTGCCGGCCCCTTGCGAGATGGGAAAGGAACCATTTACGAAGGTGGCATTCGTGTACCGATGGTTGCCAAGTGGCCCGGAGTCATTCCCGCCGGTACCACCCAATCCGAGACAGCGATGACGATCGATGTGCTGCCGACCCTCGCAAGGATCGTCGGTGCCGACCTGCCGAAACATCCTATCGATGGTCTCGACATTTTCGACTTGCTAACCAACAAACCCGAAGCGAAATGCCCCCATGAAGTCTTCTATCACTACTACCGAAATGGTGAACTACAAGCTCTTCGCAGCGGACCTTGGAAACTGATCTTGCCTCACGATGCCTACTGTTACGATCCGAACGAAGTCGGATCGGCGGGCTTGCCGGGCAAGTCACGGACAATCAAAATCACAAGCCCCGAACTTTATCACCTTGGTGATGACCTTTCGGAACAAACGAACGTCGCTTCGACGAACCCTCAAGTCCTCGAACGCCTAATGAAGCTTGCCGAACGCGGCCGCGATGAGCTCGGCGACTCGTTGACCAAGACGACTGGCAAGGGACTACGCCCTGCCGGGATGATCAGTCCCTAAAGCTTATCCCTAAAGCTAATCAGCAAAGTAACAAAGCACAGCACTACACCAAAAGCACAGCATTACACCAACAGCACAGCAACGTACAAAAAGCACAGTATCATACAAAAAGCACCGCAGCGAACTTTTCGACGCAACGAACGCACATTCTGTGAGAGACAAGACAAGGCTCGATGAAAACAATTGGATGGTTGGGATCGGCAGACGGATGGTACTTTCGCGATTTGCAGCGAGCGACAGCGCTGCCTCATTGGTCAGAACAAATCTCGATCAGCCCGTTATCCTTCAGTGACCTGCATGTCGCTTATCGTGGTGGCCCGACAAGCACCGTAGGGTTCGGTAATCTCGCGGAAGAATCTTTCGACGCGTTGCTTGTGCGAACCATGCCCCTAGGATCATTGGAGCAGACTATTTTTCGGATGAATGCGTTGCACGTGGCGCAGCAAACGGGAATCAGAGTCATCAATCCACCACGATCGCTTGAGATTGCCATCGATAAATGGCTGACTCTTGAAAAGGTTCGTGCAGCGGGGCTACCGATCCCGCGAACTCTCTGTTGCCAAACGCGAGATCAAGCGATGGAGGCTTGGGAATCGCTCGGTCGCGATGCTGTTGTCAAACCGGTGTTCGGCGGGGAAGGACGAGGCATCATGAGGGTTTCCGACCCCGACCTAGCTTGGCGAGTCTTCTCCACTCTCGAGCAACTTCGAAGTGTGATTTATTGTCAGGAGTATATCGAAGGACCCGGCTACGATTTGCGATTACTCGTCATCGACGACGCTGTTTTCTGCGTGAAACGACAAAGCATGGGAGATTGGAGGACGAACGTCTCCCGAGGTGCACAAGCGATCGCGCATGAGCCGACATTCGAACAAGTCTCGATGGCATTCCAAGCATGCCGAGCGGTGGGTGTTTGGATGGCTGGTGTCGATTTGCTAACCGATGCTCATGGGAACGACTTGGTGTTAGAAGTCAACGCGGTTCCGGGTTGGAAAGGGACCGCAGCGGGCCTTCAAGTCGATATCGCTCGCGTTGTGATTGAGAAGCTGCTGTTCCCGACGGCGCGGTAATTGGAAACACAGAGGCACAGAGGCACAGAGAAACAGAGAAATCTCCGTGACCTCTGTGCCTCTGTGTTTCTAAATGTCTTCACTGCCGATTGAATCGCTCGCGCCATTCCTCTGAGTCACCTAATTTCGTCGCAGTCGCGAATACCAAATCACGCAACTGGTTAGCTTGCTCTTCCTTACCTTGCTTGCGAAGAATCTCGACGGTTCGTGCGCGCGCTTCGAGCCATGGCTCACTTCCGGCGGGAACCCCCGTAGCCATTTGCCGGTAAAGCCCCACAGCTTCTTCGGTCGCTTCCGGCGTAGCGGCAAGCGTTTTCGCAGAGCGATAGACCCACCACAAGCTCTTCGTTGCTTTGCTTCTCGCGTCTCTTAGCCCATCTCGTAGCTTCGCTGGAATCGAGCATAGCGTGTACAGATCAATACAGCGATCGAGTCTCGCGATGACAGGCCCTTTGGAAACACTCTCTCCGAGAGCCGCGCGCAGTTTTACCAACTCTGGAAGAATCGAACTGGGCTGGATTCCCGAAGCTGGCGCTAAAGCTTGCCAGTCCGTCTCGCACTGATTCCAAGCGAGCGCGCAAGAGCCGATCGGATCATCCCCTTGTTCGAACTTCGATGCAACGAGTAGTTCTTCGATCGCGGAATGAGAGGATGCTGTATTTCTTGGCGACCAACGGCGATTCGATCGCAGACTCGCGAACCAAGCTTCCCACGATTTTCGATTGTCACCAGCAGTTTCCAGGATCGCTTGTTGCAATTCATCCCCCGCACGAGAGACTTTCGCCGCGTCGCCGATGGGTTTCTCCAACCAATCTTCTTGGGTCACCAGGGAGAACCAAAGCCAACGTTTCGCTGCGAGCCCGATATGATCGGTTGAGGGGTGGTTGCGAACAAGGTCTCGCCAGAAATCCATCCACATCGCTAGATCGCCTTTGCTGATCCACTGCGGCTCCAACATAGAGATGGCACTGCGAGCAGCAGAGGTTTTCGGCCACTGCAAAGCGGTATCGCGCAATCGTTGTTGCATAGTAGCTTGCTGCAACTCACGCTCTTCGGCATCAAGGCTCGGGTCGGGATCTTTCAGCAACCAAGCGGACATCAAAGCGGCGGCAGATGCTTTAGGTTCTTCTGGATAGCTGATCGCGACCCGATAGAATTCATCGGCGGCTGGGATTTTCTCCCCTGATTGTTCAAGGAGTGCAGCGATTTGCATCGCAAGTCCAAATGCATCGCTTGTCGCGTTGATCTTCGATGCTGCCGACTCGGCTTGTTGTAACTTCTCGATTGCTAACGCTATGTTCTTTGCCGCGATCGCTTGTCGCGCTTCGATCCGAAACAACTCAATAGCCGCTTTCGCATTGGCGGGGTTCATCGAATTTGCTCGGCCTGTCAAATCATTCGTCTTGCCCCCAGAGGGATCTGTCTTGGAAACAACATCTCCTAGTTGCGATTTCCAGCGTGGTTCAGAGACAAGGATGGCATCCATGCGCTGTTCCCAATACTTTCCAAATCGCTGAGCAATCATTTGCTTGAGCTTAAGAACAGCTTCAGGATTCGCGACGTTGTTTTGAGTCTCGGTCGAAGAGCGTTGAAGTTGGATTGCAAAGAACTCGACAGCCAATTCGGGTGACGACTCCCAATTACCGACGCGTTTGAGCCAAGCTTCGGCCATATCAAGCTTTTCAGAGTTGCGAGCTGCGCGTGCACCGAGGCTTGCAAGTCGCATTCGCCACTGAGTCGCTTCGGGGCTCGAGCGTCCTTCGAGAGAATTCCAGAGTTTTGCTAGAGTAAGCTCTACAGACTGCGTGCGATCGAGTTGCAGTTCCGCTTCGGCTCTCGCCATTTCCAATAGGGGCAAGTGGGCCCAGGTGCTCGGCAATCGCGCGGCGGCTTGGTCGATCGCGGCGAGCATCTCTGTTGCAGCAGCGATGCGATCATCGCTCTTCGGCGGATACGCTTCACAGCGTTGGTACAGCAAGTCTGCTCGAAGCAATTCGATTTCACCGAGAAGATCGAGGATCTCTGTCGAAGTTATTTTTCCTTGGGAGGCACTGTTCGGTTTGTCGGGTTTGAGTTTCGAAACAGCAGCTTCAAGAGATTCGCATTGATCGAGCCCGATGCGGATCGATTGGAGCAACCATTCATGCAGCGCCCGACGACCGGGTACGGCTTGAGAGGCTGCGAGGGCGTGTTGGTTAAGCAGATTCCGGCACCAGTTCTTCTTCCACTGAACCCAAGGGAACCGAGAGGATTGCGCAAGCTTACCAGAGAGTCGCTCAAGGTCTTCGATGCAGTTTTGCAGGTCAACTTCTGCATTGCTCCAATCGACTTTCAGCGTTCGATCGCTGCTGATCGCGTGCATCCAAAGCATCATCCATTGAGCTTGGGCATTCGAATCCTGCGAGCTTCTATCAAACCGAAATTCGCAAATCGCCGCTGCTAGTTGCGGATCTGAGTTAGGTACCTTCTGCTCGATGAAAGATTCGATCCAGATGATATCGGGGGACTTGGTATAGGCGGGAATTCCGATATCGATATCTCGAACAACAGCATTGTCTTGAGCCAAGACGCAACAATGCGAAAGGCTCAGCCAGCAAATCGCAAAGCAAATCGCCCAATGAAGCTTGTAGTAGAGCTTGCAGCAGAGCGCACTGTAGAGCTTGCGGCATAGCGCGGCAACAACCCGAGTACGTGGGTAGATGCGTCTTGCGACCGCGTGGCGGGAGAGTGGGTTGAGAGTGTCTCGAATCATGACGATACGTGGATCAAAAGCGGCATGAAGACTCCGTTTGGAATTCGCTTCAGCATAGCCGCAAAAGGACGTCGTTGATATAGACCTATATTAGAGACGCTTTACGCCATACATTGCACGCGAGCGTGGTTTAAATCACTCGCGAGGAGAAGTGGGGAGATAGATCAAGGTTACAGATAAACGGTTCTTCGGGAATTTTAGTGGCTGGTTTTGATTCGTATCGGTTTTACAGCGCCATGCTCGTGCTCAGTGAAACGGTGCTCGTGCTCGTAATCGAAAGCAACCTGTACGGGTGTTACGTTCGGTCAACTTAAGACCTGACTTTGAATACAACAAAACTGGTTCCGGTATCTGAGTACGAGCACGAGCACGAGCACGAGCACGGGGTACGGGTACGGGTACGGGTAAGACAATGGGGAGAAAAACTAAGATTACAAGATAAACGGTTCTTCGGGAATTTTAGTGGCTGGTTTTGATTCGTATCGGTTTTACAGCGCCGTGCTCGTGCTCAGTGAAACGGTGCTCGTGCTCGTAATCGAAAGCAACCTGTACGGGTGTTACGTTCGGTCAACACACGAGCTAACTTTGAATGCAACCAAACTGGTTCTGGTATCTGAGCACGAGCACGAGCACGAGCACGAGCACGAGCACGAGCACGAGCACGAGCACGAGCACGAGCACGGGTACGGGTACGGGTACGACAATGGGGAGAAAAACTAAGATTACAGATAAACGGTCCTGCGGGAATTTTAGTGGCTGGTTTTGATTCGTATCGGTTTTACAGCACCCTGCTCGTGCTCAGTGAAACGGTGCTCGTGCTCGTAATCGAAAGCAACCTGTACGGGTGTTACGTTCGGTCAACACAAGACCTGACTTTGAATGCAACAAAACTGGTTCTGGTATCTGAGGACGAGTACGAGTACGAGTACGAGTACGAGCACGAGCACGAGCACGAGCACGAGTACGGGTACGGGTACGGGTACGACAATGGGGAGAAAAACTAAGGTTACAGATAAACCGTTCTTCGGGAATTCTAGTGGCTGGTTTTGATTCGTATCGGTTTTACAGCACCCTGCTCGTGCTCAGCGAAACGGTGCTCGTGCTCGTAATCGAAAGCAACCTGTACGGGTGTTACGTTCGTTCAACACACGACCTGACTTTGAATGCAACCAAACTGATTCTGGTATCTGAGGACGAGTACGAGTACGAGCACGAGTACGAGTACGAGCACGAGCACGAGCACGATAATGGGCCCGAATCGCAATCCTCTTTGGCCACTACTTTTCCTCAGGAGCCAGATAAACTAAGGTTACAAGGTGATCTGAATTCCAAGCGTATCGCCCGTGCCATGTCCACGGTGGACTTGAAGCTCCCGTGCTTTCAGGTTGCTCAAGCGACTTAAGTATGCCGGCGGTATTAGAAACCTGGGCGGTTTTTGAAATCTCAGCAGTAAACGTATCGGTGGCAGGATTGATTTCGATGGTACATTCTTTGAAGTCGAGCCATTGATCGGTCAAGCAACTCCAGGTTTTGTACACCGACTCTTTGGCGGAAAAGACAAGTCGCTCCCAGGCGATCACGGGGCGCGATGGTTGTTGGCTCGGGAAGGACGGAAGCTTGGATAGACCTTCGCGATCGCGAGGGGTGGAGATCATCTCCCAGATTCCATGCGGAAGGGGCAAGTTTTCTTCGGCATCGATTCCGATCGCTAAGAATTCAGATGCTCGGCCGATCGCAGCTGCGGTGTAATTGCGGCAATGGGTGATACTGCCTTGATACCCTTGCGGCCAGATTGGCCGCCGTGTTGTATGGACTCGAATCGCGATCGGCAACTCGCCGAGCTGCCTGAACGCTTGATGCGCACAGTATCGACCTCGTGAGAATTCCTTCTTCCGTTTTTCAATCGCGTTGCGAACGAATGCAAGCTCCTCCGGAAAACAATCGCACATCGAATCGCCAAGGATAGAGAACACCGACAAGGCTGTTGGCGCGATGTTCTCGATCATCTGGGAATCGCTCCGTGAAATGCACTTCGAAAAACATCGAACGCTAAGAATGAGCTGCTGGATTCAACAGGAATTGCCAGGAGAAGATGCGATCGTTTTGGAAGTGTTTGGCTGATGTAAGTATTTGGCTGTAGTGTACTTGTGACACCCCTTGCGTCAATCCAGCGCCTCATTCACCCAACGGCTCACTGGCCCAAGGCGTTCTGCGGGCACAAATCCCCTAACTGGTCCAAAAGCTCCAACTAAAACGTCTAACTAGGGAGTCGACGGCTAGCTAGAATGTCGGGTAAGTAAAACCGGGCGCTGTTAGAAAACTGGGATACAAGACTTCGGTTCCCCAGGCATACCGTGCCGACGATACGTCGTTTACCCAATTCCGCAAACACCCAACTTGAACTTGATATGAGACACACAAAGATCGATCCCCCACCATTTGTCTCGAATACTTCCGATGTGCATCGGGCTGTTTCCCACATACTCGCTCGCCCTGCTCGCCAAGCCCCAGCGTGGCTGCGACACGTAGGTGTCCTTAGCTTTTTTTCACTAAGCGTTCTATCAGGGGGCTTGGTACGCGCCCAAGAAGAAACGGTAAACACCGAAGGGGTGTACTTGTCCTCAGTAAGGCAATTGACCTTCGAAGGCTCGCGTGCCGGTGAGGGATATTTCAGCCGAGACGGCAAGCAGATGGTTTTCCAGAGCGAGCGTGAAGCTGGCAATCCGTTCTACCAGATTTATCTGCTTGATCGAGAGACGGGGGACGTCGAGCGAGTCTCGCCTGGTCATGGCAAAACCACTTGCGCGTGGATCCACCCTGATGGCGACCGCGTCTTATTTGCTTCTACGCAATTTGACCCTGAAGCGCAGAGCAAGCAAAAGGGTGAGCTCGAGTTCCGCGCATCGGGTCAACAACGCCGATACGCTTGGGACTATGATCCGCAATTCGAACTGGTCGAATGGAATCGCAAAACCGGTGCTTATAAAAAGCTGACCGAAGCGATGGGATATGACGCGGAAGCTTCTTACAGCCCAGACGGAAAGCTGATTGCTTTTTCATCGAATCGGGAAGCTTTCTCCAAACCGCTGACAGAGAGACAAAAGACTCTTTTCGAAAACGATCCTGCGGTAGCTCTCGATCTATACGTGATGAATTCCGATGGAAGTGATGTTCGTCGAATCACGGATGTATACGGTTATGATGGAGGACCATTCTTTTCTCCGGACGGAAAGCGAATTTGTTGGCGTCGGTTCAGCGAAGATGGAGCCACGGCAGAGATCTATAGCGCCAACGTCGACGGCTCGGATGCCAAGCAGATTACCAAGCTTGGTGCGATGAGCTGGGCTCCTTATTTTCACCCGTCGGGTGATTACTTGATCTTCGCGACGAACCTGCAAGGCTTCGCCAATTTCGAACTCTACCTCGTCGACGCTGCCGGAACGAAAGAACCGGTGAGAGTCACTTCGACCGATGGCTTCGACGGCCTACCTGTTTTCACCCCCGATGGCAGCGAACTAGCTTGGACTAGCAACAGAACGGCCGAAAAGAAGTCGCAGATCTTCTTGGGTAAGTGGAATGACGAAGCGGCACGCAAGGCGCTCGGTATCGGAGAGACTTCCTCGCAGAACAGCGGATCTCAAAGCGCTACGGCCATGAAAGATCGCGGTACTATCGATCGCGCTGCGATCGGAGAAGTATCGAGCACGGCGAGCAAGAATGTCAAAGAGACCGACAGCGACTACAAGGCATCCGATATCGGTCGACATGTCGACTATCTATGCCGACCGGAGCTCGGCGGTCGCTTGACAGGCACCGATGGCGAACGACTCGCAACCGCTTATGTTGCAGGTGTTATGTCCGAACTCGGACTTGCACCAGCCGGGACCGACACCTTTGCGAGCTTGCTAAATAAAGTCAACAGTCCTGCCGGCGTTGTTAACGGGGCTGCGCCAGGAGACTCTGACGACGGCTTTGGTAAGTACTTCCATCCATTCCCATACAACGCTGGAGTTGAGCTTCGTGATGCCAACAGTTTGGGAAGCGGAGAGCAGACATGGAAGCTCGATCAAGACTGGCGACCTTTGGCATTTTCCAAGTCCGGTGAGGTCGCTCCAACGGGAGTGGTATTTGCTGGTTACGGCATCGTCGCTCCGGCTGATGGGGAACAAAAAGAGTACGACTCTTATGTGCACTTGGATGTTGAAAACAAATGGGTGATGGTTCTCAGGCAGATGCCCAGCGACGTTACTCCTGAACGTCGCCAACAGTTGGCTCGCTACAGTTCTTTGCGTTTCAAAGCGATGGTTGCAAGAGATCGGGGGGCGAAGGGTTTGATCGTAGTCAGCGGGCCAAAGAGTGGCGTTCGCCAACAACTGGTTCCTTTGCAAAATGACGGGTCCCTTTCAGGCACCAGCATCGCTGCGATCAGTATCTCGGATGAGCTTGCTGAGAAATGGTTCGAGAAGAGTGAAGACAAGCTCGCGGACTTACAGAGTGAGCTGGATCGCGGCGAATTGATGATGGGTTTTGAGTTACCCGAAGTCGAGGTAGCCGCGAACATTGATGTTCAGCCGATCAAGCGGACTGGAACGAATGTGCTGGGTATTCTGCGAGCATCGGATGATCCGAACGTAGCGTCAAAAACACTCATGATCGTCGGAGCGCACATCGATCACTTGGGCGCGGGGGGTAACTCCTCGAGCTTGGCGAAAGAAGAAGAGAAGAACGGAGTGCACCGCGGCGCAGACGATAACGCTTCTGGAGTTGCGGCAATGTTGGAGATTGCACAATCGCTTGCCAGTCAGAAGAAGAGTGGCAAGCTAAAGCTCAAGCATGATATTTTGTTCGCGGCTTGGTCGGGCGAAGAATTGGGGCTCTTGGGCTCCGCTTATTTTGCCGACCACTTCCGCGAAGTCTACCCGCAGTTGTCCGAGGGGATCGGTGCCGAGGGCAAACTGTATCCTGTCGTCATCGCAAATCTGAACCTCGACATGGTTGGTCGTTTGCGTGAAAACCTAGTGCTCCAAGGGATCGGATCCTCACCGTTTTGGAAAGGTGAGATCGAGAAGCGGAACGCCGTGGTGGGATTGCCGATCACTTTGCAATCCGACAGTTACTTACCTACGGATGCAAGTACGTTTTACTTGAAGGGCATCCCGATTTTGTCCGCTTTTACCGGTTCGCATTCCGAGTATCACACCCCTCGCGATACACCGGAGTTGCTCAACTACGATGGAGCGGCACAGATTGCCAAGTTGATGGGACTGATCGCTCGGTCGCTTGGTAGCTCCGAAGAAGTTCCCGAATACACCGAGCAGCGAGCACCGGAAGACCAAGGGGTTCGCGCAGCGATGACTGCGTATTTGGGTTCCATTCCTGATTACGCACAAGGAGACATCCAAGGGGTTTTATTATCGGGTGTTTCCAAGGATGGACCTGCTGCAAAGGCAGGTGTCAAAGCGAAGGACATCGTTATCGAGCTGGCGGGTCGCAAGGTTGAGAACATATATGACTACACCTATGCGATCGAGGCTTTGAAGGTTGGCCAAGAGACCGAGATTGTGGTCAAACGAGGGAGCGAGACGTTGCGAATGAAAGTCACACCGTTGTCCCGCCAATAGCCATTAAGCCTACAGCAAACGCACAAGTAAGCGAGGAAACATGAACCGTTCTTTGCGAACAGGGATCAAGCGAACGGCGGTCAAGCGAACAGGGCTCAAAGGCTTGTTATGGCCTATGTGCTTTGCGATTGCTGCGACTACCTCGTTAAGCATTGTCAAATGGAACTTGGCGGTAGAGAGTCCGCGAAGTTCCCAAGACGATGGCCGAGTGGCTGACGTTGATCTATTCACAGGTAAGCTCGTTCCGTTGCTTGAAGTTCGCGTAGAGGAATCGGCTTTTGAAAAGCTAGAGTCTGAAGAGCGTCCGTATGTGCGATCGGTATTGAAGATTGCTGGTTTGGGTGATGAGCAAACCCCGCAGATGGGGCCTTGGACGATAGGGGTCAAGCTCAAGGGAGCGGCTGGTAGTTATCAGGGACCGTATGAAAAACCAGGACTGACCGTGCGGCTTGATAAGTTCCGCAAAGGCCAATCGCTGACAGATCCGGCAGTGGGCATGGTTCGCAAATTCCACTTGAACAATGCCGTTCAAGACGAGACGTACTTTCACGAGTGGCTAGGGACCGAGGTATTTCGGATGGCAGGATATCCTGCACCGAGTGTTTCCCATGCGGTTTTGCAATTCAACGACTTTGACAGACGTTTGGTTGTGGTCAGGGAAGGGTATGACGAAGGTTTTATCAAGAAGCATGTAGGAGAAGTGGCGGGGAATCTCTACGACGGTGGTTTCTGCCAAGACATCGAGCAAGCTTTGGAAAAGGATGCAGGGGATGGGCCGGAGGATCACAGCGACTTGCGCGCAATCGTCGAAGCGGTGGAGGAACCAGAGTTTGCCCTAAGGCTTGAACGTGTTGCCAAGTTAGTAGATCTCGATCGGTTCCTCACGTTCATGGCGATTGAGCGGTTGATCTGTCATTGGGATGGTTATAGCAATTCAGCGAACAACTATCGGCTCTTTGTGCCGAAAGATGATTCCGGTGATTCGACATCGGGTGCCGTCTTCTTGCCGCACGGCATGGATCAACTCTTTGGTGATTTAGGGATGGACATGTTCGATCCTCATGGATCGATGTTAGCGCGTCATGTTATGAGTTCGAATGAACTACGCTCTCGATATCGAGAGCGGGTGCGAGAAGTTATTCGCTCGATCGATCCGCCGGAGCGATTGCTTGAAAAGCTACAAAGTCGATTCGAAGTAGTGGTAGCGGGTTGCGGGACGCTTGGAGAGGAGTTCGGGAATAGTTTGATGGATCGCCAAGCAGATTTGGTTGCGCGCATTCGAGAGCGGATCGCTCAAGTCAACGAACAAATCGATGCGCCGGAGCCTTTGCCGCTTGAAATTGCCGCAGGAGAAAGCCGTCGCTTGGAAGGATGGTATCCGGTTTGCGACATCGAAGAGATTCGCGCAGAAGTCCGCTCGATGGATAGTGTAACTGATGCTTTGCACGTATCGGTGTCTAAGGGTAGCGAAGGCTTTGGCAGTTGGCGGGCGGGTTTT
>Ga0255128_1000501_pt1 | contig 18198 bp, 13 predicted proteins | sample Law_Miss_RepC_8d_FD_188562 | JGI IMG/M metagenome (GOLD analysis project Ga0255128, IMG submission 188562) | Freshwater microbial communities from St. Lawrence River, New York, United States - Law_Miss_RepC_8d | ecosystem: Environmental > Aquatic > Freshwater > River | place: USA: New York... | reverse complement strand
CACTCGGGTCGGTGATACCAACGATCAATTCACCGTCATCCTCGATGGTTTAAGCGAAGGGGACGAAGTCATCCTCAACCCACTGTCGTTCATCGAAGAAGCCCAAGAGATCGCTATGCAATTCGAACAACAACTATCCCAATCCAAAGGTTCTAAAGAACCTGCGGCAGCAACCGAGAAAAAAGCAACGGAAAAGTAGGAATAGTCGGAGCATAGCTGCACAACATTCGCTCGAGCTTGCCCGCTATTCGCTCGAGCTTACTCGTTCAATACGGCAAACTCGACTCGGTGCCGCAAACTGGATTCGGTGCCGCAAGCTCTTCCAGTAGCGACGTCCACTTTCCTAGCGTGTTTACCTCAACAATAGCTCTCACAATCACTCTCACGATTCTAACGCAATTTCGATGCTCGCATCCTTCCTCCAGACATTCAAGCTAGGGCTCAAAAGCCTCATGCTTCAGAAGATGCGCTCGGCCCTGGCAGCCTTGGGGATTTTCATCGGTACGACCACCGTCATCTGGCTCGTTGCGATGGGGGAAGGAGTCAGCTACCAAGCTCAACAACAAATCCTCGAACTCGGCGCAAACAATATCATCGTCCGAAGTATCGAACCGAAGAACACCAGCAGCTCAGAACAGAACCGCGTCAAAAGCTATGGGCTCCTGCGAGCCGACTACCAACGCTTCCTCTCCAACATCCCAGGCATCACGCGCTCGGTCCCCATGCGGGAACTTCGGCGTGAATTCGCAAGCAAGGGTCGGCTTCTTAACGCGAACCTCGTCGGATGCTCCCCAGAATACTTAGACCTCAACCGCTTAGAAATCGCACGCGGACGATGGTTCTCAAAATCGGACGGCAGAGAAAATGTCATTGTTCTGGCCGATGGCACAGCGAAACGGCTTTTCCCCCAAGAAAATCCCGTGGGCCAGAAAGTACGTGTCGAGAGCGATGTTTACACCATCATCGGACAAACCAAACCCCGAACGGCCTCGGCTGCCATCGGAGGTAGCCTCGAAGCTCGAGAATACTCCTACGATGCATACATTCCCTTAGACACTTTCCGCCAACGTGTCGGTGACCAAATCATGACCCGCACCGGTGAAGGATTTAACTTCAAAGGGGAAATCGTTGAACTGACTCAAATCACCCTGACCCTCGGCGATATCGCCATGGTCGACGAAACAGTATCCATCCTCGAACGATTGCTCAAGAAATACCACGACCAAGAAGACTACGCGATCGTCGTCCCAAAAGAACTGCTTCAACAAGCCGAACGCACAAGATCCATGTTCAACGCGATGCTTGTAATCATCGCAGGGATCTCGCTACTCGTCGGTGGTATCGGGATCATGAACATCATGCTCGCTACCGTAACCGAACGGACGCGTGAAATCGGGATCCGCCGCGCTCTAGGGGCCAAACGATCCCACATCATCCAGCAATTCCTCGTTGAAACACTGGTGCTGACCGGTAGCGGTGGTTTGCTCGGCGTCGTTGTCGGATTGCTGTGCGGTCCGATCTTTCGATCGATCCGCTGGACCATCCGCCAGTTCTCTCCAGATCTGCTACCACCCACCATCCTTACCCTTGAACCCCGCATCGCTCTCTGGAGCGTCTTGCTCAGCGTCGGGATCTCGCTGCTCGTAGGACTGCTCTTCGGACTCTACCCGGCTCGAAGAGCCGCAAGCATGAATCCGATCGAAGCCCTGCGGCATGAGTAATCTACTAGTTCAAATTGCCAGGACGCCTTGGCATCTGACGCGGATAAGGCAACTCACGTTGCTCGGGCGGCGTCAGTCCGGTCTCTAGCGACCATTGCTCACGCTCGTCTTCGTTCGCATAGTAAGTCAACCAGCAGTCCATATCATCATCATCCAAACAATGCCAATGCAAGAAATTCCGCGAACCGGAAATCTTCTTTTGATACACCGGCAAAATGTCTCGTGCCAATAAACAATACAACTGGCGATCGCTCAAGTGCTCGGTGAAATCCAAAGCGATCTTTTGGCTGTACAACTGATGAATCGTCCGCCACAACAACGAAGAGACTTCCTCGTCACTCAACGTATCCGGAGAAGGAAGAACCAATTCCGGCTCAAACCACTTGGAAATCGGTAACGACGGTGCACGCTCCCAAGCCAAGATCGACTCGAGAAACTCATTCTCTTCTTGAAGGCTAAGCCGCGTCGAAGTCAGCACATCCACGGATTCGTCCAAGAACGGTTCGAGTTCGTCACGAAGATGAGCATTCTTCAATAACAGCTCGACATCGGCGTTTGGGGAAGCGGGTCGGTTCGTCATGAATCGCGTTCGTTTTCTAGGGCAAAAATCCACTACTTGTCTCAAGGCCGAGACATCGTATTCTTTTGCCCTGCGACTCCCAAGTCACAACTTTAACAATTCACCAATAGTCAAAGAGAAAATCGAAGCTCAGCCCGCAGAAACGGCAAAAACCGAATCTCTTGACATACTGTATCAGTTGCACGGATTGTCCGACTGCTCTCTAATCCCGCGCAAACGCCTGGCTAATCCCGCGCAAGCTTGCGGAGTACCGCGATGCCTCGATCAAGCGTCTCGTCGCTGGCCGCAAACGAAATTCGGAAATGTGTATCCCGCTTGGAAAAGATATTCCCAGGTATCACCAACAACTCGTTGGCTATCGCCTTGGCAACAAACTCGCTCGCCGTGCTGACTCCCTTGCCAGCCCCCCCCGAGGGAACCTTCGGGAATATATAAAAAGCCCCACCGGGCTCAACAAACTCGTAATACCCACGCAGCCCGTCGACAATCCTGTCTCGCTTCGACTCATAGTTCTTGTAAAACGCAGTCATGTCGTAGTCCATCGCAGCCAATGAAGCATGCTGTAGAGGCGTCGGGGCGCAGACGAAAGTGTACTGCTGAAGCTTGATCATCGTCTGGATAATCTCCCGAGGCCCATGCACATAACCCAACCGCCAACCGGTCATCGCATAACTCTTCGAGAATCCATCGATCACAATCGTCTGCGGATTGAACTTTGCCGGCGAGACCATCGGCGAGCCAAAGTGAAACGGACTGTAGATCTCGTCCGAGAGCAAAGCGATTCCTTTCTCAAGACACAACTCTGCAATCCCGCGTATTTCGTCAAGCGTAGCGGTCACCCCCGTCGGATTCGAAGGACTATTGAACAACACCATCTTGGTCTTCGGTGTGATCGCATCGCGAACCTTGTTCACGTCGATCCGAAAATCGGGGTAAGTATCGATCAGTACGGGCACGCCACCGACCAACTGAATCAAAGGTACATACATCACAAAGTACGGGTCGAAGACGATCACTTCATCCCCGGGATTGACCATGCTCAACATCGCCAAAACCAATCCACCACTGGTCCCCGATGAAATGAACAAATCCCGGTCTTCCGACGGGTACTTCGACGCTACCTCAGCCTTAAGCTTATCGATCAATGGCGCAATGCCCTGCGTCGGAGAATACATGTTCTTCCCCGATTCAATCGCTTCACAAGCCGACCGGCGGATCTCGGCAGGCACGTCGTAATCGGGTTGCCCAATCGATAAGTTGATCGGGTTCTTCATCGTCGCGGCCAACGCAAAGACTTTGCGTATGCCACTGGAATCAAATGCCAACGTTCGGTCAGCAATCCAAGACGATGCGTTGCGGTGTTCTGTTGTCATTCCTGCTTAATCCTTGATGAAATCCAATACCGCCGCTACGACCACCCGGACTAGCGACCCGAAGAGCGAACCACAAAAGCGATCTTTACACGTCCTGCGGCGAGACACGATTACCACTGCGCAAATTCTTCTCAGTGATAATTCGATTGATTGCGTTGAGCATCGCCAATATCGTCGCTTCGACGGAGTCGGTCGAAGCCCCCATACCGCGATAAGATTCACCTTCATGCTCGACTTCTACCGTCACTTCACCAATCGCATCGCGCCCCAACGTGGCACTGCGAACGCGAAAGTCCCTGCAATCGCTTCGAATACCGGTGATTTTCTCAACCGCCCAAAAAGCCGCATCAATCGGGCCGTCTCCCTGCTCGACTCGCTGAGTAAACGTCTCGGAATCCTTCGACAACGTCAACTGAACCACTGGATTGCGATCCGATCCACTGCATACCTCATACGAGACCAACGACCAACCCATCGCAACACTTCCGCTGATCTGCTGCTGGATCAGCGCGACAATGTCACCGTCGAAGATGTTCTTCTTCTTGTCCGCTAACACCTTGAACTGCTCGAACAAGACTTGCAATTGCTCGCCCGTCAGATGGTAGCCCAAGTCCCTGGTCCGGTCCGCCAAAGCCGCCCTGCCTGAGTGCTTGCCCAACACCAAATCGGTCTTCGAAAAACCGACATCCTCCGGACGCATGATCTCGTATGTACGACGCTCCTTGAGCATCCCGTCTTGATGGATCCCCGCCTCGTGCGCAAAAGCATTCCGCCCCACAATCGCTTTGTTCCTCTGAACATCCAAACCGGTGATCTTCGATAACAACCGACTCGTCGGTACCAACCGCTCCGTCCGGATCCCCGTGCTCATCGGATACAAATCGCTCCGAGTCCGCATCGCCATCACCACTTCTTCCAAAGCACAATTCCCCGCACGCTCCCCAATGCCGTTGATCGTGCACTCAATTTGACCCGCTCCAGCCGCGACCGCAGCCAACGAGTTCGCAACCGCTAACCCCAAGTCATTATGGCAATGACAACTCAAGATCGCTCGGTCGATGTTCGGAACCCGATTGAGCAACGCTTCTATCCTCGCCGCCATCTCCACCGGCGTCGTATACCCAACCGTGTCCGGGACGTTGATCGTCGTCGCCCCCGCATCAATCGCGGCTTCTACCACCCTACACAAAAAGTCGATCTCGGTCCGAGCCGCATCCTCCGCCGAAAACTCGACGTCGTCACAATAAGAGACCGCTCGCTTCACCCCATATACCGCCCGGGCTATGATCTCATCCTGGGTCATCCGCAACTTGAACTCGCGATGAATCGCACTCGTCGCCAAGAATACGTGAATCCGAGATCGCTCCGCCTTCTGCAAAGCTTCCCAAGCCCGATCGATGTCCCCGTCGTTGCACCGGGCTAAACCACAGATAATCGGACCACGGATGTTCGCCGCAATCTCCCGCACCGCCTCAAAATCCCCAGGGCTCGCAATCGGAAACCCCGCCTCCATCACGTCGATCCCCAAATCCGCCAACGCTTGCGCCATCTCTAACTTCTCTCCGAGATTCATGCTCGCCCCAGGAGATTGCTCTCCGTCTCGAAGGGTTGTATCGAAAATTCGTATCGTGCGCGGATTGGTTTCTGTCATGAATCTGGTCGAATTGTAAGGGAATCCTTGCGTTCGGAGCCTCCAACGAACCCTAGCTACACCGGCGGCTCAAACAACGCTGCCCATTTTTCGACCCACTGCCGAGAAATAAGGCAACTGCTTGCACCATGGACGCTCTCTCGTCGCTGCTCCTGCTCTCCGTCGAGTGATCATCGTACGGATAAAAACAATCGTACCGAAAAAAATAATTCCTGAAACGGTCGAAAAACGATGATTCCCCCCATTCCATTTCCCGACTCCCCCGAAATGGTACGACGATTGCATTCTCTACCCTTCCATACGCGGTTTGCTCGGTTGTTGTGCAAACCTCGATTTTTCTACCCAGTAGTCGAAAGCGCTTGCGGAAGACAGGCGAATTAAGCCCTCGTCGGTCTTCCGCGCTTTCGATTCCACCTCTACGAGATTCTCAGAAACTTTGCGGCGGGCATCCGTACGCTGAGGTACCCCTACGGCCTGCTTGTAGTGTCCGCCTCACTGCACAGGCCGGGGTATTTCCTCATACCCAAACCTCACAAGACTCCCTACGAAGAGCATCGCCTACCTGCGAAGTGAATTGCGATCGTTCGAAGCGTCTGGCATTAAGGCACAAAAGCCAACTCGTTGGTGTTGAGCAACACCAATGCCAACTCACGCAAGGTGCGCCGCTGCAAATAAGCTTTGCACAACTCGTCCTCTGACTCACTGGGCTCCCTACCAAAGATCTCCTGATACAACCCTCGTATCGTCCCAACTCGGTCCGCCAACCCCTCAGCACCCCCACACACCCACTCGTTGTTCATCACCGCTAAAGCCTGCGATGGAACAATCGACACATCCCGCTTACCACACGAGACGGTGTTCTCGGGCAAATCAAAAGTCTCCATCCAAGGCAACCGTATCGTCCGCTTCTGAATCAAATACAAACTGCGCACCGTCTGCTCGCTCTTCGGCGAAGGATACCAACCCTTCGTCTTCGTCTCGTTATCATCAAGCACCGCCGGATTGGCTTTCAATACATCTTGATCTACCTCCGGCCACACCGCAGGTCCACCCATCCGCTGATTCAACAAACCGGTTACCTGCAACAACACGTCCCGCATCTGCTCTGCACTGAGCCGTCGCACCACGCGTTGAGCCCCACCGGCCCGCCGATACTCCACCGATTGAACTATCCGCCGTATCAACCCCTTGGTCGACCAACCTCCACCCACAAACTCGCTCGCTAAATGATCCAACAACCCCTGCGTGTTGGGCGACCCACCGGTGATCCCAAAGTCATTCGGTGTCGAGACGATCCCCCGCCCGAAAAGCTGCTGCCACACTCGATTGACGTACACCCGAGCTGTCCAAGGATTCGCTGGATCCGCAATCCACTTCGCTAATGCCAATCGACGACCCGTCGTCTTGCCATGCGCAGGAACCTCCACCACAACCTCACCCTCACCCAACACACTCGGAAACCCTACCGTTACTTCCTCCATCGCATAACGGTGATCCCCCTGCTTGAAAACTCGTATCGCTTCAACTCCATCGACTTTATCACTCATCAACAAACCCACCTGACGCTCCGCAGGGGCCGCTTCGCCATTAGCTATATCGGCCCCTTCCGGAACCGATACGCTCAGCGCATCCGCAAACTCCGTCGCTGCAAAAAACGCCCGAAAGCGATAATGATCGACCTGCGTCAAAGGATCGGTCTTGTGATCATGACACCGACAACACGACAAAGTCAGCCCTAGAAACGCCGAACCGGTCGTCTCCGTTAAATCGGCTAATAACTCCACCCTGGCCCGATCCTGCTCGTTAAACAACTTCGCAGCATTATCGTACGGACCTAACCTCATATAACCGGTCGCTATCAACTGATCCCGCTCGAGCGCACTTGCCGGCGCCCCCCGCACCAACGCCTCGCCAGCTAACTCATCACCCGCCAACTGCCACGTCATGAACGTGTCATAAGGTAAATCGTCATTGAACGCTTGAACGACAAAGTCCCTATAGCGCCATGCTTCCTTGCGAAACTCATCCCAATCAAACCCGTTGCTGTCGCTGTACCGGACTACATCAAGCCACATCCTCGCCCAATGCTCTCCAAACCTCGGATCACCCAACAAACGATCGACCTGACGCTCATAAGCCCCGATCGAATCATCGGAAAGAAACGCGTTGACTTCCTCCACCGTCGCTCGCAAACCGATCAAATCCAACGTTAACCGTTGCAACAATTGCGGTTTGCTCAGTCTTCGCAATTCGAACTCGTCTTCTTCAACCAAAGCGTCTATCGGCTCAACTCCCCCTCCGAACTCCAACGCACGCACTAACCCCGGTGTCTGCTCACCGATCTGCGGAGCCACCACCGGCTTGAGCGACCATAACGACATCCGCTCGTCATCGCTCCACTGCCCCCGAACCTCCTGAGCCATCTCAATCGACAAGCTCAAGCACACCGCAAGCATCCAACAAAAAAAACTTCTCACAGCAAAACCTCCGCAAGCGGCTTTGCGGTACCCGCCACCCCTGTAATCCGCTCGTCACGCCCACTGACTTCATAGGAGAGCCCTTCATAATCAAGCCCCAAACAAGTCAGGATCGTCGCATGTAAGTCCCGAAACTGAACAGGACGCTCCACCGCCATCAATCCAATCTCATCAGTCGCACCTAATCGCACCCCAGGCCGAATTCCCCCACCCGCCATCCAGATCGTAAATCCCGCCGCATTGTGCTGCCGCCCCATATCCCCCTGCTTCATCGGCGTACGCCCGAACTCACTCGCCCAAATCACCAAAGTCGAATCAAGCAATCCGCGTTGCTTCAAATCGGTAATCAACCCCGCCACCCCTTTATCGGTCCACTTCGCTCTCGGAACATGATTCTCTACCAACTTCGCATGCGCATCCCATCCATCTTTGTCGGGCATATCGTAAAGCTGCACGAATCGAACTCCACTTTCCACCAGCCTCCTCGCCAATAAACACTTCCGCGAGAAACTCTGTGTCCTCTCCTCGGGATCATCCACGCCATACAACGCATGAATATGCGCCGGCTCACTCTCCAAGTCGGCAACACGCATCGCACTCGATTGCATTCGATAAGCCAACTCGTACGTGGCAAGCCTCGCTTCAAACTCGCCCCCAGCCAACTCACTCTCTGCTCGCACCTGCGATAAATGCATCCCATTGAGCTTGCCGAGCAAATCCAACGATTCTCGCTGCCCCTGAACAAATCCACTCATCGGACTCAAATGAAACAGCGGTGGTGTCGTCGAACGAAATCGCGTCGGCTGAAATGCCGGAGGGAGAAATCCATTGGTGTAATTCGCGGCACCCCCAAGCGGACCGGCATCAAATAACACCACGTAGCCAGGCAACTCCTCCGACTCCGAACCCAACCCATAAGTCACCCACGACCCTAAACTCGCCTTCCCCGCCCGAATATCCCCCGTGTGTAACTGATAACTCGCCGGCGCATGATTGTTCGAATCGGCTTGCATCGAATGCACAAAACACAACTCATCAACCACCTTCGCTGTATGTGGCATCAACTCACTGACCCACATCCCCGTCTGCCCGTATTGCTGAAATCCGAACGGACTACCAAGCAATTGGTCATCACACCCATGAAACACATTCGCATGTTTGGTACCCTCCAAAGCCCGACGAAGCGACTCTGGTACCCCCTTGCCATCGAGCTTGCTTAACTCCGGCTTGTAATCGAATGTATCGATCTGCGATGGCCCACCGACCATGAACAAGAAAATCACACTCTTGGCCTTGGCCGCAAAGTCCCCTTTACGCACCCTCATGGGGTTCATCGGATCAATCCCCTCGACCTCTGATCCAAATACTCGATTGCCTAACAGACCAGGGCCTAACAGACCACCACCAGCCAAACCACCAACACCCTGCCAACGACTCGCAAGAGCATCACAAGCCAGTGCGCCGAAGCCGCCTCCCAACGAGCGCAAGAATGCGCGACGAGCCGAGGACGAACCTGTCGGTTGTACAATCGCCCCCGATTCCTGATCCATCTCTACCACCGCTTCTCGGGCTCTACCACCGCTTCTCGGGTCGCTGATAACAACGCGCAAGCTTCATTCGACTTGCGAAAACACAGCGTTTATCTTAACCCAAAACCGAGCCCAGTGAAGCAGAAGACCCAGTGAAGCAGAAGACCGGAAAACAAATGCCCAGTAAACAAAAGCCCAGGAATCTCAGAAGTCGAGCTGTGATCAAGTCGCTTGCAGGTTGCGAGCCAACATAGAAAGCTGACGTAGACTATCGCAATAAGCCGAAAACTGCATCTTCCGTCGCAAAGCTTCCGTCAAACAACGACCTCCAACGACCAACATCGTCCCCGCCGGAACCGCCGTCGCGAAATCTTGGAACTGTTTCAAAAACACAGCTTCATCCGCAACGTACGAAACACTCAACCAAAACACCTTCGGACGATACCGTTCGATCGCCGAAAGCAAACTCGAAAAAGGTACACCCGATCCTAAGCTGATCGTGCGCCAACCAGCCTCGCGGAAAATAATCTCAATCAACTGATTTGCGACTTGATAGTGATCCCCCTCGGATGTTCCACCCATCGCCAACGGCGCATCGCTCGCAGGTTCGCAAACCAATCGACGCAACTCATGGATCAAACGAATGCAAATCTCACACCCACGCCGCTCTTGATACACATCCGCTCGACCACACTCCCACAACTCTCCTATCGCATGGAACGTCGGAGCGAGTAACTCATCAGCCACTGAAACCATGCCGCCGTTTAACGTATACCAAGAACTGATCACCTTGCGGCATTGCTCTTCATCCCCAGCCAACAAAGCTCGCTCGAATTGCTCACGCAACATCGCATCATCGGGCAAGACCCCTGCCCTGCCACCCATCTTCTCCGCTTGTTGCTCCAACCCAGCCAACGCGTCACGATTGAGCTGCCGGTGATCCCGCAAACCAATAGCATCCGGATCGACGATCCTACGGTTCGTCGACTCAAGAAACTCCATCAGGTATTCCAAAGGAATCCGGCGATGCCCGCCATGCGTCCGGTCGGTGCGTATCACCCCACGATCGCACCAACGCTTCACCGATGATTCACTCACCTGCAAAGCTTGCGCTACCTGCTTTGGACTAAAACTGCTCTCGAGACTCATTGATAAAGCCTACTGATCTGTGCTCCCGCCAAGTTGTTCGACAGTTTTCTAAACATCCGATTCATCCCCCGTTCTTCCTTCCAACCAAACGATCAGCAGGAATCGGTGAAGCAATACAACCAACTGGTTGGCTCCAACCATTCCAAATCAATCGCTCAGAACACGGACGATGAAACATTCTTATTCTTCCACCCTGTCAATTCCCCACCCAAGTTAACAAAACGTTCAAGCAAATCGGACGCGAACGATTCCAAACCAAATTCGTTCACAAAAATCGTCCACGAATGAACGTTATATCTGTCTACATCCTACGGTTTTTCTCCCTAGATGAATAACCCCATCTGACAAACAACTGCAAAATACATGGAATTTTTCGCTTCATCGGCAATTCCAGAAAAATCCGCACGCAACGTATTGCTTCCGTTCACACCGGACGATATAACGACTCCGAATGAACGATTTGAACGTTTTCGGTCCGGACGCAAGTCCCCATCAAGGCAGGTAGCTCGCATGATCACACCAATGAAAATGATCAATTCAACGAAAATCGTCAACGATTCGCCAGCATCGAAGCCAAAGAAGTCCGCCGACGCCCAGTCGAGCGTTGCGACAAAAGCCCGCAAGCCTGCCTCCGAAAAGAAAACAGTCGCTGCCGCCAAAAAGCCGAAATCGTCCAAGTCCGCACTTCCAAGGACCTTCTCCTGCGAGGCAGTCGAAAAGTCCTTCGTCCACTATTGCCAACTGGTCACCGCCGCTCGCAAGTCTCCTGAAGACATTCGCACCGCAGTCAAAACCGTCCTCTCCCAAGAAATCGACTTCATGGGACACGCAGATTTCACTGCCGAGTCCGCCTCCGAAGTCATCTTCCACGACGGACAACTGATCCCCGGGGCTACCGAAGAATCGCTTCGCGTACGCACTCCAGATCTTCCTTCGCACCTCGCTCGCCTCTGCGAAACGAAACTTCTGACTCCGGAAGAAGAGTACGATGTCTTCCGCAAAATGAACTTCCTTCGCTTCCGAGCAAACCAACTTCGCTCAGAACTCTCCCTCGACGCCGATGTATCCGCTGAATCGCTCGACTGGACAATCCGCCGGATTGAAACCCTGCTGCGTGCCGCCGACTGGTACCGCGATCGCATGGTAAAGTCCAACATGCGTTTGGTGATCTCGATCGTCAAGAAGTTTGTAAACATACAAAACGGTTTCGATGACCTCCTTTCCGATGGCATCATCGCCCTGCTCCGCGCCGTCGACAAGTTCGACGTAGGTCTCGGTTTCCGATTCAGTACCTATGCAACCCAAGTCGTTCGACGCAACACCTATCGTCGCGTCATGGACAAGCAAAAGGAACGTCAACGAATCACATTGAGCGTCCATGACTCGGGCATCGACATCAGCGACGAACATCGCACCGCCGGTATGAGCGAAGCAAAGTGGGAAGCCCTACGCGGCAAACTCTCGACAATGCTCGATCAACTCGACCGACGCGAGAAACTGATCATCCGAGCCCGATTCTCTCTCGGTGGTCATCGCCGCGTTCAAACTCTTCAAAAGCTTGCCGATCGCCTTGGTGTCTCCAAGGAACGCGTGCGACAACTTGAGAAGCGTGCTCTCGACAAACTCCGTGGCTTCGCGGAAGTTTCCCCGCTGCCTGAGATGGACGCGTAAGCTCGCTCAATCAGCCACCCAGGCAATCGATCTGTCTACACTTCTTCCTATCTACCTCTCCGATAGGAAATCGGAGATTCCAACGCGGTGGCACTATTTTCACTATCCTCCGAATTCAATTGCACGGTCGAAACGCTCTTCGCTTATCACGAGCAAGCTGGTGCGATCGACCGATTGATTCCCCCTTGGGAACCTGCCAAGGTCGCTTCGAGCAATGACTCCTTACAAGTCGGCTCAATCGTGGAAGTCGACAATTGGCTCGGCCCCCTAAAGCAGCGCTGGATCGCCGAGCATACAGCTCTCATTCGCAACGAGCTTTTCGTCGACCAACTTAATCAAAGCCCTTTCGCCAAGTGGATACACTCCCATCGCTTCAAAGCGATTAGCGCGAACCGCTCATCCCTAAGCGACGAAGTCGATTTCGAACTACCGCTCGCCCCCTTGAGTCGAATCGCTTTGCCTTGGGCGAAAGATAAACTGCATGCGATGTTCCAGTTTCGGCATCAGATCACCGCTGATGATATTGCCTTCGGTCAATCGCTCCTGCCTGACTTGTACCGATCGACTCCCAAACGTATCGGTATCTCCGGTGCATCGGGCCTCATCGGCAGACGAACTGTCGCCCTGGCTCGCGCTCTAGGAATCGATGTAGTTCGCTTGGAGCGAACCAATAAATCCGCTCCAGCTAGATGGCCAAGAGGAGTGCAGTCCGTCTCATTAACCGACTGGACCAAAGGGACTCACAACAAGTCCGCCGTCGAGAACCTCGATGCTTGGATTCACCTCGGTGGGGTAGGAATCGCCGACCGAAGATGGAATAGCGAGACAAAGCGAGCGATTCGGCAAAGCCGAACACAGTCCACCAGCCAAATGGTAAGCTTGCTGCACCAACTCGAAGCACCACCAAAGTGTTTCGTCTGCGCCTCGGGAGTCGGAGCTTTTGGAAACCGAAACGACGAAATCCTCAGCGAACACTCCTCGATTGAGCCAGCACACACAGGCGACGATTTCCTTGCAGATGTAGCGCGAGAGTGGGAGGAAACAGCTAAGCGATATGCAGACCCGCTAACTCATCGCAGCGAAAAATCTCAAGAGTCCGAACCTCTACGCGTCGCGATTGCCCGCTTTGGAATGGTACTTCATCCACGCGATGGAGCTTTAAGCAAATTGCTGCTCCCTTTTAAACTTGGTCTCGGAGGACCAGTCGGTTCAGGGAAGCAATATTGGCCCTGGGTACACATCGACGATGCCGCCAGCATTCTACTTCACCTTGCAATCAATCCGAATTGCCAAGGCATCTATCACGTCACAGCCCCAGATGTTCTAACCAACAAAGAATTCTCTAAAACACTAGGACGCGTGCTTCATCGGCCAGCAATCCTCCCTGCACCCAGCGCAGCGATGCGACTACTCTTGGGTGAAATGGCTGACTCTCTGCTTCTCTCAAGTGTCCGTGCGACAAGCGATCGACTGATAGAGAGCGGGTATCGATTCCGATTCCCAAAACTCGATTCAGCGCTGCGAAACCTGCTCGGTTTAAGTTAAAGCAAACTCGGGTTTAGTTCCTGCTTTGCTGAATACGCCCGAGAAAATGGCTTTACGCCTTTCCCCAACGCTCAAGACAATCCGCAATCGCTTCGCGGACCGGTGAAAGCTTCAATCCTGCACCCAACGCTTTGCTCGAATCCAAAACACAGTTCGACCGAGGCGTCTTTGCAGCCTTCCGCATGAACTCTTCTTCGTCCTGAAAAAAACGAAACTCTTTCTCAAGCACCCCAGACTGCTTGATCAACTCGACAACCTCCCGGGTCGTCACACTCCCCGGATTGGTCATGTTATAAGTCCCATAAGGTATTCCTATGCGGAAGCTATCGACGCAAGCTGCTGCGAACTGATGAAGCTCCGACAAAGAATTCTCTGCGTCGAGCAGTGAATCGTAACTCATAAGCTTCTTGAGATAATTGCGGGGATTCGGTAAAGCTTCAAAAGGAATCCTCAACCGCCAGACGTAACACTTACTGGCCCCCGCGAGCATCTCTTCACCCAACGCCTTGGTTCCTGAATAAAAACTGCAGTTGTTCTGACGGAACGAGAAATTCGGAGGATCAACTTCGGTGAACCCACCTCCATCCGACCTGCACCCGGTAAAGATACATCCCGAGGAGACGTGCCCCCAAGGAATATCCGCTTTCTCGCATCCTTGTCTCAGGATCCCAGGCAGAACTGCGTTGCCTTGTAAACAATCGGTCTTGTGGAGTTCACATGCGTCCACGTTGGGCTTTCCCGTGTAGCCCGCACAACTGATCAGATAATCAACACGTTGCGTTTCAATAGCTCGTACTAAATGCTGCGGCGAAGCTGTCGAATCGCGTCCAAGAACCACATGGGAGATTCCTTGCTGCTCGCAATAAGCCTTCAGTGCACCGCCGACGTAACCACTCGCCCCGAGAATTCCAAGTCTCATTGATTAAACCTATCGCTGCCCCTGCGAAGAAACTATTCCGATGCAATCCAGCCCTGATTCGACGCGATCTCCGTCAGATTTGCAATCTGAATCCCCTGACGCGCTTCAATCACTTGGACAAAATTCGCAGCTTGTAACAGCGAGTCATGCGTCCCGGCATCAAGCCAAGTGAACCCGCGAGATAGCTTGTCAACATGAAGCTTGCCTCGACGAAGATACTCAAGGTTCACATCCGTGATCTCGATCTCACCCCGCTTCGATGGCTTGAGCCCCTTGGCAATCTCCACCACCGAGTTGTCATAGAAATACAAACCCGGCACTGCGTAACTCGATTTCGGTTCCTTAGGCTTCTCGACAATCGCTACCGGATTGCCAACCTCGTCAAACTCCACAACACCGTATCGCTCAGGATCCGAAACGCGATAAGCAAAAATCGTCGCCCCCTCCTCCCGAACCGTGGCTTGCTGAAGATCCGCAATGAAACCCTGTCCGTAAAAAATGTTATCCCCAAGCACCATCGCTACCGAGTCCTTACCAATGAACGACTCGCCGATGATAAATGCATCCGCCAACCCGCGAGGCGATGGCTGCACTCGATACTCGAATCGCACCCCGAATTGCTCGCCTGTCCCAAGCAACCTTTCGAATAGTGGCAAATCATGCGGAGTCGAGATTATAAGAATGTCTCGTATCCCGGAGAGCATCAGCACCGACAGCGGATAGTAAACCATCGGCTTGTTGTACACCGGCAACATCTGCTTGCTGATCGCAAGTGTCAGCGGGTGTAGCCTGGTTCCAGAACCACCTGCCAATACGATTCCCTTACGCATTTGATTTCCTAGACAAGTTCCATTATTTCCATCTGATAAGTTCGCTCGGAAATAATAACCAAACTCCAACCTAACCCAAGAGAAATTCATCCAACTCTCAGAAGATCACCAATTTCTTCCCCTTTTTGAACCAGCGATCTAGCCTATCCCTAACCGATCCAATCGATAACTACCTGAGAGAATGTTGCCCCACCACTGAGCGTTGTCCAAGTACCACTGGACGGTCTGCTCTAGTAAGTCATCGTGATCGGATCGAGGTTGCCAGCCTAGCTCTTTGCGAAGTTTCGATGCATCGATCGCATATCGAAGATCATGGCCGGGCCGATCTGTGACAAATTGCAAAAGCTCCTCGTGTGTGTCAACTTTAGTTGGAGGTCGCAGTCGATCCATGATCCGGCAGAGCTTGCGGGCCAAATCGATGTTTCGCATTTCGTTATTCCCACCGATCGCGTACGTCTGCCCAACGCTGCCGCGTTCTAAGACCGCTTCGATCGCAGAGCAATGGTCCAGCACATACAACCAATCGCGAACATTCTCTCCCTTTCCATAGACAGGGATATGCTCTTGCCGCAAACACTTAAGCAGTACCACCGGGATGAACTTCTCAGGGAACTGGTAAGGTCCGTAATTGTTGGAGCAATTGGTGATGAGAACTGGCAAACCGTAGGTGTGGTACCATGCTCTGACAAGGTGATCCGACGCCGCTTTGCTTGCGGAGTATGGGGAGCGAGGATCGTACGGAGTATCCTCGGTAAAGTGCCCTTCGACTCCAAGGGACCCGAAGACTTCGTCGGTAGACACGTGCAAAAACCGAAACTTGGATTTCTCTTGTTGAGGTAGGTTTTTCCAATACCTTTCGCAAGCGTGCAGCAATTGGAATGTCCCGACAACATTCGTCTGAATGAATTGCCCCGGCCCGTCGATCGAACGATCGACGTGACTCTCAGCGGCCAGATGCAGAACCGCGTCGGGCTGAAAATCATCGAGCAAACTCGGCAACTCTTGGCTTCGAACCAAATCGACTTGTTCAAATCGATAGTTGGGATGCTCTTGCAAATCGCGAAGGGAATCAAGATTTCCCGCATAAGTCAGCGCATCGAGGTTCAAAACATGATGCCCATGTGCGATGAGACTACGCACTAAGTTGGAACCGATAAATCCTGCACCGCCGGTGACTAAACATCGCATATTCGTCCGCTTACTCCAGTTTCTTCGGAACGCATCCTAAAGATCCAAGAGGATCAAGAAATCCTCATCACCGGAGAAGTTTAGCACGCAAAGGCTTCGACGCGGACTTACCTGCATCTGTTTTTGCGCAGTTCTGAGACTTTCATAAACAGAAATGAGGAACTAAACTTTGCGAGCAGAAGCTTAGGTTTTTGAAACGCCCGGTACTCCCTAGGAAAACCCGGTACTCCCAAGGAAAAGAGCATGCGAGTTTTGGTGATTGGCGGTGCAGGCTATATCGGTTCTCATACAGTTCGACTGCTCAATCAAACGGAGCATGAAGTCTGGGTGTATGACAATCTGTCGATTGGGCATCGCGCAAGTGTACCAGCCGAGCAGTTGATTGTTGGCGAACTTGCCGACACAAAGCTTCTCGAGCAGACGCTTCGAGACAAAAACATCGATGCAGTCATGCACTTCGCAGCATTCACCGAAGTGGGTGAATCGATGCTGGCTCCTGCGAAGTATTATCAGAATAATGTCATAGCGACTTTAGGATTATTCGAATCGATGCGTCGCATGGGAGTCCATCGATTCGTCTTTTCGAGTACGACAGCGACCTATGGACAGCCCGAGCGAATTCCGATTGCCGAAGACACGCCGCAGATACCGATCAATCCATATGGGTTTACCAAGCTGGTGGTTGAGCGGGCTTTGAAAGACTACGCGCGTGCTTATGGGTTTGCAGGTGCCGCGCTGCGGTACTTCAATGCCGCTGGAGCCGCATCCGACGGATCGATTGGCGAAGACCATAAACCCGAAAGCCACCTTATCCCGTTGGTCTTACAAGTCGCCTTGGGGCAACGCGAGAGAATCCATGTCTTTGGTGATGACTATCCGACTCCGGATGGCACATGCATTCGCGACTACGTACACGTCGAAGATCTAGCAGCGGCGCACTTAGCAGCATTGGAAAGGCTTGAAGAGGGAAAGGTCATCGAAGTCAACCTTGGGAGTGGCGTAGGGTACAGTGTCATGCAAGTCATCAATGCATGTCGCAAAGTCAGCGGCCAGAGCATTCCCGCTGTCAATTCACCGCGTCGAGCGGGTGATCCGGCGAAGTTGATTGCGGATAGTGCGTTAGCAAAAACGCTTCTCGACTGGCAACCGAAATATACGACCATCGAGCAGATCGTAGAAACAGCATGGAACTGGCACCGCTCACACCCCAACGGGTATCAATAAGTCATAGCCGCCTCGAACGCTGCTACCGCGTCTGCTCTCAGACCAGATCTCAATGTGGAGGCGATTTTTTCATGAGCCAAATTGCCGTTATTTTACCACCTGACTTGTATAATCATTGCCAGCCCAACACCATAGGCCCCATAAGTCGCATGAGTCGCATGAGTCCCATGAGTCCCATGAGTCCCATGAGTCCCATGAGTCCCATGAGTCCCATGAGTCCCATGCTCAATTAACCCGAATACCGGCACGATTCGCTAGGAGCTTAACCATGAGTGGTTTCATTCCGCCGCACGGAGGTTACGAAGATCTGCTTTCCTTCCGAAAGGCCCGTATCGTGTACG
>Ga0255128_1000499_pt1 | contig 18205 bp, 17 predicted proteins | sample Law_Miss_RepC_8d_FD_188562 | JGI IMG/M metagenome (GOLD analysis project Ga0255128, IMG submission 188562) | Freshwater microbial communities from St. Lawrence River, New York, United States - Law_Miss_RepC_8d | ecosystem: Environmental > Aquatic > Freshwater > River | place: USA: New York... | reverse complement strand
CCCATCCACCTCGACACCCCCGCCACGCCCGAACGCGTGCTGGGCGCAATCCTGATTTAATCGGGGTCAGATCACAATTAATCCCGATTAATTGACCTCCTTGTTTTCCTGATGACCGACCTCTCACTCTCAGCTTTTTCCAATTTGCACGTTTGGCGCGCTGACCTGCTGTGGTTTCCCGACCCGCAAATCCCCAAGGTGCGACGCGAAACCGATGGCTTATTGGTCACCGGCCAAAGTGCCGACGGCGTGGTGCGTGTGCTGGCCATAGGTCCTTACCGCGAAGTGCGCGCCCAATTGGCCCGGCACCACCCCGATCTGCCCATCACGCATTGGCCTGGCCTGTGCATAGCGCCGGGTTTTGTTGATTTGCACACCCACTATCCCCAAACCGATGTCATCGGATCACCCGCTGACGGCCTGTTGCCCTGGCTGGAGCACTACACTTTTCCGCACGAAAAACAATTTGCATCGCCCGGCTATGCCCAGGAAGTCAGCCACTTCTTCTTGGATGAGTTGATGCGACACGGCGTGACCACGGCCCTGTGCTTTGCCACCGCGCACCCCGAGTCCGTGGATGTGTTCATGGCCGAGGCCCAAAAACGCCGCCTGCGCATGATCACCGGCAAAGTGCTGCAAGACCGCCACAGCCCCGATGGCCTGCGCGACACTGACACCCCAACCAGTCTGCGCCAAACCGAGGCGCTGATTGCCCGCTGGCACGGTGTGGACCGCCTGGGTTACGCCATCACCCCCCGTTTTGCCCCCACCAGCACGCCAGAACAACTGCACGGCGCGGGTGAGATCGCGCAGCAATTTCCGGATGTCTGGATTCAGTCGCATGTGGCAGAAAACGTCGACGAAATCCGTTGGGTGAAAGAACTTTTTCCACAAGCGCGCAGCTACCTCGATGTGTATGACCGCGCGGGCCTGTTGCGCCCGCGTGCTGTTTACGCGCACTGCATTTATCTGGACGACATCGACCGCCAACGCATGTCCGAAGTGGGTTCAAGTGCAGCCATCAGCCCCACCAGCAACCTGTTTTTGGGCAGCGGTTTTTTTGACTACCCCGCATCGGATGCGGCAGGTTTGCGTTACGGACTGGCCAGCGATGTGGGCGGTGGCACCAGTTTCAGCCCCTTTCACACCATGCACGCCGCCTACACGGTAGCCCGCCAAAATGTGGGCCGACCGGGCATCAGCCTGGCCCCCGAGCACCTGTGGTGGCAACACACCGCAGGTGCGGCCCAAGCCCTGGACTTGGCGGGCAAGGTCGGCAACCTGTTGCCGGGGTGCGAAGCTGACTTTGTGGTGATCAACCCCCAAGCCACGCCACTGTTGGCCCGCCGCACCGCGCAAACCAACACCTTGGCCGAATGGTTGTTCGCCCTGATCGTGTTGGGCGATGAACGCCTGATTGCACACACCGTAGTGCAAGGCCAAATCGTCGCGCCCGCACCCAACGCCCACCCCTTGTTAGGGCGCTCGGCATGAGTAAGGCGGCTGAAGATTCAATCCTGATTGATCCGGTTAGAGAGCCGATGGATGGCCTAGAAAACGGCCCAGGGAATGCCCCGGCAAATGCCCCCGTCATAGACCCGAACGCTGCCCAGCGCTTGGCCGTACGTGCCAGTATTGCGCAATTTCAGTCTCGTCTGCTGGCGGCGGGTCAGGATTTTCGGGCTCCGCCACCCGAACCCACCACCTGCTGTGGACGCGGTTGCAACGGCTGTGTGTGGGAAGGCTACGAGGCGGCGCTGGCCTGGTGGTATGAGGAGGCTAGGGCGTTGTTGGGAAGTTAAGAAATTTGATTTTTGCCAGCAAGAAACCTGTCCGAATGTAAGTTCCTTTTGCAGCAACCGCAAACAGCACCGTCTGCTTGCTTGAAAGCTGTTTTTTTGATGAAAAACTTTCGATCAGCTTGCCGACTGCGGTTGAAAAACACGAATTCGGGGCGCGATTTTTTCACGCAGCGTGTTCGCCGCCATGCGCATGTCGTACTCGGTTTGCAGATTCAGCCAAAAGCGCGGCTCCATATTGAAAAACAGTCCCAGTCTCAAAGCGGTATCGGCGGTGACAGGTCGATTCCCATTGACCAAATCACTGATACGGCTGGGCGAGACATCAATGTCTGCAGCCAATTGGCGCGCAGATATGCCAAAGGGCTTCATGAATTCTTCCAGCAATATTTCACCAGGATGGATTTCATCTAGTAATTCAGCCATGTTCAATTCCTCAGTGATAGTCCACTATTTCGACTTGGTAAGCGCCGTTATCGGTCCAAACAAAACAAATGCGCCATTGGTCATTGATGCGGATGCTGTGTTGACCTTTTCGGTCATTCCTTAAAGCTTCAAGGTGGTTGCCAGGCGGGATTTTCAAGCTGACCAACTCAGTCACCGCCTGCAACTGCAGGAGCTTGCGACGAGCCACCCGTTCAATGTTTCTGAACTTCGGCACAAGCTTGCTTTGAAACAAGGCCTCAGTATCAGCACAAATAAACGAATGAATCATGTACGCATAATATTCCGCAACACGGAATCCGTCAATCGGAACAGAGCGTGAATTTACTTGGCAAGATCCACTGCCGCTTCAAAAAACGTGATCAAGGTCACACCCACGACCTGCTAACCCGAGCGTTGTTGGCTTAAAAGCCGAAACCTGCCCCGGCACCCAGTAAGGTGGCGACACCGAGCACGGCAAAAACACCGGCGGCGATACCGTGCACCAGTTTCATCGGGATTTTGTGGGCCAGTTTGTCGCCCACAAACACGGCAGGCACATCGGCAATGAGCATGCCCAGTGTGGTGCCGATCACCACCATCAAGGGTTGTGCGTAGTGAGCGGCCATGGCGACGGTGGCAATTTGGGTTTTGTCGCCCATTTCGGCCAGAAAGAATGTGATCAAAGTCGCGCCAAAAACACCAAAGCGCTTGGCCACAAGGGTCTCGTCTTCTTCAATTTCATCGGGAATCAGGGTCCAGATGGCCATACCGATAAACGATGCCCCCAGCACCCAGCGCAAAATTTCTGGGCTGATGGCCGAGGTGATCCAAGCACCCAATGCCCCAGCCAGCCCGTGGTTGATGACAGTGGCAACCAAGATGCCTGCAATGATGGGAATCGGTTTTTTGAAGCGCGCCGCAAGTATGAAGGCGAGCAATTGGGTTTTGTCGCCGATTTCAGCAAGGGCAACAACACCCGTGGAGACGAAGAGGGATTCCATGAATATTCCAAGGCCGATCAGAGACAAATGACCACAACACCTCCTCGGCCAACACGGGGGGTGAAATGGTCAAAGGTCTTGCCAGGCATCTGTGCTGCTTGCGCCATGGCCGAAAAGCCAAGTATGTTGACGCAAGCCTCTTGGGTGAAAAGAGCGACTACTCCCCAATGACAGCGGGGAAGTTTACCACCCCAGAGTTCCCTACAGAGGCCCCAAGAGAGGCCCCTACAGAGGCTGCTGTAATGCCCATTCAAATACCCTTCAAAGCCGTGTTGAAAGCCCACATTCAAGGCGCATTAAGCGCTGAATGTATGCCCTTAACCAGCTCTTCAGGAGAAGAGGGCCGCACCCAACGGGCCAGCTCTTGCCCATCTCGCAACAACACCAGCGTTGGCCACAGCCGCACGCGGTAACTGCGCCCCAGCGGTCGGCCCGGGCCATCTTCGATCTTGATGTGTTGCCATGGCCTTTCGGCTGCTTGTGCCAATGCTTGCGCCACCACGGGTTGTGCGGCGCGACAATGGCCGCACCATTCGGTGCCGAACTCAAGCAGAGTCAGACCGCGCAGGGCAACTACCTCGGCACGGCCAGGCGCTTCCAAAGCGCTGAGATAAGGTTTGAAAGCACTCATGTTTGCAACCCCGCTGAACTGAACAGTTGCGACACCATGGTTCGCCACCACAACAAGCCAGGGTCTTTGTCAAAGCGTGGACTCCAATGCATCGACACTGTGAAATCACGCAAGGGCAACTCAGGCTCAACAATGCACAAAGCCCCTTCCGATGCAAAGCTTTGAGCAAAATTTTTTGGCATCAAAACTGCCAGATCGCTGCTTTTGACAATGCCGGGCAATGACAGGAAGTGGCTGACCGTCAAGCGCAGACGGTGCTGCCAATGCATCAACTCCAAAATGCGCAGGGTATCTGAGTGGGTGCGCACGGCGGCAAACTCCAGATCGGTCAACACACGCTGTTCTGCATCGGGTGATGGGTCTTTAGACTTTTGCAGCTGGTACCACAATTTGGCCACCGGATGACCCTTCCGCATGAGCAACACGTAGCGGTCGCTCAACAAGGGTTGATGCAAGGTGTCTTGCACCTCGGGCAAAAATCCAATCGCCAAGTCGAGCTGACCGCTGTCCAAGGCCGCACCAATTTTGTTGTGCGCCAGTGGCCTGGCCTCTAAGCGCATGCCGGGCGCGTTGTGCTGCAGGGCCTGCACCAATTCAGGCAAAAACCGGGCCTCTCCGATGTCGCTTAAATGAACCCGCAACACACGGCTGGAACGCTTGGGGTCAAACACTTGCGAGACATTCAGGGCTTCTTCAAGGGTGCCCAGGGCCATTTGCACCGCCACCGCAAGCCGGTCGGCCCGAGGCGTTGGCCGCACACCCGAACCGCTGCGTTCAAACAAAGCATCGCCCAGCATGGTCCGCAGCCGCGCCAGCCCCTGGCTAGCGGCAGGTTGCGACATGCCCAACTGTTGTGCGGCCAAGCTGACGCTTCCGGCCCGCCAGACGGCATCAAACAAGCGCAACAGGTTCAGGTCCAAGTCGTTGATATTCATTTATCGCATACCAATTATTAGAGTTATTTTATAGGCTTATGTGTAAGATGCCTCCAACTGTGCGAGATCGCGCACACAAGGAGCTGGTTTTGGAAGTCTCATTTCACGAAGAAATCAAGGCCCTGCGAATGGGCAAAGGCGAGGTTTTCCAAGGTGAGGGCATCCTGGCGATCACCAAGGGCTTGCTGCAATCAGGGGTCAGCTACGTGGGCGGCTATCAGGGTGCCCCGGTATCTCACCTGCTCGACGTCATGGTCCAAGCCAAACCCTACATGGACGAATTGGGGGTTCATGTAGAGGCTTGCTCTAATGAAGCTTCGGCTGCGGCCATGCTGGGGGCTTCCATTCATTACCCAATTCGCGGCGCAGTCACCTGGAAATCCATTGTGGGCACCAACGTGGCCGCCGATGCGCTGTCCAATCTGTCGTCTCCGGGGGTCACGGGCGGCGTGTTGATTGTGGTGGGCGAAGACTATGGCGAAGGGGCCAGCGTGATTCAGGAGCGCACCCATGCCTACGCCCTCAAATCGGGCATGTGCTTGCTGGACCCCCGCCCCGAACTGGGCCAAATGGTCAACATGGTGGAACACGGTTTTTGCCTTTCAGAAGCCTCCAACATGCCGGTCATGATGGAGTTGCGCATTCGGGCCTGCCATGTGCGCGGCCAGTTTGCGGCCAAAGACAACCAGCCCCCCAAGTTGTCCAAGAAGCATCTGATCGATGAACCTGCGCAATTCAACTACATGCGCCTGGCTCACCCGCCCGTGACCTTTGCGCAAGAAAAACGCAAAGTCGAACATCGTCTGCCCGCCGCACGTCAATACATTGCCGAGCACGGCCTGAACGAACACTTTGAAGGTACCCAACACCGGCATCTGGGCCTGATCGTGCAGGGTGGGCTTTACAACACGCTCATCCGTGCACTGCAACAATTTGATTTGGCCGATGCGTTTGGGGCCTCCAGCGTGTCGCTGCTGGTGCTGAACGTCACCTATCCGCTGGTGCCGGACGAACTGGTGAACTTCTGCAAAGACAAGTCGGCCGTGTTGCTGCTTGAAGAAGGCCAGCCCGAATACATCGAGCAAGAACTGGCCTTGATGTTGCGTCGGCTTGATTTGCAAACCCCTTTGCACGGCAAAGACATGCTGCCCTCAGGAGGCGAATACACCGCCGAAGTGCTGGCCCAGGGTCTGCTCAAATTTCTGGACAGGCACCAAGCTGAGGCTGTCCCCGACCACACCCGCCAATGGTTGCAGGGCAACGGCGAACGCCGCCAACAAGTGCAAGCCCTGCTGGGCACCCCGGTGCCCGCACGGCCCCCTGGCATGTGCATTGGCTGCCCTGAGCGCCCAGTGTTTTCTGCCCTCAAACTGGCCCAGCAAGCGGTGGGGCCGGTCCACATTGCAGGTGACATTGGATGCCACGCGTTGGCCACGTTCGAGCCGTTTTCGTTTGGCCATTCCATTTTGGGTTACGGCATGAGCCTGGCCAGCAGGGCAGGCGTTTCGCCGGTCATGAAACGGCGCGTGCTGTCGGTTATGGGCGATGGCGGTTTCTGGCACAACGGCTTGCTGACCGGCGTGCAAAGTGCTTTGTTCAATGGCGATGACGCGGTATTGCTGATCTTCAAGAACGGTTACACCTCGGCCACCGGCACGCAAGACATCATCAACACGCCGAGTGAAACGACAAAAGACCTGGCCAACGACAAGCAACTCAGCCTGGTCCATACCAATCAAACCATCGAGTCGACCTTGAAGGGTGTGGGCGTGCAGTGGTTGCGCACCGTCAACACCTACGAGGTCAGCCTCATGCAGGCCACCCTGACCGAGGCTTTCACCACCCCGTTTCAGGGCCTCAAGGTGATCGTGGCCGAGGGTGAATGTCAACTCGAACGGCAGCGCCGCATCAAGCCCTGGCTGGCCTCGCTGCTGTCCCGAGGCGAACGCGTCGAGCGCGTGAAATACGGCGTGGACGAAGACGTATGCAATGGCGACCACGCTTGCATTCGCCTTTCGGGTTGCCCTACCCTGACCCTCAAGGACAACCCCGATCCGCTCAAGGTGGACCCGGTGGCCACCGTGATTGACGGTTGTGTGGGTTGTGGACTGTGCGGTGAAAACGCGCATGCAGCCACTTTGTGCCCCTCGTTTTATCGGGCCGAAGTGGTGCAAAACCCGAAGCTGCACGAACGCCTGTGGGCACGCTGGCAAAGCCTGACCACGCGCTGGTTGCAACCGGCCTGAACCCCCACAAGGCCTGACAAGTTACCGAGACCCGACATGACTCAAGCTCTTTCGATTTTGCTGTGCGCCCTAGGGGGCGAAGGCGGTGGCGTGCTGGCCGACTGGCTGGTCGCGGTGGCACGCCATGCAGGCTACCCGGCCCAAGCGACCTCCATTCCGGGGGTGGCACAACGCACCGGAGCCACCACGTATTACCTCGAAATTTACCCCGTCCCCCTCAATCAACTGAACGGCCGTTTGCCGGTGCTGGGGCTGAACCCTTTACCGGGCAGGCTGGATGCCCTGGTCTCCTCCGAGTTGCTGGAAACCGCACGCCAAATTGGCAACGGCCTGGCCTCTGCCGACCGGACCCTGGTCATCAGCGCCGCCTCTCGCGCCCTGACAACGGCCGAAAAAATGACCATGGGCGATGGCCGCCGCGCCGAAGGCCCGCTGTTGGATGTGGTGGCGGCCCACAGCTTGCGCCACCATGTGTTGGACATGGCGCAAATGTGCAAAGAAAGCGGCACCTTGGTCAGCGCCGTGATGCTGGGGGCACTGGCTGGCAGTGGCCTGCTGCCCTTTGATCGCACGCATTACGAAGCCGTTTTGTCTGGCCCCAGCGCGTCGGCACAAGCCAGTTTGCGCGGCTTTGCACTGGCCTACGAGCGGGTTTTGCAGCAACGCGACCAAGCCCGCTATATAGAACAAGTCTTCAAGCCTGTAGCCTCCACATCTTCAGCCTCCACATTTGCAGCCTCACCCGATCCGGCAGCACCATCCACTGAAAAAGCCCAATTGCCTGTGGAGGTAGCGGCCCAATTTGCACCGGTTTTGCACCCCTTGATGGGCTTGGCCTACCAGCGCTTGGTGGATTACCAGGGCGATGCCTATGCCCGGCTGTATGTGCAACGCCTCGCGCGCCTGCAAACCGCAGAAATGACCACCGCGTCCGATGATGAAAGCCACCCCGTGACCGCTGAAGCCACCCGCTGGCTGGCCCTGTGGATGGCTTTTGACGACATCATCCGGGTCGCCGATCTGAAAAGCCGGGCCAGCCGCTGGACCCGTGTCACGCAAGAGGTCAAGGCCAAAGCGGGCGACGTGCTGAAGTTGTACGACCACTTCAAGCCCGGCGTGCCCGAGTTGGCGGCCCTTTTGCCGCAAGGGCTTGCCGGCCAACTGCTGCGCTGGGACCGCGCACGGGTGGCCAGCGGCAAAGCGCCTTGGGCGCTCCCGATCAAGGTGGCACGCCATGCACTGTGGGGCATGGCCAGCTTGCGTCTGTTGGCCAGTTTGCGCGTGCTGAGGCCCTGGGGCAGCCGCTATGCCACCGAGCAAGTCCTGATTGAAGAGTGGCTCCATGCCATCGAAACCGGCACCCGCCAGTCAGCCGCATTGGGGCTGGAACTGGCACGTTGCGGCCAGTTGATCAAAGGCTACGGCAGCACCAACGAACGTGGCAAAGACAACTTGCTGCACATCTTGCGCCACGTCTGCGGCCCGGCCTCTGCCATCCCCGTGCCTGAACAAGCCGCCGCCGTGGCCCGCATCCGGCACGCGGCCCTGCAAGACGAGGCCGGCCAGGCCTTGGACCATGCCTTGGTGCAACACGGCGCACCCGCTCGCCCGGTGAAGGAACAACCTGTGCTGTGGATGAAAAATCCACGGCTGAAAAAGTCATGATCACAACCAAACTTTTCCCATTCATTACAAAAACCTCAGGAGACAAGCATGCATAAAACCGGTTCTATCACCCGCCGTGGTCTAGTCACAGTGCTCACCGCACTAACCCTCGGGCCGGCTTTATGCCTGAGCGCTGCAGCCCAAAATTGGCCCACCAAACCGGTCAAAATTGTCGTCAACTTTCCACCAGGCGGTGCAGCTGACCAAATCGCGCGTGCCATTGGCGTGCCCCTGTCAGAGGCGCTGGGCCAGCCCGTGGTGGTGGAAAACCGGGGCGGTGCCAACGGCAATCTGGGCGGTGACCTGGTGGCCAAATCCACCCCAGATGGCTACACCTTGCTCATGAGTTCGGGCGGCATGGTGTCAGTCAACCCGCACATTTATGCACGCATGCCTTTTGACCCCGCCAAAGACTTGGTCCCTGTGGCCTCGGCGGCCCGCGTGCTGGTGTTCTTGGTGGCCAAACCCAATTTCCCGGCCAACAACATCCAAGAATTTTTGGCGTACGTCAAAGCCAATCCAGGCCGACTGTCTTATGGCTCGGCAGGCAATGGCAGCTCCCCCCACTTGGCCGGAGAAATGATGAAAAGCCAGGCTGGACTGTTTGCCGTGCATGTGCCCTACCGGGGTGCGGCCCCGGCCTTGCAAGATGTTTTAGCTGGACAGCTCGACTTTTATTTCGACCCTGGCATCGGCTTGGGCCAAGTGCGCGCGGGCAAGCTCAAGTTGATGGCCGTGGGCAGCTTGAAGCGCTCCCCTTTGTTCCCCAACGTGCCCACGTTGGATGAGGCGGGTCTGAAAGGCTTTGACGCCGATTCGGTGTTTGGCTTTTATGCCCCTGCGGGCACCCCAGCTGAGGTGGTGACCCGTGTGAACCGTGAGATCAACCGGATTTTGGGCACGCAGGCCCTGAAAGACCGGATCCAAAATTTAGGCGGTGAAGCCCTGCCCTTGACGCCCGCCGAGTTCGGTGCCCGCGCCGCCGACGACTCCAAACGATTTGGGGCCATCATCCGCGAGCGGAAAATCAGCGGCGACTGAACACGACCCCCAGCCACTGGCGGACCCAAATACTGAACCCAGCTTCAGACCCCCGCCAGTTCGCGCAGTGCCTGCGGATTGGGCAAACCCAGCACGCGCCCGCCGCCACTGATGAGTTGGCGCTCACGCAAGTGGCGCAACACCCGCGAAAAAGTCTCTGGCGCAATGCCCAACTGGGCGGCAATGGTGCGCTTGCGCTCGCGCAAGTTGACCGACAAACCGCCCACCAATGAATCGGGCTCGGCGTGTCGCAACAACCACTCGGCGCAACGGGCATCGGCATCTTTGGCCAATCGGCTCACCCCCAACTCGGTCTGTTGGCGCTGTGAACGGGCCATGTCCATCAACAGGTTCTGCGCTGCCATCGGCAGTGCCTTTATTTGGGCCAAAAAGTCTGGCAAGCTGACATATTCCAGTTGCACATCGGTCTCTGCCACGGCATCCACCGCGTGGGGCAGCCCAAGCAAACCAGAAGCTGCCTCCAGCCAAAAAGGCCCTTTCACCACCCCTAACTGGTGCGAAATTTCTCCATCGGTCAAGATGCCCAACACAACCTTGCCCTTCACAAGTCGTGGAATTCGGTCCACCGCATCGCCTCGGTGCAGCAATACGCTGCCCGCTTGCAAGGTGGTCAACGGGGAAATGGCGTCCGATGTGGGGGGCAAAGAGGTATAAAGCATGGTGTAGCCGAATGTGCCAGAGGGCAGGCCCTGAAGTTTTGACACACATCAATAACGGGCCTTGACTTGGCTGTTCCGCTGGAAAAACCTCTATTTAGATAACGTCAAACCACCAGAATCGCCCTGAAATCGTTCACATTGGTGTGCGTGGGGCCGGTGATGACCAGATCGCCCAAGGGTGCAAAAAAGCCATAGGCATCGTTGCGTTGCAAATAAGCATCCACCTTGTGCCCCAGCGCCAAAGCGCGGGCCAAGGTGTCGGGGCTGACTTGGGCTCCGGCATTGTCCTCAATGCCATCGATGCCATCGGTGTCGGCCGCCAAAGCCCAAACGCCAGCTTGCGCTTGCAAGGCCTGGGCCAAACCCATGCAAAACTCGCCCGCTCGCCCACCACGGCCTCGGGGCATGCCCACCGGCTGGGTCTTGATGGTGACGGTGGTCTCGCCGCCACTCAAAATCACACAGGGCTTTTGGAAGGGGCCTTGGCCTTTGGCGCTTGCCCGGGCCAGTGCGGCCAGCACCTTGCCCACTTCGCGCGACTCCCCCTCAATTTCATCGCTCAGGATGTAGGCGTTCAGACCTTGGTCACGCACCATTTGTGCCGCCGCCTCCAGCGATTGCTGGGGCGTGGCGATCATGTGCACCGATTGGCCTGCAAATGCCGCATCGCCTGGTTTGGGGGTTTCCCATGTGCCAGAAAGCAAAGCTTGCTCAAGCTCGGGCGGCACGGCAATGGCATAGCGCTGCAAGATGGCCAGCGCTTCTGCACAACTGGTGGCATCGGGCACGGTGGGCCCACTGGCAATGATGGACGGGTCGTCGCCCGGCACGTCGCTGATGGTGAGCGTCACCACCCGGGCTGGCGCACAAGCCGCTGCCAAACGTCCGCCCTTGATGCGCGAAAGGTGTTTGCGCAAACAGTTCATCTCAGAAATGTTGGCCCCACTGGCCAGCAACTGGCGGTTGATGTCTTGCTTCAATTGCAGACTGATGCCCTCGGCAGGCAAGGTCAGCAAGGAGGAACCCCCGCCCGAAATCAGGCACAACACCAAGTCATCGGCCGTCAAACCCTGGGTCAGCGCCAAAATCCGCTCGGCCGCCTGCAAACCTGCGGCATCGGGCACGGGGTGTGAGGCCTCGACCACTTCAATCCGCTCAGGCAACCCGGCAGGACGTGGCGGCGTGTGGCCGTAGCGCGTGACCACCAAACCCGACAGCGGCGCATCTTGGGGCCACAAAGCCTCTACGGCCTGGGCCATGGCCCCGCCTGCTTTGCCTGCCCCCAATACCAAGGTTCGGCCTTTGCTGGGGTCCGGTGGCGTGGGCAAATGGGCTGCGGTGTTGTGCAAGGGCAAGGCCCGCAGTACAGCTACATCGTAGAGTTGGCGCAAAAAAGTCAGGGGCGAATCTAGCGGCGATTCAAGGGGTGAACCCCTGCGTGAAGGGTTCAAAGGTGTCGGTGCATTCATACCGAGATGTTAACTTCTCCTGCGGCGATGTCATGGCCCGCCATCAGCTCCAGACTGCGGCACAAGGCCGAATGGTCCAACCCCGCCAAGCCATGGGCTGCACACACTTGCATCAACTGCGCTGCGCTGGCGGTGTGGGGCAAGGCCAGCCCCATCTCTCGCGCACCTTGCAGGGCCAAGCCCAGATCTTTCTGGTGCAACTCGATGCGGAAACCCGGATTGAAGGTGCGCTTGACCATGCGTTCACCATGTACCTCCAGAATTCGGCTGGCGGCAAACCCACCCATCAGCGCCTGGCGCACCTTGGCGGGATCGGCCCCTGCTTTGCTGGCAAACAGCAGCGCTTCAGCCACCGCCTCAATGTTGAGCGCCACGATGATCTGGTTGGCAACTTTGGTGGTTTGGCCATCGCCATGCCCACCCACATGGGTGATGTTCTTGCCCATGGTTTCAAACAAGGGCTTGGCGCGCTCGAAGCTGCTCTCCAAACCGCCCACCATGATGGTCAGGCTGGCCGCCTTGGCACCCACTTCACCGCCCGAAACGGGTGCGTCCAGGTATTCGCAGCCCAGTGCATGAATGCGTTCTGCCATCTTTTTGGTGGCCATCGGGCTGATTGAACTCATGTCGATCACCAGTTTGGGCTTGCCCCCGCTGCCCAGTGCTTGGGGTTTCAGGCCTGCAGCCACACCGCGATCGCCAAACAGAACGTCCTCCACATTGGGGGTATCCGGCAGCATGGTGATGATCACATCGGCGCGTTTGGCCACTTCTTCGGCACTGGTACACAAGGTCGCCCCGCCGTCCACCAAATCGGTTGGCACTTTGCTGCGCGTTTGCACAAACATCATGTGCCCGGCCTTCATCAGGTTCAGGGCCATGGGCGCGCCCATGATGCCCAAACCAATGAACCCCACCTTCATGCCGCTTTTGGTCATTTGCTTTCCTTGATCAATTTTGATTTTTTCAATATTTCAGGCCGCGTAAGCCTGGGGGTTGACCGTCAGCGTTTGCAGCCAGTCCAGACCCGCCTCGGTCCCGCCCGGCCCGGCGTTGCGAGGCTTGTATTCACATCCCACCCATCCGCTGTAACCGATCTTGTCGAGCCACTGAAAAATGTTCGCGTAATGGATCTCGCCCGTGCCGGGTTCGTGACGTCCTGGCGTGTCGGCAATCTGCACATGGGCTATGCGGGCCAAATGCTTTTGCAAAGTGGCCGACAACTCGCCCTCCATGCGTTGCGCGTGGTAGATGTCGTATTGCAGAAACAAGTTATCAGAAGCCACCTCGTCCATGATCTGCAAGGCCTGCGCAGTGCGGTTAACAAAAAAACCAGGAATGTCATATGTGTTGATGGGCTCCATCAGCAAACGCACACTTTTACGCCCTAGGATGGCTGAGGCGTGACGCAAATTGCTCACCAGCGTGGCGCGCGCCAGCGTCGGGTCCACTCCCGCTGGCAAGATACCCGCCAGACAATTGATCTGGGGTGTGCCCAACACCCGCGCATAGTCCAACGCTTGGTTCAGACCTTCACAAAACTCCTGCACCCGGTCTGGGTGGCAAGCAATGCCGCGCTCACCTGCCGCCCATTGGCCTGCTGGCAAGTTGTGCAAGACCAGCCGCACACCGCTGTCCTTGATGGCTTTGGCCACTTCTTCGGCAGGGTGGTCATAGGGGAACAAAAACTCCACCGCCTCGAAGCCCGCGCGCGCAGCGCTGTCAAAACGGTCCAGAAAAGGCAGCTCGGTAAAAAGCATCGACAAATTGGCAGAAAAACGGGGCATGACAAAACTCCTGTGCTTTAAAAATTGAACCGCTTACTCCAGCAAGCCCGCCAACTCCAAGCCCTTCATGCCTTCAGGGTGGCGGCAGTCCACGGCTTCAAATTCGTTGATGCGATCAATTTCTGTGCCCATGGCCACATTGGTTACTTTTTCCAAAATCACCTCTACCACCACGGGCACGCGGAACTGCCGTGCCATGGCTTGGGCTTGCACCAAGGCATCGCCAATTTTTTCAGGATCGGTCACGCGCAGCGCCTTGCAACCCAAGCCCAGCACCACGGCGTGGTGGTCCACACCAAAGCCTTTCAGTGCCGGGTCTTCAACGTTCTGGTTGTCAAAAGCCAGTTGCACGCAATAGTCCATATCGAACTGACGCTGCGCCTGGCGAATCAAGCCCAGGTAGCTGTTGTTCACCAACACATGCACATAAGGCAAACCAAACTGCGCCCCCACCGCCAGCTCTTCAATCAGGAACTGGAAGTCATAGTCACCCGACAAACCCACCACGGTGCGCGTAGGGTCCGAAGCCACCACCCCCAGAGCGGCCGGGATGGTCCAACCCAAAGGCCCCGCCTGACCACAGTTGATCCATTGCCGTGGACCAAAAACGTTCAGAAACTGCGCACCGGCAATTTGCGACAAACCGATGGTGCTGACGTAAATGGCATCGCGTCCGAAAGCCTTGTTCATCTCTTCGTAGACGCGCATGGGCTTGATCGGGGTTTCGGTGTAATGGCTTTTGCGCAGCATGAGGCGCTTGCGCTCGGCACAGCGCTCAGCCCACTCAGAATAATCGTGCAAAGTACCGGCCGCTTGACGTTCGCGTGCCACCTGCACAAACAGGGCAAGGGCGGCCTTGGCGTCCGACACGATGCCGTAATCGGGCATGAACACACGGCCAATCTGGGTCGGCTCGATGTCGACATGGACAAAGCGGCGGCCCTTGGTGTAGGTGTCGACCGAGCCGGTGTGCCGGTTGGCCCAGCGGTTGCCAATGCCCAACACAAAGTCACTGGCCAGCATGGTGGCGTTGCCATAACGGTGGCTGGTTTGCAAGCCACACATGCCCGCCATCAGGGGGTGATCGTCCGGGATGCTGCCCCAGCCCATCAAAGTCGGGATGACCGGAATGCCCGTGATCTCAGCGAACTCGACTAGCAAATCGCTGGCATCGGCGTTGATGATGCCGCCACCGGCCACAATCAGCGGCTTTTCAGCGCTCATCAGCATGTCCAAGGCCTTGTTGATCTGGGCCAAGCTGGCGGCAGGCTTGTAAACCGGCAGCGGTGTGTAGGTGTCGATGTCGAATTCAATTTCTGCCAATTGAACGTCAATCGGCAAGTCGATCAGCACAGGGCCGGGACGGCCCGAACGCATCAGATGGAAAGCCTGCTGAAAAGCCCATGGCACCTGGGCCGGTTCGCGCACCGTCACCGACCACTTGGTCACGGGCTTGGCAATGCTTTCGATGTCAACGGCCTGAAAATCTTCTTTGTACAAACGCGCCCGGGGGGCCTGCCCGGTGATGCACAAGATCGGAATGCTGTCGGCAATGGCCGAATACAAACCCGTGATCATGTCGGTCCCGGCGGGCCCCGAGGTGCCAATGCACACCCCGATCTGACCGGCATGGGCCCGGGTATAACCTTCGGCCATGTGCGATGCCCCCTCGACGTGCCGGGCCAGCACATGGGCAATCTGGCCGCGCTTGCGCAGTGCGGCGTACATCGGGTTGATGGCGGCTCCCGGCACACCAAAGGCCTGGGTAATGCCTTCTTTTTCCATCACGCAAATTGCGGCTTCAACAGCGGTCATGCGGGTCATCGGGTTTCCTTTGGAAGAGTTGAATCAAACTGGGCACGATGCTATTGATCGATACAAAGTTTGGGAATAGCATTGCAGGTACTTTCATTCAATACTCTAGGTATTGAACCAACGGGAGACCAAGGTGGACCGCTTCAAGGAAATCGACGCATTTGTTCAGGTCATGGACCATGGCAGTTTGGCCGCCGCCGCACTCGCAGAGGGGGTCACGCCCGTCATGATGGGTCGCCGCCTAGACGCCCTAGAGCAACGCCTGGGGACTCAACTGGTGATTCGCACCACCCGTCGCCTCACCCTGACCGATCAGGGGGCCAGCTATCTGGACGAATGCCGCCAATTGCTGGCCCGCTGGGACGAGGCCGAACGGGCTGTTTCATCGCAACACCAACGCGCCAGCGGCCACTTGATCGTGTCAGCCCCTGCAGCGTTTGGACGCTTGCACGTTGCCCCGCATGCCAGTGCATTTTTGGCGGCCAACCCGGCAGTGCAGATTTCCTTCAACCTGACCGACCGTGTGGTGGATCTGGTGCGCGAAGGCTATGACCTGGGGCTGCGCATTGGGGGCCAAATTGACCCCAACTTTGTGGCCATTAAGCTGGCCACCAACCAGCGGGTGGTGTGCGGCACACCCTCTTACTTTCAGCGTCGCGGCAAGCCCCAAACCCTGGACGATCTGCGCCAGCACAACTGCCTGGCCTTTAACCTGCAAGGAGGGCAACAACGGGGTTGGTACTTTCAAAAAGACGGCAAAGCCGTCACCGTCAAAGTCGAGGGCAACTTGGACTGCAACGACGGCGAACTGCTGCACCGCTGGGTCAGCGAAGGCCTGGGGCTGGGCTGGCGTTCTACCTGGGAGATACAAAAGCAGCTGCAAAGCGGCGAACTGGTGACCGTGTTGGACGACTTCGCCCTCCCCGCCTACGACATTCTTGCCGTCTATCTGCAACAAAAGCACTTGCCAGCCAAAGTGCGGTTCTTCATTGAGCACCTGAAGAAAATCTACGCCAAACCCGGCTATTGGCTTCAGGACTGATACAGCAGTGCCGGTGCGTCCGCCCCCTACAAAAGGCCCCAGTGCTTGCGGCACAATCAGGCCCGTGCATGCACAAACTGCACAACCAGCACAGCCCGGGACGCTCGGCAATGCGGTGCTCGCCCAAGCGCCTTGATATTTAAAGGACACCGGGGATTCGGCCGTGAATTATTCATACCTTTGATGAACCCGTTTGATTCATACGCCTGACTCATTGCCCACAAGGACACGTCCATGCCAACCCTGCTGATTCACCGCGCCCGATGCATTGCCACGCAAGACGATGCCAACACCGAACTAAAAGACGCTTCGCTGCTGATTCGAGATGGACGCATTGAGCGCATCATCCCGGCCGCTGAAAGCACCGACGCCCTGTTGACCCAGGTGGACGAGGTCATTGATGCGCGCCGCCATGTGCTGGTGCCAGGCCTGATCAACACGCACCACCACATGTTTCAGTCGCTCACGCGGGCGATTCCTGCGGTGCAAAACGCCGAGCTGTTCAGCTGGCTCCAGGGGCTGTACCCCATTTGGGCGGGCCTGACGCCCGAGATGGTGCGGGTGTCCAGCCAGGTGGCCATGGCCGAACTGCTGCTGAGCGGCTGCACCACCAGCTCTGACCACCTCTATATTTACCCCAACGGCGTGCGTCTGGACGACAGCATTGAAGCCGCGCACACCATCGGCATGCGCTTTACCGCCACACGCGGCAGCATGAGCGTGGGCGAATCGCAAGGCGGTTTGCCCCCCGACAGCGTGGTGGAAAAAGAACCCGCCATCCTGAAAGAAACCCAACGCCTGATCGAAACTTGGCACGATGCCAGCTTTGGGGCCATGACGCATGTGGCCGTGGCCCCCTGCTCCCCTTTCAGCGTGAGCCAGGACCTGATGCGCGAAGCCGCCCAACTGGCCCGCGCCCACGGCGTGCGCCTGCACACGCACTTGGCCGAAAACGACCACGACATTGCCTACACCCTTGAGAAGTTCAACTGCACCCCCGCCCAATACGCCCAAGACCTGGGCTGGGTAGGCCCAGATGTTTGGCACGCCCACTGCGTGAAACTGGACGACGAGGGCACCTATTTATTTGCCAAAACCCGCACCGGCATAGCCCATTGCCCCTGCAGCAACATGCGCTTGGCCAGTGGTATCTTGCCGCTGCGCAAAATGCTCGACGCGGGCGTACCCGTGGGCTTGGGGGTAGACGGCAGCGCCAGCAACGATGCAGCCCATATGCTGAACGAAGCCCGCCAAGCCATGCTGCTGGCCCGCGTGGGCCGGGCTTTGGAAGCCCCGTGCGTAGTGGACGGCCGCACCCTTTTTGGTTGCGACAGCGGCCCTGCCGAGATGACACCCCGCGACGCCCTGCGACTGGCCACACGCGGTGGCGCGCAGGTGCTGGGCCGCGCCCACGAGCTGGGGCAAATCAAAGCGGGTTATTGCGCCGACATTGCGATGTTCCGCACCGACACGCTGAGCATGGCGGGGGGCGCGGTACACGACCCGGTGGGGGCGCTGTTGCTGTGCGCCAGCGAGCACGCCGACTACACCGTGGTCAACGGACGGGTGGTGGTGCGCCAAGGCGAAATCACCACCGTGAACATGGGGCCACTGATAGAGCGGCACAACCAGCTGGCTTGGCAGTTGGCGCTGGGCACGCCACGGTGA
>Ga0255128_1000496_pt1 | contig 18229 bp, 18 predicted proteins | sample Law_Miss_RepC_8d_FD_188562 | JGI IMG/M metagenome (GOLD analysis project Ga0255128, IMG submission 188562) | Freshwater microbial communities from St. Lawrence River, New York, United States - Law_Miss_RepC_8d | ecosystem: Environmental > Aquatic > Freshwater > River | place: USA: New York... | reverse complement strand
CATCTTTGTTGCACCTCGTATTTGAATCCGCCTTTGAATAAGCTCCAGAGAAACTGGCCAGAAGAATCAAATGGAATTTTTTACTATTGAACGCGATACAGCTGCTGCGCACAATGCCGCAGAAGCTTTGTTTGCCTCCACCAAAAACAGCTTCTCTGCAATGCTGACTTCCGACGTGGAAATGCTGCACATTGGCGCAACCAGCACCCCCGGCTGCATTACAAAAGGCAACCTAGACATTGTTGTTCGCGTCCCCGCTGCACGATTTCACGACTGGAAACAAGTTTTGTCAGAGCGGTTTGCTAACAACACAGGCTCAGCATCCATCTAATCCTTTACGGCTTTTGAAGACGACTCGCACAAGGTTCACTTAGTAATCCAGATCGTGGTCATTGGCAGTGATCTCGACTTCTTCCATAAGTTTTCGGAAGCTATGCGGAGCAACCCGACACAGTCGCCGAGTACAACATGTTGAAACTGTCTCTTGATGGTGTATGCATAAATGAGTACCGCTCTGCAAAGAGCAAACTTATCGTATCTGTATTGACAAAGAACAGCATCGCCACGCGAGATGACGTGTGCAATCCCTGCTGAACCCTTTAGGAACCAAGTCATGAAAACCCTTAACAAATACCTTGTTGCCGCGACGGGTACAGCGATTTTGGCTTTAGCTGCGCTTTACAAATCGGCGATATTTCAGCCAGAGCCCATCTCGACCACTGTATTTTGCGACAGCAAAAAAACCATCACACTGACCAAACTCCACACGCGCCCGTTTGATGTGGCCATCAAAGACGGCGACACGGTGATCCTTGGCATGTCGGCTCACTCATACTTTGGCGCCAACAAACCGACACCACCTGATTTTCTTTTTGCCATCCTTCCACAAGTCAGGACTCATTCCAATTTTTTGGTCTACAAAGACCGGATAGTGATCGAGGACTCAAACGACACCCTGTACTTGTGTGTCAGGGACACCGCGGTGCCTATGCTGTACAAAAAGGTCAGCGCCAGCGGCCCAGACTTCTTTCAGACTAGGGGTATGCAGCCTGGGCAGTCGGTGGCCATCAAAAATGGCGCCAACCATCGATTCTGAAACCGTTGGACAGATTCCGTTCAAAAGCCATGGGATCCGCAACTTGGGCTGCTCAGGCGGCTGGTGCTTGGTCGAATTCAATCGCATCAAAGGCCACGTCCAGGTTCAGAACCTCGCAAAAGGCAGACCGCGGATCTGATGGCCTGGTTTAAAAGGACAACATTACGCCGTGTTTAGGTGGAACAGCGGATAGCATGCGGCCTAATCAAATGGGCGCTTTCACCTTTATGAGCCTGTTTGGGGCCTTCGCACCCTCTCGCTGCGGGCACGCTTAAGCCTTCGGCCCCTGCAAGATTCGCTTGCGCTTAATCCACCGATTCGACAGCGCAAACATCACCAACAAGCCCAGCCGCGCATTGCCCCTCACTGTAAACGGCTGACCCCGGGATAGCGTTCGCTTGCTGACAGCGCACGGGTCACGTCGTGATTGGCGGTCACACGGCCCCCCAAAGTAACCACGGAAACTCGTCGAGCAACGTTCTTGCTCTGGGCGTCGTAGTCGTAGACCACAGCGCTGATGGATCCGGTGGTGACCTCGGTCAGGAAGCCCCTGACCGACGATATCGAAGTGCCGCCCGCCGCCAAGTTTGCAACGGGTGTCACGGCTCCGGCGGCGGGATTGAAGCGCATGAGTTTGCCGTTCGTTGTGCCGTAGTACAAGGCACCGTCACTGGCCGACAAGAAGCCTGTTGATGGCACATCGGGCAAGTCGCCGACCACCTTGGTCAACACCGGTGCGCTGCGGCACAGGTCGTCTGGGCCTAAGCCTCGATCAATGGTCCAGATCGACCCACCCGGGTTGCCATCGGCCCGTTGTGCCATGGCCATGTACATGGCGTTCTGTGCTGCCACAAACACTGGGCCTCCGACCGGAAGCCCCTCGCTGGCTGGCCGGAACGCGCTGTTTGGGCCAAAGGTAAGTGATTTGATCGAGATCTTGGGGTCGCTGATCCGTGCGCAAGCGACGGTGTAAATGGGAGCACCCACTGAGATATCGCCTTCTGCCGCATAGTAGACCGCGTCATCACGGATCGCCGGTTTCCAGTCGTTATCGGCAGGCAGGCGGGATGCGAAAACCCGCACCCACTCGGTGGCCTTCAACGTCTTCGTGTCCACATGCAGCAGCTTTTGTCGATAGTAGCCACCGTCTCCGCTTGAGACGCCTGACTTTTCAGCAATTGCTGTGAGCCAAGCTGAATCGCCTTGCCCAAGCACGAGTTCTGCTCCCAGGTAGGCTATGTCTGTCACCTCGGCCATCCGGACGGGCTCCATGGTGCTGCGCTGGTAGATCACCACGCCCAGGCCACCGCCGGCCCTGTCTCTCGAACCACGATGACCGCCGAGACGCCCAGAATCGTAGCTTGGGGACGTCAGCGAAATCAGGCCGATGAAATGGTCAGGCCCGAGCGGCTGAAGCTTGCCGTAGGGATAGGCTCCGCGGTCTGGGTCGATGGGCACCGAGGTAATCTTTCCGTTGAAACGGTCATACTTGTTCACCACGTGTGATGCCTCGTTCGCAGCACTGGCCAACCACACGACGTAGCGGTCGAGAACGCCGTCGCTGGCCGAACTGCCCGTTGCCGGATTACCGTGAAAATATTTCCCCAAAGTGGCCGAACCGGTTGCCAGGGTCTTTCTGAAGAAAAGTCGGCTGGGATCCAGTTCCAACAACTGCGAAGGCGTGCACGGCAAAACTGAATTGGGCCTCTCATCGCAGATGCCGGCAGCAACGTCGGTTGAGGCAGCAAATAACAGCCCCGACGCCGGTGACGATGTGAGCCCGGCAAAGTAGCTGCCGAAGTAACCTTTGGGCTCGTCTCTGATCCAGGCCGACATCGTGCTGGCGTTACTTAGGTTGAGGCTTGCTGCCTGCGACAGCAGCTTGGGTGCCGAAATCTGCAAACTGGTTTCGGCGTCGAGGCCGCTGCAGGCAACCAGCGATTCGTTGCTAAAGGATATGGGCAACACCCCCTCGATACGGTGGCAGTCGATCTCGGCCAGCCTGTAAAGCGCGGTATTGCTCCCGGGTGGGCCAAAAATCTGAGCCTCGCGGCTTTGTATGTCCTCGACTGTCCAGCGCACGGTACCACTCGCGTCTTCGAACAGGTAGCGCCCAAGTCGCTTGCCTACGGGATTGAACTGGCTGATCGCGGTGAAGGTCCAAGGCCGTGACAGGTCATTTCCCACGGACGGTGCCAGGCTGAAGATCCGCCCGTTTTTGGTGTAGGTGGCCGCGCCGCCCACTGAACCAGCAGGCGCGCAGGCTACAGCCGTGGGATCTGCAGCGTTCAAGATGTAGCGCGAACCCTGCGTGCCCAGCAAGATCTTGGTGCGGTCGCGTGACCACACCATCTCCGTCTTCTCACCGACGAGTCCACTGCAAAGACCTTCTTCCACATCGCGTGAGAAAAAGTCATAGACCACGGTTTCTTTCAGGTAGTTTGCGCTTCCTTGGTCGAGCACCACATGCAATAACAGCCCGCGGCCAGCGCGGCCACCGTCGACCATGACCATCAGCGACTTGCCATCTTTGCTTACAAGCGGGGTGCGAATGGTGTTGTTCGGTCGCAGATCTGAGACGGTGATGCCGGGACCTGCGGTCTTTCCTGCGCCCCTCGTGTCCAATGTCTTGAGGAGCTCCAGTTTGTCGGTGACCGGATCGAAACGCATGAGAACGATTTGGTTCTCAGAAGGCAAGGACGAGTTGCTCAAGAACCCGTAGAAGCGACCGTCAACTTCGTTGAAGGCGAAAGAATGCTCGTTTGGGCTGGTGTTCCTCATGAATGGTCTGCCGGTGAAGGTCTTGACCACTTTGGAACCGCTGCCGTCAAACTGATAGATCTCGCCCAGGCGCGTGGCGCCGCCGCTTTGAGCAACCAGCGCTAGGGAGCCGAACAATTCCGCCGGCAGAGGCGTGTGCGCCACCGGCGTACCTGAGGCAGCGGCCACAGTCGTACCCACTGCCGAGTCGGTGGTCACGGACCGCTCGGCCAAAACAAAGGGCCCCTCGATGGTTGTTATTGTTATGGCTGGAATGACACTGAGATCCCTAGGGGGCAGTGCGTCAGCCGTTGGAGCATCGGAACCACCAGAACAGGCGGTTACAGCAAGCGCTACAGTGACTAAGAGGGTGAGGTTGCAGATGGACTTCATAATGATTATTTTCATTTAGTAATTAATTTAACTGGATGCTTAATTCATGAAATAGGCAAGTGCAATCAACATTGCCAGACTGGCAAGGATTCGCCACGCGCTTGCTAGGGAGTTGAGGCCGGAATTCAACAATGTCACAGGCTCTGAGGTGGCCAGAATTGGCTCATCTTTGTTCGGAGCAACCTGTGCCGCTTCCGCTGCATCCGTAAGAAACTTCTCATTTGCGAGCTCTAGGTGGTTGAATGCCAGTCCCAGTTTTCTCAGGATTTTGACCCCAGTCGTGTACTTGATGCTTTCCGAATAAAAGGCAGAGCAACCACACGTTTCTAGCTCTTGCAGCTGTTTCAAACTCAGCGTGTTCTCCATGGCTAAGGTAGTTTGCTCAAGACCGGCCGCCTGGCGCCCCTCCACCAGCAAACGCGCATAGTCTGCTGACCAGATTTGAGATTTGCTGGTACTGGGTGAAGTCATTTTGATGGGCAATGATTAGCAAACAGAGACAACCTTTATCATTCTGATCAAGTAATCCAAGTTAGTGCATGTAACGCGTTACATTCAAGATTGTTTTTAAGGCCTTCACAGTCACCTATGCCTTTTAGTTGTCAGCCCTCATTTTTAATGCTCCTTTTTTCTCATGAAGCACGATTTCCTCCAATTCGATAGCTCAGTCAAAGCGGTTTTGGGTTCCGAGACCTTCAAGCGGGCTTCAAAAATCCGCAAACTGCTCGAATTCTTGGCAGACAGAACTGCTGCTTTAGGGGCAGAGAACGTCACCGCTCAATTGGTGGCAACCGCGTTCTTTCAGCTCACTGCGCAACAAGCCGAGAAGTTCTCCATTCACCGTGTCCAAATTAGTCGCCTCAAGACGCTACTAACTGACTTCTACCGGCAAGAGGGACGCAACCAAAGCTGGCAATTGAGCATCCTTGCAGGTTGTTACGGCCTTGATTTGGTGCCCAGTGCGGACGACCAATCCAATTTTTCGCCGCGTCTGGCCATCATTCCGTTTCAGAACCTGGGGGGAGACTCTTCGCAGCAGGAGATATGCATCGGTATGGCGCATGACTTGATTCACATGTTGGCGCAGACCCGTACGCTGAGGCTGATTTCTATAACCCATCAAATGGACTATTCACAAGCCTCGCGTGCCAAGTTTTTATCGGCCGCGAATGAGAACGCCGATTACGTCTTGGATGGCTCCATCCGGTTTAAACCCGGAGGGTATGAAATCTTGTCCAAACTGACGGATGTGAAGACTTGCCAAGTGATGTGGTCACAAAAATTCGAGCTCCCAATCGATTCAACTCACTTGTTCGAGTTTCAATATGAAATCGCGCTCAAGATTGCAGCTTCGCTGGCTACGCCTTCAGGGGTCATTTCACGCCTGGTTCGAAACAAGCCCTCAGACGGGTCGGCTTATGCGGCCGTTCTCCACTTTTATGCCCACACTGAAAAGTACACACCCCAATCGCATGCGATTGCCAAAGCGTCTTTGCTGTCAGCAGTCCAAAATGCACCGCTGTACGCAGAAGCCTGGGCTTGCCTGTCTGGTATTTACTGGAACGAGCATGTCTTCGGTTTTGAAAAGGCTCTTACGGACAGTAAGGCCTTAGACGAATCCATCCGTTGCGCCATGCATGCTTTGACGTTGGCCCCGGACTGTGTTACAGCCTTCTATGCATTGGCGTCATCGCATTATCAAAGAGGCGAAAAATCGCTTTTTAAAGAATATTCAAGCAAAGTATTGGAGCTGGCGCCTTACAGATCAGACATCGTGGCAGGGATCGGGGTGTTCACTGCATGCAATGGGGACTGGGAGGGTGGCCTAGTACTCATGGACCGCGCCCGTGAACTCACCCCTTTGCATCCAGATTGGTACTGGCTCCCGTATTACGCCAACGAATATCGCCAAGGGAACTTGGACAAATCGCTAGATTACCTTTCCAAGGTCAATCCACAGACATTTCCGCAAAGTCTGCTGTTTTTTGCAGCCATTCAAGCTCGACAAGGTAAGCACCCTGCTGCGCTGAAGACGTTCAGTGCCTTGAAAAAAATCTTTCCTGATCTTTCTGAGAATCTTCCGATTTATCTGCAACGTCTGTTTCCACATTCCGAGATGCGTCATCTGTTGCTTGCCGACTTGCTTGATCTACAAGCGGAGTCTGCAAGTGAAACTGGTAGCGGCTTGTCCATAACAAATTTTTAATATCTGTTGATGGCAAACGTCTGTCCGACAGCACATATGACCCGATGACCGCTCACGCTGCACACCTGACTTGAAATGGCGCAGCTCTAAAGACTGCTTCGGGCCTAACTCAGTTATATACCCAAGTTTTTACCGGTCACCAAGAAATCCGTCTTAAAACCAATTTTTCCGGCTTCAGTACCCTAGGTTCATGACGTCCAAAGAGCACGCGCTGTAGGGTTGATTTGTAGGAGGCTTGCGCATTAAGTTAGGTCTAACAATCACAGACCCTTGTCATGAGGTGTCGGTTCACCCGACACTTTGTGTCATAGCCTTCTAAATGAAATGTCGGTTGTTGTGATCAGGTCCTGACCATCGCATCGGCTTAACTGGTCATCTGCCCTTGCCATTTGTAGTCCTACAGATCAAACACGACCACGCATTCATTTACCGATATGTCATATGCGCTAGTACATAGAGCGAACTGGCGTTCGCTAGTGACTTCGCCATCCCTGTCGCTCTTTCAGAGCTCAGTGATTGGCTCATCACTTATGTCTACTTCGTAGTTCGAAAGTTCAGTGTGACCCAATGGTTTAACGAGAATTTTTTGATTTACAGATGTTTTCTTCAGTAGCTGATCAGTGATGTTTGACTTGGGACTTTCGATAGATTCAACCCACACTGAGCCTTCTTGACCAGGCTCAGCATGGGCAAGGCTCGGTCTTTCGATGAGTTCTTTACTCCACAGCACTTGAGCACAACCATCAGCATGGGAAGGGCGGTTTCGCGGTCTCCTTTTACGTGCAGCTTCAAAATGAAACGCAACTTGCGAGGACAGCCAAAGTGCCAACTGTCCGCGGTGTTCGCAAGTTGCGGTGTGGTCTGCAGAGCTTGCTCGTGATTCGAAGGGCTAGGCCCCACAATCTTTGTGCTGAAAATATTCGTTCGCTTCTTGAGTCAATTGGCCAGCAACCGCCAACAGCATCCTTCTCGGGTAGTGACTACAAGTCTCCGCTACCGCTCGGAATTTCCGTCCCTGCGAACACCACTGTCCAGGTCTAGGGCGTCATTGCAACTGAGTGACGCAGCTCTTGTTTCTCGGTAGAGATTGCGGGCTTCAACTGTTCTTCGATCCACCCGCTGTGTTTATTTATCACCTAGACAAAAGTGGCTAACAAAACTGGGTGTTTTTGATGGGTTTTCCGATATCCCGCCAAGTGTTCGGGATACCAAGCCACGGCGGTTGCCCTGACCCCGTGGTCGATCACACAATTGTCTGTGCTTTACAAACATTTGAAAGGAAAAGCACATGTCCACAGCATCAACAACACCCCTCGCGTTCTTGCAGTCACTCAAGGTCACAGCGGCCAAGAAAACCGTCAGCAACAACCCCCAAGTGCATCGCCGCATGAAACTAGCACGCAAGTTGTGGGAGCAAATTCAGTTGGCAAAAAGTCAAGCTGATGGAACTCAATTCACCATGACCCGTTTCCGCTCTGTCATGGATCCTGATGGCAGTCGCCGCAGTGTTGAGGTTCCACGCCATGTTCGCGCATGGTGGTGGACCACTGAAACCAATAAGCTAGCCCTGAACATCAGGTATGGCGCTCGCAAGCTGGAAATCAGCAAGGGCAAAAGTGCTGTGGAAATTGCCACCGCGGCTGACTTAGTGCCCACGCTGGAACTGATCAAACAAGCCGTGGAAGCTGGCGAGCTGGATTTGCAGATCGAAGCCGCTGCGATCAAATTGCGCGAAGGCTTTGCGAAATAAATCCACCCGTGGAGCGTGACGATAAATATGGGTATGAACAAATACCTCGTCACCCTCCGCATCAACGGGCAGTTGATCAAGTCAGTTGTTTCGGCCAACTCTGCGGTGCATGCTCGCTTGCTATGCCAGTATCAGTTTGGCATGGGCTGCGTGCATGTGGCTCCTACCCAAATCGGCAGCGAGGGTCATGACTATCCCTTGCTGGATGACCTCAAGCCGTCCGCAAGCACAACCATTAAGCCCAGACCGTCTAAGCCACCCAAGATCGCAACCATCAAGCCCGCAAAGCCGCCCACACCTGAGCAGATGCGGGTTACGCAGTTGAAGGCCAATGTGGATCGCCAGAAAGAGGCCCTAAAGCGTGAACGTGATAGACAAAAACACCAACGAGAAGCCGAGAAGGCGCGCAGGGGGCAGGGTGGGTATTGAACAAGATCACTTTGCTGGCCTCAAGGGCACTGGCTGAAATGTACGAAAAGCGCCTGAAATCAGGGTATTTGCCTAGAAATATGGCCTGTTTTTGAAACCTCGGCCAGACGGATGACAGGCTATGCAGAAATACTTTTCTGGTTCAAACTCAAACCTGCCGCCACACGCTGTCGTCCTGCAGATCCCGCCAGGCGATGACCTGTGTGGCCATTGAGAAAACCGCCTCTATTTCCACAGACACAATCGGATCCTGAATTTCAAGCGTGGTCTGCTCGTGAGACGGCCAGCGGATTGAGCAGCTGGGTTCGCAGTGACTTGGCACTCCAATTGTTCTTTTATTTTTTAGGAGACAAATCATGGCTCTGTATCTGGTTCGTTCACGCTACTCACCCACGGCTTTTCAGGGCATGCTGGCAGAAATACTTTGTGGAATGAATGAAGTTTATGATCGAGCCAAGTTCCACAAAGGACAAGTATGAAGTTTTTTCACAAAGATGTCGGTCACAGACAAGCAGGCGATGTGGTGGAGGTGACCCTTTCATCTGTTGCCAATGTGCGACTGATGGACACCAACAATTTCAATAACTACAAAAATGGCATGAAACACATTTACACGGGTGGCCTCGTTAGCCAGTCACCCATCCGACTGACAGTACCGACTGTTGGGCACTGGCATGTGGCAATAGACATCAATGGCATTCAAGGCTCCAACGGCTTGAAAGCCGGTGTGAAAATAGTGGCTGCATAAGTTCGCAGATTGCTCCACCCATTTGATCCTCTGGTGACATTTGTCTGGCATTCCCCCAAACCTGCAGTCAGAGTCGTTGCTGCAGTTTATAAATTCAAACCCAACCCTGCCGCCACACGCTGAGGCCCTGCTGCCATCGCAAGGCAAGACTCTCAAAATGAGAGTTGACCTGCCCAACGTCCAGAAACGGGACCTTCAGGCAGCCGAAAAATGCTGGAATTTTTGGAGAACACAGTGGGCTACACGCTAGAGTAAAAGCGTGATGTGCTCATGCTAGTTTTAGATTGATGTTAGTTTGGCTGTTGTTTTCAAAAAAACTTGACGGCTTAACAAGGTCAAAAATTTAGATCAGCCGATTCTGCACAGACAAGTCAGTTCTCATTTTTTCTCTTGCTGCTGGTAAAGGTCGCAGCAGTGGTTGACCTCCACTTGTTGGTAAGTCTCCATGCGGGACATTTTGCGTTCTGCGGGTGGCTGCTTGAAGTAGTTTTCACCGCACCTGTAGCCTGTTGCCGATGAATCGGACATAAAGACATTTGAGCAGGACTGGCAGGTGTTTTGCATTTGAGGGCAGATTCAGTGAGGCTTCAACCATCATAGTAGGTGTAATTGAATGCCGAATTACAGTGAGCAAACTGACATGCAAGGCCGTTGAGTTGCGGGTATGAGTCAATTCAGATTCAACTTGGCAGCGGACGCAGTCATATCGGGATGGGCTCAGTGACCACGTGAGTGGCCTTTGGACGGTTTGAACCAAATTGGTGAGCTGGTCTTCAAATTCAGTTGCATGTCCGATTGGCACGCAATTTCTTCGTGTGGTCTAGAAGAGCTAGGGCGCTCTTGTAAGACTTGACTTTTGCATTGGCCAAAAATGCATTTCTCGAGCCTGCTTGATCAATGCGGGCTATCACCCTCAGTGCCTGCTCTGCCGCAAGTCTGCCGTTGGCACAGATGGCTTTTTTGTTTTGCTCAGTGACAGTTGCAAGACAAGGTTTGATGTATTGATCTAACTTTTCATCCAGGCTATTTAGCTCACTGCTTTGACTGATGTGATTGACTGCGATTGTTTGCAATGAATCGGGCAATTGAGAACAATTTTCAATGGCCAAGGCAGGCAGGGTGATAGCCATGCCGGCTGCGAGTACAAGCGATGCGGGGTTCATTTTCATATTTCGAGCTTCAGTTTGTCATCTATGTTGATTTTGGCATGCAATGTCATCAAACCCAACCCTGCCGCCACACGCTGTCGTCCTGCAGATCCCGCCAGGCGATGACCTGAACCGCCTTGGAAAACACCGCCTCGATTTCTACCGATTCAATGGGGTCGGTGGGCTCATCGGGTTGAATCACCCGGCTGACCAAAAAGTGCTTTTGCTTGGCCACAGGTTTGACCGCAGTCCATTTGGTGAGCAGCAGTTTTTTGGGGTTCAGCGGGTTCATGGCTTGCGTTGCATTTCCCGAGCCACGGTTTCGGCCAACTCAATCACCGCCATGGCGTAGTAGCTGGACCAGTTGTAGCGGGTGATGGCGTAGAAGTTTTCCGTCCCAGCCACATAGCTGGCGGCATCGGGTCCATTGAGTAGTTCGATCAAAGCCAATGGGCCATTGTGTTGCAGCGCGGCACCACTGAGCATGGCGCCTTTGCCCATAAAGTTGGCCACGCTGAAGGTGGGCAAGATGTCGGGTGCCATCAGGCTGTCCATGTCGGTTTGGCCGGGTGTCAGGGTGACCGGGTAGTGGGTTGGCATGCCGGGGCGCCAGTCAAATGCCTTGAAGTAGTTAGCCACTGAGCCGATGGCATCCTGGGGGCTGCCAAACAGGTCGATGCGCCCGTCTCCATCAAAGTCCACGGCAAACTTGGCCCAGCTCGACGGCATGAATTGCGGCAGGCCCATGGCCCCGGCGTAGCTGCCACGTATGGTGAGAGGGTCGGCCCCGCTGCGTGAGGTGAGCAGCAAAAATTGCTCCAGCTCGCTTTGGAAAAAGGCCTGGCGTGCAGCAGCACGGGGGTGGGCACTGGGGAAGTGAAAGGCCAGTGTGGCCAGTGCGTCAACGATGCGGAAGTTGCCGGTGTTTTGGCCGTACAGGGTTTCTACCCCGATGATGCCGACGATCACCGATGCGGGCACGCCGTATTCACGCTCGGCCCGCTCCAAGGCGTTGCGGTGGTTTTGCCAAAAGCGCACCCCCGCCTGGATGCGGATGGGTTCAATGAAGCGGGCGCGGTAGGCGGCCCAGTTTTTGGCGGTGGGGCTGCTGGGGGGCAGCACGAGGCGCTCGACCGAGGGGAGTCGCTGCGCCTGAGCCAGGGTGCGTTGAACCCAGATCGGGTCCAGTTGCAAGCGTTGTGCGGCATCTTGCACCCAGGCCTGGGTTTGCGCGGTGCTGGCCAGTGGCATGCCCGTCCCTGCAGCTTGGCGAGTGGGTCGGGTGGTTTGTTTATTTGGGGCCGTATTTTTTTTGCGCTGCGGCGACTTGGCTTGGGCGGGCGGTGCCTTGGGTTTCGCGGGCCTTTTGGTCTGTTGGGGTTCAGCACCCTGAGCCGTTTGTGCGTGTACGGGTGTGATCGCCGTGGTCCATGCGGTCAGAGCGCTCATAACCAGCGCCAGACCCATAGTGGCCAAGCCTTGAATGGATTTGCGTTGGCTGGACTTGGGATGGGGTTTGAACACATTCATTTGTATGAGTTTAAACGTCGGGCGCAGGTGCCCGTGCTAAGCTGGAAGCTTAAAAAATTCGGTCAATTCTTCAAAAATAACAGCCTTATTGGCTGTGATGGATCGGGAAGACACATTCATGGGCGCGACAGGTTATTTCACCCACCCAAGTTGTTGGAAGCACGAAATGGGCGCGGGTCATCCGGAGTGCCCGGAGCGCTTGGGGGCCATCGAAGACCGCTTGCTGATCAGTGGCGTGGACATGGCACTGCAAAGGCGAGAGGCCAGTCCGGCTTCTCTGGCCGACATCGAACTGGCCCATGGTCGCATGCATGTGGCGGCTTTGCGTGGTTTGGGCGATGCCTTGCGTGAAGACATGGCCGCTGGCGGCCCCACTCATACCAGCTTGGACCCGGACACGCTGATCAACGCTCACACCTGGGACGCAGCATTGGTGGCGGCGGGTGCTGCGCTCGATGCCACAGACGCCGTGCTGGCGGGTGAGTTGGAAAATGCCTTTTGCGCTGTGCGCCCGCCCGGTCACCACGCTTGTCGCGACAAGGCCATGGGTTTTTGTTTTTTCAACAACGTGGCCATCGCTGCCAAGTACGCACTCGAGCGCCATGGCCTCGAAAGGGTCGCCATCGTCGACTTTGATGTGCACCACGGCAATGGCACCGAAGACATCGTGGGGGGCGACGAGCGCATCTTGATGGTGAGTTTTTTTCAGCACCCTTTTTACCCGGAAGGTGGCTCTACATCGAATGCGGCCAACTTGGTCAACTTGCCGGTGCCGGCCTACACCCGGGGTATGGACATCCGCGAGTTGGTGGACATGATGTGGTTGCCGCGCCTAGAGGCTCACAAGCCCGAGCTGATTTTCATCAGCGCGGGTTTTGACGCTCACCGCGAAGACGACATGGGCCAGATGGGCCTGGTGGAGCAGGACTACGCCTGGATCACCCAGCGCATCAAGGACGTGGCGCTGCGCCATGCCAAAGGCCGTATCGTGAGTTGCCTGGAAGGCGGCTACAACCTGAGTGCGCTGGGGCGCAGTGTGGAAGCGCATTTGCGCGTGCTGGCCGACGTTTAAAAACGGCTGGGGGGGTGAGGGTTTGGCACAATCGAAGCCATGACCGATTCAAACACCCCCAACACCCCCGATCTGCTGCTGCATGAGCGCGACGCGCGTGGTGTGCACCGCTTGACGCTCAACAGCCCGACCAGCTTCAACACCTTGAGCGAGGCCATGCTGACCGCGCTGCAGCAAGCATTGAATGCCGTGGCGCAAGATGAGCAGGCCCGTGTGGTGGTGCTGGGCGCGGCGGGCAAGGCTTTTTGCGCCGGGCATAACCTCAAGGAAATGCGGGCCCAGCCCGAGCTGGCCTATTACCAGCAGCTTTTTGCCAAGTGCAGCCGCATGATGATGACGATTCAAAAGTTGCCTGTGCCCGTCATCGCCCGTGTGCAGGGCCTGGCCACTGCGGCGGGTTGCCAGCTGGTCGCGCAGTGCGATTTGGCGGTGTCGGCCGACACCGCCACGTTTGGGGTCAACGGCATCGATGTGGGCTTGTTTTGCGCCACGCCCAGCGTGCCGCTGGTGCGCAACATGCACGCCAAGCAGGCCATGGAGATGCTGCTGACGGGGGGCTTCATTTCGGCGGCCGAGGCACAAAGCCGAGGGTTGGTCAATCGCGTGTGCGCTGCGCAAGAACTGGATGCGCAGATCGATGATTTGGTGAACGCCATCTTGGCCAAGCCGCAGGAAGCTGTGCGGGTGGGCAAGGCCTTGTTTTACCAACAACGTGAAATGGGCATCGAAGCCGCTTACCAGTTGGCCGGTCAGACCATGGCCTGCAACATGGTGCACGAGGTCGCGCAAGAGGGCGTGCAGGCCTTCATTGAGAAAAGGACACCTTCATGGCGGGCATGAGCAACACGGCGGTGGTCGATCCAATGGGCTTGTTGATCGCCTTGGCGCGGCCTGAGTCTTTGATGGCCTTGGGCGCTTTTGCAGCTTGTTTGGTGCTGGCCTGGTTGATGGCCTGGGGCGTGCGCCGTGTATTCAATGGGCAAGACTTGGCCATTTTGCTGGGCCGCAAGTTGTATGACGGTGTGTTGTTTCCAGTGCTGTTGCTGGGCCTGACTTTTGTGGCCCGCACGTTGCTGACTCAACAGCAGCCGGCCCCTTTGTTTGCTGTTTTGCTGCCGGTGTGCATTTCGCTGGCGGTGATCCGCTTGGGCGTGAAAGTGCTGCAGGTGGCGTTTTCCAATGCGCCCTTTGTGCGGGTGCTGGAGCGCACGATCTCTTGGCTGGCCTGGGGCGCGGTGGTGCTGTGGGTCACGGGCATTTTGCCTTTGGTCCTCAACGAGCTCGATCAGATCAGCTGGAAAGTCGGCGGCAGCGTACTGTCGGTGCGCACGCTGATCGAAGGTGCGCTCACGGCCGGGGCGGTGCTGATTGTGGCGTTGTGGGTGTCGGCGGCCATCGAGGCGCGTTTGCTCAAGTCGGCCACGGGTGGTGACTTGTCGCTGCGCAAAGTCATCAGCAACACGGTGCGGGCTTTGCTCATGTTCGTGGGCTTGTTGTTGGCGCTGTCCTCGGTGGGCATAGACCTCACGGCCTTGTCGGTGCTGGGCGGTGCGGTGGGCGTGGGCATTGGTTTTGGCCTGCAAAAGCTGGCCTCCAACTACGTCAGCGGTTTTGTGATCCTGGCCGAGCGCAGCATGCGCATCGGGGACATGGTGCTGGTGGACGGTTTTGAAGGTCGGATCGTCGACATCAAAGCGCGTTACACCGTGATCCGGGCTTTGAATGGCCGCGAATCGATCGTGCCTAATGAGTTTTTGATCATCAACCGGGTGGAGAACTTCACCCTGATGGACCCCAAATTGTCTCAGACCACCCTTGTTTCGGTGGCTTATGACAGTGATGTGGAACTCGTGCGGCGGCTGTTGATTGAGGCCTGCGAGAGCCAGGAGCGGGTGCTCAAAGATCCCGCGCCCAATGCCTTCTTGAGCCAGTTTGGCGCGGACGGTCTGGAGTTCACGGTGAGTTACTGGATTGCCGATCCTGAAAACGGCCAGCTGGCGCTGCGTTCAACCATCAACATGCTGATCTTGGCGGCGCTGCGTGAGCACAAGATCGAGATTCCGTACCCGCAGCGGGTGATGCACATGGTGGGTGCGGCCAAGCCGGATCAGGCTTGAGCGGGGCTCAGGCTTTAAAAGTTTTGTCGTTGTTCTGGCCAGACCAGACAGATCAAGGCTGACAGTTCCGCCTCACCCAAACCCGCCGCTTGGGCTGCTCGCAGTTGCTGTTGAACGGTGGCCATGACCGGCATGGGGGCGCCACTGCTTTGCGCCACCTGCATCACGGTGTCCACATCTTTGAGCATGGTGGACAAAGCACCAATCGAAGGTTGAGTGGGTGTGACCATGCGCGGCACAAAGACTTGCAAGGGCTTGGAGTCTGCCCAGCCGCCTTGCAGTGCTTTGGCCAGTTGTTTGAGGTCGATGCCGTTGTGGTGGGCCAGGCCCACGGCTTCTGCAATCGCTGCCACCGTGCTCGCCACAATGGTCTGGTTGCACAGTTTGGTGGCTTGACCCGCACCGCTGTCACCCATGTGGGTGATGTTGCTGGCATAGGCCTGCATGGCTTGGCTGGCGCTCTCCAGAGCATTGACGCGGCCACCCACCATCACCGCCAAAGTCCCGGCCTGCACGCCAGCCACGCCGCCAGAGACAGGGGCATCCAACCAATCAGCCTGACAAGCTTCAATAAGTCGTTGACTCCACGCGCGAGTCTGTTCGGGGGGCACACTGGAGTGGTCCACCAACCAGCGCAATTGGCGTGCATGGACGATACCGTCAGGGCCAAATACCACTTGTTCGACAGCCTGCGTGTTCAGCAGGCACATGAAAACACCATCCACACCGCTGGCCGCTTCGGCAGGGGTGTCGCACCATTGCGCTCCCAGCTTAAGCAAGGCTTGGGCTTTGGCGGGGGTGCGGTTCCAGACATGGACCGTGTGCCCTGCAGCCAAAAGACGCTTGACCATGGGCTCGCCCATCAAGCCCAGTCCGCAAAAAGCCAGTTTCATGGGTGAGCTTTCGACGCAGAAGCTTGCGTGTCAGAGTTTGAGCATTTGTGGCAAGAACAGGGCGATTTGTGGGAAGGCCACCATCAAAGCCAGCACTGCGACCAAGGTGTACACAAAGGGCAAAACGCCTTTGAAGATCGTGGCTGTGCTCAACTCGGGCAGCATGTTGCGCACCACAAACATGTTCATGCCCACAGGCGGGCTGACCAAACCGATCATGACCACCAAAACGATGATGATGCCAAACCAAACAGGGTCAAACCCAAGACTCACCACCAATGGGAAAAATACGGGCAGCGTCAGCAACACCATGGACAACTCTTCCATGGCGGCCCCCAAAACGACATAGATGGCACAAATGGCGATCATCACAGCCAATGGACTGATGTTGTGTGTCGAGACCAGGTTTTTCAGGTCAGTGGGCAAGGTGGTGAAGTTCACGAAATTGGCAAACACCAAGGCGCCCACCAGGATCATGAACAGCATACCCGTGGTGCGTGCACTTTCGACCAAGATGTCCAGGGTGACAGACCAGTTCAGCGATTTGCGCAACAGGGCAATGATGAAGGCGCCAAAAGCACCGATGCCAGCACCTTCTGTGGTGGTGAAGACGCCGCCGTAAATGCCGCCCATCACAATCACAAACAACACAGCCACAGCCCAAACATCTTTCATCGCATCCATGCGTTCGGCCCAGCTCGAGCGTTCGGCTGCAGGGCCGGATGAGGGGTCGCGCCAAGTCAGAAACGAGATGGTCAGACACATCATGACAACAGCCAACAAGCCAGGGATCATGCCCGCGGCAAAGAGCTTGCCGATGCTGGTTTCTGTCACCAAACCATAGATCACCAAAATGGTGGAGGGCGGGATCAAAATACCCAAGGTGCCCCCAGCTGCAATAGCGCCAGCAGCCAACTGGCCTGAATAGCCATGGTCCTTCATGGACGGGTAGGCCACCTTGGTCATGGTGGCGGCCGTGGCGATGGATGAGCCGCACACACTGCCAAATCCCGCGCAGGCCATCACAGTGGCCATGGCCAGACCGCCCCGGAAATGCCCGACCAGGGTGTACGCAGCGCGGTAAAGCTCTCGTGACATGCCTGCGCGGGTCACAAAGTTACCCATCAAGATGAACAAGGGCACGACCGACAGCGTGTATTCAAACCCTGCTTCGTACACGGTGGAGGTGACAGAAGCCAAGGCGGGGTTCAGTCCTCTCATCCACCACAAGCCGGCAAACCCCACCAAACCCATGGCAATCGCCAGAGGGACCCGAGCAAATGCCAGGATCAACATGGCCAGCAGGCCGATACTCGCTTCAATCATGGCGTTACTTCTTTGGAGTCGGAGGCGGCTTGGTCTGCGTGAGGCACAAAAATGAGCACCAGGTGCATCAGGCCGGCAATCACAATCATGCCGCTCATGGTGTACACCACAGGTGCCAGAGGCAGCAGCAAGACGTTTGTCGTATCGCCGTATTCTGCGACGCGAATGGCCCGTTTGAAGAGGATGTAGCCCACACCTGCCAGCGCGATGAAGCAAATGACATCGGCCATTCGGTTGAGGAATGTTTTAACCCCTGCGCTCATGAAGACATCAAAGGTGTCGATGACGATGTGTTCCCTGCGGGCACTGACCAAGGGCAGGGCGCAGTAAATGAGCAAAGCCAATCCAATTTCTGTGATTTCGAAGCCGCCTGCCAGGGGCTTGTTGAAAAAATACCGTCCCACCACATCCACAGCTGTGATGGTCATCATCAAGAAAAGCACGATGGCCGCAAACAGCCCCAGAGTCTTCTGCAAAAGTTGAGCCAATTTCATCCCTTGTGTCCTTGCCGGAGGCGGTTGGCACGACGTGTCCAGGCGTCGAATGTGATGTTCATGATGCGGTCGGTGCGCAAGAAATCTCTGGCGCGACGGGCTTCTGCAGGATCGATGGGTTGGACCCCCCCGAGGGTTGACGCATTGATTTGCAGTTGAGCCATCCGCTCCATGAAGACGGCTAAAAAAGCGGCTTCCTGGACGCTTCGTCCCGCTGTGAGAAGGCCATGGTGCGCCAAGAGCATGGCATGGTGCGGGCCTAAAGCG
>Ga0255128_1000490_pt1 | contig 18327 bp, 19 predicted proteins | sample Law_Miss_RepC_8d_FD_188562 | JGI IMG/M metagenome (GOLD analysis project Ga0255128, IMG submission 188562) | Freshwater microbial communities from St. Lawrence River, New York, United States - Law_Miss_RepC_8d | ecosystem: Environmental > Aquatic > Freshwater > River | place: USA: New York... | reverse complement strand
GTCAGGGGTGGGGCGCAATCCCGGTTTGTCGATGACCTTGAGGCGCGTCCGCCGCCATTGCCCGCCGATGATGCGAATCTCATGTGAAGACTCGCCTTTGGGTGCACGGTGAACGGGCTTTTTGGCGGCTGATTGGCCAGTGGTGGCGACGGCAGAGGGTCGAGGGGATTGGGATGAACGCATAGGTCGCAAGTGTAAAGGCGCGCAAAGGTCATGGCGCGCCAAGTGGACACCTTGGCCATGGCATTGGAAGATACCCAAACAAACGATAAAGCCAGCGGATCAAGCCAATGGGCTTGAACTTACGATCGCCTGCTAGACCCCGGCCGTTTGCACTCAGTTGATGCAACTCGCCTGATGCGACAAGCCTGATTCAACACGCCTGATGTGGCGCCCCTGATGTGTTGCCCCTCATTTGAATCGCTTACAGGCACAAAAAAACCAGCACGAAGCTGGTTTTTTTGAAAGCGAGAAGGTTCGCCGGACATTGCACCCGGCAAACCCAAATGGCCCCGCTTACTTGGCTGGAGCCACTTTCATGTCGTCTTTCACCATTTTTGGATCGGCTTTGGCGGCCTTAGCAGCTTTGGCAGCGGCTTTTTTGTCGGCCATATCGGCTTTGGCTGCTGCTTTTTTAGCCGCCATTTCTGCTTTGGCAGCGGCTTTTTTGTCGGCCATTTCAGTCTTGTCTGCCATGGCTTTGGCATCGGACTTCATCTCTGGCTTGGCCTCCTTCGTGGCTGGCTTGGCAGCTTTCATGTCGGCCTTGGCTGGAGCAGCCACAACCGCTGGGGCTGCAGGTGCTGCAGGCGTTGCTGGGGCTGCGGTGGTTTGGGCCAATGCGCCCACTGCGAAGAATCCGGCAACGAGGGTGGCGAGCAATTTGTTCATTTGAGAGGTCCTTGATTCAGGTTTTGAGTTCAACACTTTGTTGAACCTGTGACTAAAACGCGACCCAAGGCGACGGCGATGATATTTTTTAAATATATATTGCTGATATTAAATATATATTAATTACAAAATAAAATAATTGATCATTCTTACAGGTTCAACCAGGCGCAGCACCCACCACCACGGTGACCATGCGCTGGGGCTGCAAAACCTTGGCCATGGCCCGGCGCACATCGGCCAAGCTCACTTTTTCAACTTGTGCGGTCCACTGGTCCAAATAATTGAGCGGAAGTCGGTTCCAAGCCATGTTGGCCACGTTGTCCAGCAACTTGCGGTTGCTGTCGATGCGCAGCGCAAATCCGCCCACCAAGTTGGACTTAGCGGCCTGCAACTCAGCCTCGGTCGGTCCATCGTTGACAAAGTTTTGCACCACTTCTTTGGCCACGGCCACCGCTTGCGCAGCTTGGTCGGGCCGGGTTTGCAAGCCCACCGTAAAAGCACCCGCATGCAGTCCGGGAGAAAAATAGCTGTAAACGCTGTAGCTCAAGCCGCGTTTTTCACGCACTTGCTCGGTCAACCGGGAAACGAAACCGCCACCACCCAAGATGTGATTGCCAATCAATAGCGGAAAAAAATCCGGGTCGTTGCGTTTGTAGCCCGGTTGTCCGATCAGTACATGGGCCTGCGCCGAGTCAAAGGGCACTGAGAGGCTTTGCGACTCGGTCAAAGGGGCCACTTCGGCCACGGGCGGCAAAGGCTTGCAGCCTGATTCACTGGGCCACAAAGCCAACAAGCGCTGGACCATGGCATCGGTTTGTGCCCGGGTCAAAGCCCCCACCACGCTCACAGAGGCCCGGCAAGTGCGCAAGGATTGGGCGTGCAGTTTTTGCAAGTCGGGGGCTTCGATGCGCGCCAAGCTTTCAGGCGTGACCCTGAAGCCGTAGGGGTGCGAACCATAAACGGCCGACGCAAAACGATGCTGTGCCAGTGTGCCGGGTTTGGTCAGCGATTCGCGCAGGCTGGCGATCATGCGTTCCCGGTCACGCACCCACAGGTTTTGCGGGAAGGCGGGGTGCGCCATTTGTCTGGCCGCCAGCGCCACGGCTTGGTCCAGCAAATCAGGGGCGCTGAGGCTTCGAAGCGAAAAACTCAAGCGGTCTGCGCCCGCACTGGATCCAAAGCTGGCCCCTAAATCAGCCCAAGCTTCGCCGATCCGGTTTTCGTCCATGCCCTCGGCATAAGGCCCCTGCCCTTTGGGGTGTGCCCGCGTCCCATTGTTGATTTGCCCGGCCATGACCGAAGCCAAGCCCGCTTGAAGCGGGGGGTCACGGCGCGAACCCGCATCCAGATCAATCTGCACATCGACCATCGGAATGGCGTGGCTTTCGACCAAATAAACCTTGGCACCGCTGGCTTGAGTCCAGTGCTGAACAGGCAATGCGGCTTGGGCCAGGCCAACAGCCAAAAGGCTAAAGCCCAGCAAACAGCGGCCTAAGCAGCGGCCGCTGAACAGGCTGACTGAAGCCCCGCGGGTCTGGCTTTGCAAGCTGCGTGCGGTTTTCAGGACCGCTGCGGAAAAGATCAAGGGCATGGCGTGTTTAACTTTCACAAATAAGCGCTTAAAGGCAAAAAAGGCAGCAGGTGCACCTTGGCGTTACCCAACACCCTTTAGTGCCTTGCCCCAGCAGCGGCTCGCCTGGGTCGAGGGGTGCCAGAAAGGGGTTGCGGCCGCAAAATGGCCACCGTCAAACTGTCATCACCAAAATACTTTTGGGCGACCGCCTGAACCTGCGCGGGGGTAATTTGGCGCAAACGGGCCATCAGTTGTTCGCCATGCTCGGGGGGCAAGCCCAGCGTCCAGGCCACGCCCAGTTCACGGGCTTGGTTAAAGACTGAATCGAGCTTGTAAATTTCATTGGCCACCCATTGGTTTTTGACGCGCCGAAGCTCAGTTTCGGTCACGCCCTCGGTGGCCAAACGCTGAATTTGCGCGCGCAAAGCGGCCTCTAGGGCTTCAGGGGTTTGCCCTTTGGCGGGCACCCCGTCCAAATAAAAGAACTGTGGGCCACGGCCCATCAGGCCGTTGTAAGCCCCCACACTGTCTGCCAACCGTTGTTCGCCTTGTGTCAGGGCACGGTCTAAGCGCGCGCCGCTGTAACCGTCGAGCACGGCCGCCAACACAGTCAGTGCCAGTGCATCGTCGTGTTCAGGCTGGGCAGGGCCGCTCGTCAATTGAGGCACTTTGAAGGCCAAGGCCACATACGATTGTTCGGCCGGGGCTTTGAATTCGAATCGGCGCAAGCCTTGCTGCGGCGGCTCTTGCCGAGGCTTTCGATCGGCCACGGGGCGGGCGGGTATGGCCCCGTAGTATTGATCTGCAAAAGCTTTCACTTGCAAAGGGTCTACATCTCCAGCCACCACGATCACGGCGTTCTCTGGGGCGTACCACTTGCGGTAAAAATCACGCGCATCTTGTGCCGTCATGGCTTCCAGATCACTCATCCAGCCCACAATCGGACGCCGATAGGGTGAAGCCGTCAGGGCGGTGGCTGACAGCATTTCGTGCAATTGAGCGCGGGGGTTGTCATCGGTGCGCAGACGGCGCTCTTCTTTGACCACCTCCAGTTCTTTGGCAAATTCGGCGTCAGGCCACTGGTTGTTGGCAAATCGGTCTGATTCCAGGCGCATCACGGCTTCCAGTTGGTTGGACGGTATTTGCTGAAAATAGCCGGTGTAGTCTTTCGAAGTAAAGGCGTTGTCCCGTCCACCCAGTGCCGCCACACGGCGCGAAAACTCTCCGGCCGCCAGACTGGGCGTCCCCTTGAACAGCATGTGCTCCAGCACATGTGCCACGCCACTGGTGCCATCCACTTCGTCCATAGAGCCCACCCGCAACCAAACCATGTGCACCGCAGTGGGTGCGCGGCGGTCGGGCTTGACCCAAAGCGTCATGCCGTTGGTCAACTTGAACGTGTGGACTTGGGCCCTTGCCGAGTTGCTTTTGGCAGACCCTTGCTCAGGGCTCACTGCCGGGGTCACTTGAGCCTGCGCAGTCAGCCCCCACGACAAGGTCAGCAAGGCTGTTGTGAAGGAAATGGCGAAGAGAAAGTTCGGTTTCATAGAATGCATGATCCTTTAAATTCACACCATGTTCAGTTTCTTCAAAAAAAAATCCCCGCCCACCGAGGCCCAATCTGCCCGGCCTTCCGCTGCGCCAGTGACACCCACACCGGACAAGGCCCCCAAACAGACCCCGGCAGAGACCCCACTGGAAGCCCATTTACCGGCCAACCCCGAGCTCACCCAGCGCAAAGGCTGGCTAGACCGCCTGAAGGCGGGTTTGCGCAAAACCGGCTCCAGCATCACCACGGTTTTCACCGGCACCCGGATCGACGAGGCACTGTATGAAGAACTCGAAACCGCTTTGCTCATGGCCGATACGGGGGTCAAAGCCACCGAGCATTTGCTGCAAGACCTGAAGCGCCGCGTCAAAGACAACAAGGCTACCGAGCCCGCACAAGTGAAAAATCTGCTGGCCGACGCGATCACCGACCTGCTGCAACCCTTGCAAAAACCCCTCAGCTTGGGCGACCACCAGCCCACCGTGATCATGGTGGCCGGGGTGAACGGGGCAGGCAAAACCACCTCGATTGGCAAACTCACCAAACACTTGGCCGATGAGGGCTTGAGCGTTTTGCTGGCTGCCGCCGACACTTTCCGTGCCGCAGCCAAGGAACAATTGGCCGTTTGGGCCGACCGCAACACCGTTGAAATCATCAGCCAGCAAGGCGGTGATCCGGCGGCTGTGAGCTTTGATGCCGTCTCGGCGGGCCGCGCGCGGGGGCGCGATGTGGTGTTGGTGGACACCGCCGGGCGTCTGCCCACGCAATTGCACCTGATGGAAGAGCTGAAAAAGATCAAACGCGTGGTGCAAAAGGCCGATGCCACAGCCCCCCACGAGGTTTTGCTGGTGATTGACGGCAATACCGGCCAAAACGCGCTGGCCCAAGTGCGGGCATTTGACGACACACTGGGCCTGACGGGCCTGATCGTGACCAAACTCGATGGCACGGCCAAAGGCGGTGTTTTGTGCGCCATTGCCCGCGAAAAGCCTATTCCCGTCTACTTTATCGGGGTGGGCGAAAAGCTGGAAGATCTGGAAACCTTCAATGCCCGCGAGTTTGCCCAAGCCCTTTTGAGCTAAAGCACACCGTGCCATTGCGGCGATGGCTGACCCAGATCAAGCACCAAGCACGGGAAAACCCTAGACTCAAATCCAGTTTGACGCCCTCTTTAGCACTCCTAACCCGAGAGTGCTAATATCTCGGTATTCTGAAAGGAGTTCTGGTATGAACATTCAAACTGGTTCGTCTAACACCGCTATCGCACTGCGCAATCCTTGGGCTGTTATCCCCTCCCTGGGTCATCTGGACGCCTATATTTCTGCGGTCAACCGCATGCCCATGCTGACGCTCGAAGAAGAGCAGGAAGCTGCCCGCCAACTGCGCGCCAACGACGATTTGGAGGCTGCCCGCAAGCTGGTGCTTTCTCACCTGCGTTTGGTGGTGTCGGTGTCACGCCAATACCTGGGCTATGGCCTGCCGCATGGCGACCTGATCCAAGAGGGCAATGTGGGCCTAATGAAGGCGGTCAAGCGCTTTGACCCCGACCAGGGCGTGCGTCTGGTCAGCTACGCGCTGCACTGGATCAAGGCCGAGATTCACGAGTACATCCTGAAAAACTGGCGCATGGTCAAAGTGGCCACCACCAAAGCCCAACGCAAACTGTTTTTCAATCTGCGCTCCATGAAGCAGGGTTTCAAGGCGGATGCTGACGAGGGCACTCACCGCGACACCCTGACACCTGAGCAAGTTGACTCGATGGCGAAAAGCCTGAATGTCAAGCGCGAAGAAGTTTTGGAGATGGAAATGCGCATGTCCGGTGGCGATGTGCTGCTGGACCCCGCCCCCTCTGACGATGGCGAACTGGCCTTTGGTCCGATTGCCTATCTGGCCGATGTGAACCATGAGCCTACCGCCATGATCGAAGCGCATCAGCGTGACGTGATGGCCAGCGATGGTTTGGCTACCGCCCTCAATGCCCTCGACGAACGCAGCCGCCGCATCGTAGAGGAACGCTGGCTCAAGGTGAATGACAACGGATCGGGGGGCATGACCCTGCACGACTTGGCCGACGAGTATGGCGTGAGCGCCGAGCGCATTCGACAAATTGAGGTGGCCGCCATGAAGAAGATGAAAAAGGCCTTGGTCGAATTTGCCTGAGGCAAATGGCCCTTAAAAAAACCCGCTTCGGCGGGTTTTTTTGATCTCGATCCCTTTGTGAATCAATCCCAAGTGCTCATTCACAATTTAAAGTCCCACAAATACCATTAATAACAATCTTTATTAATTTTCTGATTTCCCATAAACTGACAAACAAAACCACCCTCTTCTTGGGCTCCCAAACAAGCCACCTTCAAACTCAAAATGACTTCAAATTTCTCACGCCGTTGCGCCCTTTTTATTTTGACTGCCCTGTCAAGTTCATGGGCCTTTGGACAAACTGCCCCAGCGAACTGGCCCACTCAAACCGTGCGTCTGGTGGTGGGTTTTCCAGCAGGGTCCAGCCCCGATTTAACGGCCCGCGCCTTGGCTGAACCTTTGGCCAAAGCGCTGGGGCAAAACGTGATCGTTGACAACAAGGTGGGCGCGGGTGGCAACATTGCTGCCGACTTTGTAGCCAAGTCAACCGATGGCCACACACTGGGTTTGATGATCAATGGCAACATGACCATTGCGCGCATCTTGAACCCGAAAGTGCCTTACGACCCCTTGACCGACTTGACCCCCATCAGCCTGATCGGCAAGGCCCCTCTGGTTTTGAGCGTGCCCGCCGATGCACCGGGTCAAAACCCGGCCGAGTGGTTGAGTTATGCCCAAAAGGCGGGCGACAAACTCAGCTACGCCTCCCCGGGTGTGGGCACCGTGGGCCATTTGGGCATGGAGTTGCTTAAAACAAAAGCAGGTTTGGCGGCTGTGCATGTGCCTTACCCAGGCAACCCTCAAATCATCACCGCCATGATTGGTGGCCAGGTGCAGTTGGCCTTGCTGCCCCCCGCCATGGCTGCGGCGCAGGTGCGTGGGGGCAAGTTGAAAATCATGGGCACCACCAGCACGGGGCGCAGCACGGTGGCGCCTGATGTGCCCAGCTTGTCAGAAATCGGCGTTCGGGATTACCAACTGGAGATCTGGAACGCCGTGGCCGCGCCTGCCTCTATGCCCGCAAGCGTCGCCAGTCAATTGGCCAATAAGGTGAGTGAGATCGTGCGTTCGCCTGACATGCGTGAACGCTTGTTTCAGCAAGGCTGGGAAGTGGTGGGCTCCTCACCCGAGGGCTTGCGCAACCGCATACAAGCGGACACCCAAGCTTTAGGGGGCATCATTCGCAGCCAGAAAATCGAGGTCAACTAAGGCCCTGTGATTGGCCCGGGGCAAGTGCAATTTACAAGCCCTTGAGCAGAATCTTCACGTCATCGGCCAATGCCGCTGCACCGCTGGCGTGGCGGTTGTAAAGGCGAATTCGGCCCTTGGGATCGAAAGTGAAACTCCCCGCCGAATGGTCCATGGTGTAGCTGGTGGGGGTTTTGCCCTCCACTTTTTTGTAATAGATCTTGAAGTCTTTAGCGACTTTGGGCAATTGCTCAAGGGTTGGTCGCAAGGCCACGAAGTCGGCACCAAAATTGGCCATGTACGCTTGCAGCAATTCAGGCGTGTCGCGTTCCGGGTCTAGGGTGATGAATACGCTTTGCAATTTGTCGCCGTCCACACCCAACAATTTCTTGGCCTCAGCCATTTCTTGCAAAGCGGTCGGGCACACATCGGGACACTGGGTAAAGCCAAAAAAAACCACCACCGCCTTGTCCGCAAAGTCTTTCAGCGTTCGGACTTGCCCGTTCTGATCCGTCAACTCCCAGCCTTGGGCGTAATCGGCTCCGGTAATGTCTACCCCTTTGAATGCGGGTTTGTCTTGTCCACAGCCCACCAAGCCAAGCATGGCCCCCAAAAAGCAGGCACTCAACAGATGGCGCTTGTTCATAATTTCATTCAAAAAAGATAATGGTCAACCAGCAGAGCGGCAAACAAGGCGCTCAAGTGGATTAACGAAAAACGGAACGTCTTACGCGCCAATTCGTCAGAATAAGACCGATAAAGTGCCACGGCATAAGCCATGAAGCCGATGCTCAAGACCACGGCTACACCCAGATAAAGCCAAGAGCTCATGCCATACACAAAGGGCATCAAGCAAGCGGCCAACAACACCACGGTGTACAGCAAAATTTGTAAACGGGTGAACTCGTTGCCGTGCGTCACCGGCAACATAGGCAGGCCCGATTTTCTGTAATCCTCCACCCTGTAAAGCGCCAAGGCCCAGAAGTGCGGGGGTGTCCAGAGGAAGATGATCAAAAACAAAATCAGGGCCTCGGGCCCCACGTCCCCGGTCATGGCCGCCCAACCCAGCACGGGTGGCATGGCGCCGCTGGCACCGCCAATCACAATGTTCTGCGGCGTCAAGGGTTTCAGGATGACGGTGTAAATAACGGCATAACCCACAAAGGTTGCAAACGTTAGCCACATGGTCAATGGATTGACCCAGACATAAAGAACCACCGAACCTACAAAACACAATACCGCCGAAAACACCAAGGCCTGACGGTCGCTCAGCTCGCCCTTGGCAGTAGGCCGCCAAGCGGTGCGTTTCATTTTGGAGTCAATGGTTTTTTCAACCAGACAGTTAAAGGCTGCGGCAGCACCGGCCACCAACCAGATGCCCGCACACGCCACAAGTCCCAGCCACAATTCTGGCAGCCTAGGCACGCCAGGCACAGCCAAAACCATGCCGATCAAGGCGCAAAACACGATCAGTTGAACCACACGGGGTTTGGTCAGCGCGTAATATTGACGCCAAGTCGAAGGGGAAGCAATTGCAGCCATCATGCAGCAGGCCTTGAATCAGGTGAAAAACGTCCTGCAGTATGCGGGAAATCAGAAACAGGCCGAACGCCCGTGCGGCTAATGCTCAGCGCCCAAGTCAATGAAACCACCAAGGCAGCGGCACCGCCTGTGTGCATGACGGCGGCCAGCAGGGGCCAACTGAACACCACATTGCTCACGCCCGTCAGGAATTGCAACGCAGACACGGCCAAAATAATTTGCGCTACGCGCTGTAAACCCTGGACGCGGCGCAAGCGCCAAGCCACAACAACCAGAACCGCCAGCACCACCCAAGCCGCACTGCGATGCACAAAATGAATGGTGGTCAGCGCGGCAAACGGCAGCAGTTGACCGTCCGTGGTGTGTCCTAATTCCCGCCAAAGACCAAAACCCTGCCCATTCATTGGGGGAACCCATTGACCCAAACAGGTGGGAAAGTCAGGGCAAGCCATCACAGCGTAGTTGGTACTGACCCAACCGCCCAAGGCCACTTGCACCCAGAGCAATACAAAAGCCAGCCACAGACCTTGGCGCAAATTTGAGGGGATTTCGCGTGTTTGCCACCCTTGGTAGCGCACGGCCTGTGCCGTCAGCAAGGCCAACAAGCCCAAACCCATTAACAAATGCAAGGTGACGATGGCGGGGAACAGTTTCATGGTCACGGTCAGCGCACCAAATGCGCCCTGCAAACAGACCCAAACCAGTGTCAGTGTTGGCCACCAGGGACTCACAGTCACAGTCGATGGATGTTTGCGCTGCCACCATGTAGCCGCAGCCAAGGTCAAAATTAACACACCCACCCCAGTGGCCAGGTAGCGATGAATCATCTCGATCCAGGCCTTGCCCTGCGTCACAGGCCCCGTGGGCATAGCCGTCTGCTCTGCCGTTATCTGGGCCATTGCACCTATTGGGCTGGCACTGCCATAGCAACCCGGCCAATCCGGACAACCCAAACCCGAGTCGGTCAAACGTGTAAACGCGCCAAACAGCACCAAGTCAAACGTGATAAACAATGTCAAAACTGTCAGCACCTGAAGCCGCCGTGCGGGGGTGGCATGCCGCTGCCGCCATGCCAGCCAAGCCAAAGGCAACGCCGCTACCGCCAAACCGACAGCCATCAACTGAAAAATCGGCTCCAAGTTGTACAAGTCAACTTCATTCATGACTCAACGCCCTGCTTGGTCCCATGAGGAAGAAGCCCGGAGCAAACGCTCCAGATCTTTCTTGGCTTTGGAGGCACTGGCCACATCCATATTGGCCGGAAAGCGCATCATCCAATTGCCCATCGGGTCAATCACATACAAATGATCCTGCAACTGCTGACCCGCTGCCGGACTGAGCCAAGTCTGCATCACATCAGCGGGTATGCGCAGCACATGGGCTTGGCTTAAGGCGGGCAACAGGGATTGCGACACAGGTGCGTTGTCAGTGAGCAACCAGACTCGGTCGAGCCGGTCTTTTTCCCTGCCCATGATTTCACGCAATTGACGCTGGAAATACAGGTTTTTCTGACACCGATCGTCACAAGCGCCCGAGCCCACCGTGACCAGCAACCATTGGCCCTTCAAGCTCGACAAGGGCACTGCCTCGCCTTGTAGATTCTTCACTTCTGCCTGAGGCAAGTCCTTTTGCGGTGAAATCAACTCACCATAATTGCGCCGAGCCTCGGGACGCACAACGTAATAAGTGAAATAGGACGCGATGACCGGGGAGGCACACACCAACAACATGGCCACCATTTTCCAGCGGCCCATTCGGGTGCGTTGCTGATCGGCCTGAACCACTTCGCCTGGTTCAGGAATGGAGTGCACGGTCAGGTTGAGCGGGCTGTCAGCCAGCACTTTTCTTTCGACGGGGTTGGACAATTTGGAACCAGACATAAAGTAAAGCGATCAAGGCACTGAGGCCAAACCATTGGAATGCGTAACCGTAGTGCTTTTCAACACCCGTGGCCACCACAGGCCAATCGCGCAACAAACCTTCTGAAGCGGCGCCCTGCTGAAGCACACTGATTTCAAGCAAGGGCAAGCCTGTTTGTTGCCTGAATAACTGCAAGTCCAGATTTTGCCGTAACGGTCCGGCTTCGGCAGCGCCAAAATCATACAGCCGTGAAGGCCAAGGGGCTAAATGTCCCTGCACCTTAACCGCCGTGGTGGGTGTCTCGATACTGGGCAATGCCGCACGGTCCATGAATGAACGAGGGGCCCAGCCGCGCTGCACCAACACCACCGTGCCGGTTTCAGCGATCTTGAACGGCGTCACCACATAAAAGCCAGGCCGGCCTTGCATTTGCCGGTTTTCTAGGTACACCGTGTGCTCAGCCAACCATTGACCCTGCAGAAGCACTTTTCTGTAAACCAGTTCTTTCCCGTGGGTCGATGTGTTTTTGGTGAGTTCCAACACACGCCCCTCTAGGGCTGGTAAAGCGGCTTGCTGGTCTTTGGCACTTTGCAGACCCAATTTTTCGTCCGCACGGCCTAACTGCCAAAATCCCAATGAACTGGTGACCAGTACGCCCAATGTGGCGGCCACCAGGATCAAGATACGCTGCCAGGCAGGGGTTTGTGAACTCATTGGATAATGCGGATTATGAAAATACTGGTTGCAATAGCTTTTATCGCCATTTTGGCAAGTCTGGCCTCGGCTTTGATCTACATGATGCGCCCGCCGCGAGAAGATGGAAGCCCAAGCCCCAAAGGGAACATGGCCACCGCCTTGGCCTTCAGGGTCGGTCTGTCAATCGTGCTGTTTATCTGCGTTCTGATTTCTTGGAAAATGGGGTGGATTCAACCTACTGGCATACCGCCCGGAACCTGAGTTGGAAGTTTGGATATCAATAAAAAAGCGCCCTAAGGCGCTTTTTTTGTGGCCAACGCCAGTTACATCCAGTAAACCAAGATGTACAAGCCCAACCAAACCACGTCCACAAAGTGCCAATACCAGGCGGCACCTTCGAAACCGAAGTGACGTTCCGATGTGAAATGGCCTTTTTGCAAACGCAAAGTGATGAACAGCAACATCAACATGCCGACAAACACATGGAAGCCGTGGAAACCGGTCAACATGTAAAAGGTGGAACCGTAGATGCCAGAGGAGAGCTTCAGGTTCAAGTCGTTCCATGCGTGGGCATATTCATAACCCTGAACAAACAAAAAGGTCAGGCCCAAGATCACCGTCATCCACATGAATTTGATGGTTTTGCTGCGGTCGTTTTGCTGCAGGGCATGGTGTGCCACGGTCAAAGTCACACCCGAGGTCAGCAGCAAAGCCGTGTTGATGGTGGGCAACCAGAAGGGTCCCATGGTTTGGAAGGGCTCGACAATGCCTGCGGGAGAGGTGGTTGCACCGGCCACCATGCTAGGCCATGCGGCCTTGAAGTCGGGCCAAAGCAAGGCGTTTTCGAGGCTGCCCAATGCGGGGATCGAGTGCGAACGCGCCCACCACAGGGCCGTAAAAAACGCACCGAAAAACATCACTTCAGAGAAGATGAACCAAGTCATGCTCCAGCGGAATGACAAGTCGATTTTGCGACTGTACATGCCGCTTTCGCTCTCACCAATGGCTTGCTTGAACCACTGATACAACACGGTGAGCCACCAAACGAGGCCAAAGTAGAGGGAATACATGCCCCATTCGACACCGTTGATCCATTGACCAGCACCAAAAATAACAAAAAACAGACCAATGGCGGCCATCACCGGATGGCGGGATGAATCTGGAACGTAGTAATAAGGCGTTGTGCCGTGTGCTGCTGAACTCATGGGGACTCCTGCTCTCTTTTCTTTCGATATCAAATCTGGGGTTTACAGACCAATAGGTTGAACAACAACCCAATTAACCAGTGCGATCAAGCCCAGAACAAACAACAAAACTGTACCGATGGCCACAGCAATGATGTGGAAGGGGTTGAGTTTTTCAACGTCTTGTTGGTATTCGGAATTCTTACGAAGTCCGACAAACGACCAAAGCACCGCCTGAATGGTTCTTAACCAAGAGGTTTTGCGCTTGGGCATCGGGTTATTTTGACTCACGATCCCACACCCATCTTGACTGGCAACGGTTGCACGGCAGCCGCCAACGGTGCGGTGGGTGCAGCGGGGGTTTTGCCACCCACTTCAAAAAATGTATAGGACAGCGTAATCGTGGTCACGTCTTTGGACAACTTTGGGTCAATCACAAAAGCCACGGGCCAAGATTTTTTCTCTCCAGGCTCTAATGTGTACTGATTGAAACAGAAACATTCAAGTTTATTGAAGTGATTGGCCGCTTGCCTTGGGGCATAGCTGGGTATGGCTTGGGCTGCCATGCGGCGGTTTTGAATGTTCTGGAACTCATACATGACCGTATTGAGTTGACCCGGATGCACTTGCATGGACCGTTTTTCGGGTTTGAAGTCCCAAGGGCCACGCGCATTGGCATCAAATTCGACCGTGATCGTACGCGTGGTATCCACCTGACTGTTACGCAAAACTTCTGCGGCCTTACCCGACTTGGCATTTCCAGGAATCTGGGTTTCTGAGATCGACAGGATGTTGATGCCTGTCATTTCACAAATGGCCTTGTAAATTGGCACCAGTGCGTAACCGAAGCAGAACATGCCGGCAGTCACAACCGCCAGTTTGCCCACCATCTTCAGGTTTTCACCACGCAAATTCATCACAAGTCTTTCAGGGGTTGAGCAAAAGCAGTTTGGCCACAAAACCCGCCAACACAGCCGCAGCAACCGAGGCCAGAATCAGCCCCAGTCGGAGATTGCTTTTCTTTTGTTCAGGTGTCATGGCCATCGGGGATTAACCCACCACACGGGTAGCCGTAGCGTCAAGCTTCGGCGGATTTTCAAAGGTGTGGAAAGGTGCAGGAGATGGAACTTCCCACTCCAGACCTTCGGCGGCTTCCCATGGTTTTTGAGCTGCTTTTTCGCCTTGGCCGCGCATGGTCGGCAAGACCACGAATAAGAAGAAGTAAACCTGAGCAAAACCAAAGAAGAAAGCGCCAACCGATGCCAACATGTTGAAATCAGTGAACTGCATGGGGTAATCGGCGTAGCGACGTGGCATACCGGCCAAGCCCAAGAAGTGCATCGGGAAGAAAGTGACGTTGAAAGAAATCAGCGACCACCAGAAGTGGATTTTGCCGCGCGATTCGTTGTACATCACACCGGTCCACTTGGGCACCCAGTAGTAAAAACCGGCAAACAGAGCAAACAATGAACCCGCCACCAACACATAGTGGAAGTGGGCCACAACGTAGTAAGTGTCTTGCAGTTGGGTGTCGATCGGTGCCATGGCCAAAATCAGACCCGTGAAACCGCCCATGGTGAACACAAAGATGAAACCCACTGCAAACAGCATGGGGGTTTCAAAAGTCATGGAGCCACGCCACATGGTGGCAATCCAGTTGAAGATCTTCACCGCAGTAGGCACTGCGATCAACATGGTGGCGTACATGAAGAAAAGTTGACCCGTCACAGGCATACCAGTCGTAAACATGTGGTGGGCCCACACGATGAACGACAGAATGGCAATGGACGATGTGGCGTACACCATGGAGGCATAGCCAAACAACTTCTTGCGGGAAAATGCAGGCACGATCTGGCTGATGATGCCGAAGGCCGGCAAGATCATGATGTACACCTCAGGGTGGCCAAAGAACCAGAAAATATGCTGGTACATGACCGGGTCACCCCCGCCAGCGGGGTTGAAGAAACTGGTCCCGAAATGACGGTCGGTCAGGGTCATGGTGATCGCGCCAGCCAACACGGGCATCACAGCAATCAGCAAATAAGCCGTAATCAACCATGTCCAAGCGAACATGGGCATTTTCATCAAGGTCATGCCAGGCGCGCGCATGTTCAGGATGGTCACGATGATGTTGATCGAACCCATGATGGAGGATGCACCCAAGATGTGCATGGCAAAAATACCAGCGTCCATCGAAGGGCCCATTTGCAGGGTCAAAGGTGCGTACAAGGTCCAGCCCGCAGCAGGAGCGCCACCGGGCATAAAGAACGATCCCACCAGCATCAAGGCCGCAGGAATCATCAGCCAGAAGCTGAAATTGTTCATGCGGGCAAAGGCCATGTCAGAGGCGCCAATTTGCAAAGGCAGCATCCAGTTAGCAAAGCCCACAAAGGCCGGCATGATCGCACCGAACACCATGATGATGCCGTGCATGGTGGTGAATTGGTTGAACAACTCGGGGTTGACAATTTGCAAGCCAGGTTGGAACAACTCGGCACGAATGCCAAGCGCCAGCACGCCACCCACCATCAGCATGGCGAAACTGAACAACAAATACAAAGTACCGATGTCTTTGTGGTTGGTTGCATATACCCAGCGACGCCACCCCGTGGGCGCGTGACCGTGATCGTCATGGGCGTGATCGTGATGGTCTAGAACGGCACTCATCTTGATTTCCTTTGATTTAAATACGGTACGGCTTATTTGCGCGCGGCTTGAACATCAGCCGGTTGCACGATTTGCCCGGTCTTGTTGGACCAGTTGTTTTTGGTGTAAGTGATGACCGCAGCGATTTCGGTATCCGAAAGCTGCTTCCATGCAGGCATGGCACCATTGTTCTGGCCGTTCAGCAAAACAGCGATTTGCTTGGATTTGTCAGCGTCCAGAACCAGTTGTGAGCCATCCACTGCTTTGATGGCTCCGGCACCCTTGCCATTAGCTTGGTGACAGGCAGCGCAATTGGCGGCATAAACTTTTTCACCCCGCTTGGACAAATCGTCCAGCGCCCAAACCTTAGAAGGATCGTCAGCTTTGGCGGCTTGTTTTTTCTTCTCGGTGACCACCCATGCTGCGTAGTCTTCAGCTGACAACACTTTCACATGGATGGGCATGTAGGCATGTTCTTTGCCGCAAAGTTCTTGGCATTGGCCGTAGAAGTCGCCGGTTTTTTCGGCGCGGAACCAGGTGTCACGTACAAAACCCGGGATGGCATCTTGCTTGATACCAAAAGCAGGCACAGCGAAGGCGTGAATCACATCATTGGCCGTGGTGATCACACGAATTTTTTGACCGACAGGGACCACCAAGGGGTTGTCCACTTTGAGCAAGTAATTGTCTCCCTGTGGCTTGCCAGCATCGGACATGGCACGTTGGGAAGAATCGAGTGTCGAGATGTAGCTCAGGCCTTCGCCTTCACCTTTGATGTAGTCGTAACCCCATTTCCACTGGTAACCCGTAGCCTTGACGGTCAAATCCGCGTTGGTGGTGTCTTTTTGGGCCACCAAAACTTTGGTAGCAGGCAAGGCCATCAGGATCACGATCAGGAAAGGCACCGCAGTCCAAATGACTTCAACGGTGATGGATTCGGTGAAAGTGGCGGGCTTATGTCCGACCGATTTGCGATGCTTCCAGATGGAATAAAACATGACCGCAAAAACCGCAATGAAGATCACCGTGCAAAGGATCAACATGAACCAATGGAGCCAATGCTGCTCTTCGGCAATCTTGGTCACCGGTGGGTGAAAATTGAGCTGATTGACAGCTGGTCCGCCCGGCAAATCATTGACCGCGTAGGCCGCAGTGGCCAGCCAGGCACCGGTAAAAATGCCAGCACGGCTTAGCAACGATGCCAATTTGTTGGAAATGATCTTCATAGTTCTCACTAACTTCCAAGTCTCTGTTGAACCCACACCATGGACAAAACCAGCACTTGCCGGTTTTGCCACCCCGCATCACGCATTGCGCAATGCACTTCTGATTTCACGCGCCAAAACTTGACGCAATTCAGGACGCACAAAGCGCCCCACCTCGATCGAACGACCTTGGCCTGACAACTCGATCAGACTGTGGTCGCCAGACTTTGGCTCGACCCTGACCCATTGACGTGCAAATTCGGCCCGTTCACGGCGTCCGGCAGATTCGCATTCCACAACCAGGCGGGTGCCTTGCAGTGAAATCCACTCTCCATCGGTCGCATGGCGGGCATAGGCCATAAAAGCCACGCCTACCAGTGTTATTTCCAAACCGGCAAAAGCCAGCACCAAAGTAGCCCCCTGCAACCAGAAGAAAACCCCGATGCCTAACGACAAAACGCACAACGAAAAATACAGCCAGCCCAATTGGGCGGGTGTCACTGAGCAGTTCCGTCTGAGACGCCACTGAATGGTGGGTTCCGACGCCTGCAAAGATTCTTGTGCGAACTGGTAAGTTGGATTTGACACGAGTCAACTTTCAATAACCTAACATGCAAAAAAGCACATATTCCAGCTAAATCCGGGCAGATTTTACCCGAGTTAAGAGGGTGTTTTGATTCAACTCAAACTTTGTCGGATATCCCGGCACCATTGCGGAGCATTTGCCGCATTTGGTCCAAGCCAATTTCTGTTTGGGCACTCAACTTGGCCCTGGGCCTAGGTTTCAGGGCATGCCCATAAACAATTTCGAAACTCAGCGCTAGCCTCCCGCCCTCTTCGGGTCGGGCCAAACCCATGAGCAACTGGGTCAACTGAGCGTGCCAACGGCGGCCCCGCAGTCCGGCAAAACGCTGAATATGCAGGTTTCTGCCCAATTCACGCAGCTCAGCCAACAGGCGGTCCGGGGTTTCAAAAGTCAGGGTGATGCGTTCCATGTCCATCACGGGCTCGGCAAAACCCGCCTCGACCAACATGTCCCCCCAATCGTGCATGTCGGTGAATTCATGGGCAGGTTCAGGCCAGCCTTGCCGGGCGTACAGGTCGCGTAATTCACGCAAAGTGTCCGGCCCTAGGCAAGAAAACATCAAAAAACCGTCTGTATCCAGCAATTTGTGCCAGATTTTCAATAAATTTTGGGGGTGTGCTGAAGTGTGCAACAGCATATTTGCCCAAATCATCTGAGCCTGGCCGCCCAAGGGGGTGCCCACCTGAATCTTGGGACCCCGCCAACGCGCCATTTGCCACCAACGCGCCTGAACCGCCGTTTGGGCTGACAGCGCTTGACCGGGTTGATCACTTTCCAGCCAAACCTCGGCCTTCGGATAACGCGCCTGCAAAGCCCGTTGAGCCAATAAACCCCCACTCAATGGCTCCCAATGGACCCACCGTTGCGGTTTTAGCTTGATGAAGTCCAGCCGGTCCATCATTCGGGCGGCCACTTCTTCGTGCAACCATGGGGAGGCAAGCCCCAAGCCATGGGCCGCCCAACGGGCAGCAGCAACAGGGTCCAGCGAGGGAGGGCGTTCGGGTGAAGACATTAACGAGAGAAGCAAAAGAAGTGAACTGGCCACATTGAACTACTGGTTCGTCTCACTTGTGGGCAGGGCATGCGGGCAGTATATTGATTTCATGGGTTCCAAATGGTTCTGGGGAATAGGCGCTACAGACCTGACGGCGCACCGACCCGACCGGGTTTGGGGATGGCTGCCCAGCCGTTGTGCCCTGTGCCATCGCTGGCCACAATCCCCTTTGTGCGATCTTTGTATCAGCCAATTTGCAGGGCCTGTTCATCGT
>Ga0255128_1000483_pt1 | contig 18428 bp, 14 predicted proteins | sample Law_Miss_RepC_8d_FD_188562 | JGI IMG/M metagenome (GOLD analysis project Ga0255128, IMG submission 188562) | Freshwater microbial communities from St. Lawrence River, New York, United States - Law_Miss_RepC_8d | ecosystem: Environmental > Aquatic > Freshwater > River | place: USA: New York... | reverse complement strand
GCTCCACGGTTTCCACCTGCAAAGGCCAACCCGTGGGTGTGATGTCCATGTGCTCAGGGCGAATGCCCAGGATGCGGCCTGCTGGGGTATTCGGTGCTAGTTGGAGTAAGTTCATCGGGGGCGAGCCAATGAAGCTGGCCACAAAGGTGCTGGCCGGGCGGTTGTAGACCTCTTCGGGCGTACCGAACTGCTCCATGTGGCCACCGTTCATCACGATCATACGCTGGGCCAGGGTCATGGCTTCGACCTGGTCGTGTGTGACAAACAGGCTGGTGATGCCCAATTCGCGGTGCAGTTTTTGAATTTCTAGACGAGTCTGGGCGCGCAATTTGGCGTCCAAATTCGACAGCGGCTCGTCAAACAAGAACACCTGGGGCTGGCGCACGATGGCGCGGCCCATGGCCACGCGCTGGCGCTGGCCGCCTGAGAGTTCGCGCGGCTTGCGCTGCAGCAGGTGGGAGAGTTCCAGAATGCCTGCGGCCTTGTCCACCCGGGCCTTGATTTCGTTGACTGGCACTTTGGCGATTTTCAGGCCATAAGCCATGTTGTCGAAGACGCTCATGTGCGGGTACAGCGCGTAGTTCTGGAACACCATGGCGATGTCGCGCTCGGCCGGTTCCAGGTCGTTCACCACACGATCGCCGATCGAGATCGTGCCGCCCGAGATGTCTTCCAGGCCCGCCACCATGCGCAGCAAGGTGGATTTGCCGCATCCAGAAGGCCCAACGATGACCACGAACTCACCATGAGCGATCTCAGCGCTCAGGTCGTGGATGACGGTGTTGGCTTTGTCGCCCGCGCCGTAGGTTTTGAGGATGTGAGAAAGGGTGATGGAGGCCATATGTTTTTGTGATCAAACGAGGACAGAGCAACGCTTCGCATGGGTCTGTACCCGGGTTTATTCAGACGGGGACAGAGCGCCGCTTCGCAGCGGTCTGTCCCCGGCACATTTACTTTTCCGTATCAACCAGGCCCTTGACGAACCATTTTTGCATCAGGATAACGACCAGCGCCGGGGGCAGCATGGCCAAGATGGCCGTGGCCATCACCACGTTCCATTCGGTGTAAGCCTCGCCAGCAATCAGGCGCTTGATGCCCATGACCACCGGGTACATGTCTTCGTTGGTGGTCACCAAGAGTGGCCACAGGTATTGGTTCCAGCCGTAGATGAACTGGATCACGAACAGCGCTGCGATCGAGGTGCGTGTGAGCGGCAGCAAGATGTCGATGAAAAAGCGCATGGGGCCCGCGCCGTCCATGCGGGCGGCCTCCACCAACTCATCAGGCACAGTGAGGAAAAACTGCCGGAACAAAAACGTGGCCGTGGCCGAGGCGATGAGTGGCACCGTCAGGCCCGCGTAGCTGTTGAGCATGCCTAGGTTGGAGACCACCTCGTAGGTCGGGCCGATGCGCACCTCCACTGGCAGCATCAGGGTGACAAAAATCATCCAGAACACCAGGTTGCGCAGCGGAAAACGGAAATACACGATGGCAAAGGCCGACAACAAAGAGATGATGATTTTGCCAATGGCAATGACCAGCGCACTGACCAGGCTGACCCACATCATGGGGGCGGCCGCCGGGATGCGGCTGCCTGCGCTGGTTTCGCCGCCAAACAGGGCAGTTTTGTAGGTTTCCAAGGCGTGGCTGCCGGGCCACATGGACATGGGCACCGATTGGGCGATCTCGGCGGCGCTTTGGGTTGAGGCGACAAAGGTCAGGTACAGCGGGAAGGCCACGATCAACACCCCCAGGATCAGCACCAGGTGGGACAGGACCGTGAGGCCGGGGCGTTTTTCAATCATGTGGCGGGCTCAGTACTGGACTTTTTTCTCAACAAAACGGAACTGCACCACCGTCAGCGCCACCACGATCAGCATCAGGATCACCGACTGGGCGGCCGAGCCCCCCATGTCCAGCGCCTTGAAGCCGTCGTAATAAACCTTGTAGACGAGGATGGCGGTGTCCTTGCCCGGGCCACCTTGGGTGGTGGCGTCGACAATGCCGAAGGTGTCAAAAAAAGCATAAACCACGTTGATGACCAAGAGGAAAAACGTGGTCGGTGACAAGAGCGGGAACACGATGGTCCAAAAGCGGTGCCAGGGGCTGGCCCCGTCGATGGCCGCCGCCTCCAGCAGGGATTTGGGGATGGACTGCAGCCCCGCCAGGAAAAACAGGAAGTTGTAAGAGATTTGCTTCCACACCGCCGCCACAACGATCAGCGTCATGGCGTGGCCCGAATCGAGCAGGTGGTTCCACTCGATGCCCACTGAGCGCAGGTAAAAAGCGATCACGCCCATGGGTGAGGCGAACATGAACAGCCACAACACGCCCGCCACCACTGGGGCTACAGCGTAAGGCCATATCAGCAGGGTTTTGTAGATGGCAGCGCCCTTGAGCACCCGGTCGGCCATCACGGCCAGCAGCAGCGAAATGCTCAAGCCGAAAAAAGCCACCAGCAAGGAAAAAACCGCCGTGGTCTTGAAGGATTCAAGGTAGGTGCTGTCGGCAAACAGGCGTTCAAAATTTTCCAGGCCAACAAATTCGGTGCTGGTGCCAAAAGCATCTTGTGACAGCACGCTTTGGTAAAGCGCCTGACCAGCGGGCCAGAAAAAGAACACCAGCACGATGGCCATTTGGGGGGCCACCAGCATCCAGGGCAACCAGCGGGACTGAAATCGAACGCGTTTTTCCATAGGGACAGAGTTTAGGTGAGCCGCAAAAGCTCAAAAAGCAGGGGCGCGTGGCCCCTGCTTTCAAGACAAGACCCGGGCAGGCGGCCCGGGACGCGGGCTCACTTGTTGGCTTTTTGGAAGCGCTCGAGCTGCTCGTTGCCACGCTTGACGGCGGCATCCAAGGCTTCTTTGGGCGCTTTCTTGCCGGCCCAGACCTGTTCGAGTTCCTCGTCGTTGATGGTACGGATCTGAACAAAATTGCCCAAACGGATGCCGCGTGACTTTTCAGTGGTCTTGCGGATCATCTGTTCGACCGACACGTCGGTGCCTGGGTTTTGCTTGTAGAAGCCCGATTTCTCGGTCATCTCATAAGAGGCCTTGGTCAGTGGCAGGTAGCCGGTGCGCTGGTGGCTCTTGGCCGCTTCTTCGGCCTTGGACAGGTGGGCAAAGAATTGCGCCACGCCCTTGTATTCGTTGTCTTTCTTGCCTGACATGACCCACAGGCTGGCACCGCCAATGACGGTGTTTTGGGGAGCGCCCGCTACATCGGGGTAATAAGGCAGGGTGGAGATGCCGGAGGCGAACTTGGCGTTGCGCTTGATGTTGCCGTACAGCGCTGAAGACCCAGTGGTCATGGCGCACTCACCTGAGACGAAGACCGCATCGGCCGCGTTGCCACGGCCCTTGTAGACGAACAGCCCGGTTTTGGACATGTTGGCCAAGTTCTCGATGTGGCGCACATGCAAGGGGCTGTTGAAGTTCAGGCGGGCGTCAATGCCGCGCATGCCGTTGCCCTTTGTGGCGAACTCGGTGTTGTGCCAGGCCGAGAAGCTTTCGAGCTGCGTCCAGCTCACCCAGCTGGTAGTGAAGGGGCATTTGTGGCCAGAAGCCTTGAGTTTGCCTGCGGCCAGCGCCACTTCGGGCCAGGTTTTTGGGGGGGTCTCAGGGTCCAATCCAGCGGCTTTGAAGGCGTCTTTGTTGTAGTGGAAGACCGTTGTGGAGCTGTTGAAGGGAAAGCTCAGCATTTGGCCGTTGGGGGCGGTGTAATAACCGGCCACAGCGGGCACGTAGGCGTTGGCGTTAAACGTGACACCGGCTTTTTTCATGACCTCGCCCACGGGCACGATGGCGCCTTTGCTGGCCATCATGGTGGCGGTACCCACTTCGAACACCTGCAAAATATGTGGGGCATTGCCTGCACGGAACGCGGCAATGGCGGCCGTCATGGACTCGTCGTAGCTGCCTTTGAAGGTGGGCACGATTTTGTATTCTTTTTGGCTGTTGTTGAAGTCTTTGGCCAAGTCGTTGACCCACTCCCCCAGGGCGCCGCCCATGGAGTGCCACCACTGGACTTCGGTTTGTGCCTGGGCGGACAAGCTGGCCAGGCCCAAGGTCAAGGCCGACAGTGTGAGTTTGAGTTTCATGGTGATTCCTGTGAAATTGGCTTAGAACGTGAAAACCGAGCGGTCAAATGAACATGGATTCACACGTACTGTGCCTTTTGAAGATGACGGAAGTATTAAAGCGACATGAAGCCGTTGTGACAACCCGGACTTTCCATGAGACCAGACCCCCTGGCGACAGGTGCCCCCACCCCGGGCGCGTGTTTGTTGCACTGCGGTAACATTCAGCCTCAGCCGGTTTGACATTGGTTTCGGGTCTGGCTGACAGCGTCTTCAGCGACGCCTTTGACTGCGCCACACCCATGAATGCACCCACCACGCTCCAAGTTCTGATGCAAGCCGACGCCGATGCGCCGCGCTTGCGCGAGATTCCTTACAACTACACCAGCTTTTCAGATCGTGAAATCGTGCTGCGTTTGTTGGGCGAGTCGGCTTGGGACCTGCTGAACCAGCTGAGACAAGAGCGCGGCACGGGCCGATCGGCCCGTATGCTTTACGAGGTGCTGGGCGACATCTGGGTGGTGGAGCGCAACCCCTATTTGCAAGACGACCTGCTGGACAACCCGGCCCGCCGAAAATTGTTGGTCGAGGCCTTGCAGCACCGCCTGGGCGAGGTGCAAAAGCGCCGCACGCCGGGTGTGGACGCCGCCCGCGACGCCTTGGTCGGTCAATTGCTGGCCATGGCCGCTCAGGCCGTGACGCAGTTCAGCGAGCGCTTCACCCGCATGGCCAAGCTGCGCAGTCAAGTGCAAAAGACCTTGGGTCGCCTCACGGCCAAGGACAACATCAAGTTCGACGGCCTCTCGCGCGTGAGCCATGTGACCGATGCGACCGACTGGCGTGTGGAATACCCCTTTGTGGTGCTGACCCCTGATTCCGAGACCGAGATGGCGGGGCTGGTCAAGGGCTGTATCGATTTGGGCCTGACCATCGTCCCTCGTGGTGGCGGCACGGGCTACACGGGTGGCGCGATTCCGTTGACTTGGAAAAGCGCGGTCATCAACACCGAAAAGCTCGAAGCCATGACCGAAGTCGAAATGATCGACTTGCCCGGCGTTGCGAACAAAATCCCGACCATTTACACCGAAGCCGGTGTGGTGACCCAGCGCGTGGCCGATGCGGCCGAGCGCGGTGGTTTTGTCTTTGCGGTCGACCCGACATCGGCCGAAGCCAGCTGCGTGGGCGGCAACATCGCCATGAACGCGGGCGGCAAAAAAGCGGTGTTGTGGGGCACGGCGCTCGACAACCTGGCCAGCTGGCGCATGGTCACGCCCGATGCCGAATGGCTGGATGTGGTACGCATGGACCACAACATGGGCAAGATCCATGACGCCGAAGTGGCCACTTTTGAGTTGCGCTACTTCAAAGCCGACGGCAAAACCCCGATCCGCACCGAAACCCTGGTCATCCCCGGCAAGACTTTCCGCAAGGAAGGCCTGGGCAAGGACGTGACCGACAAGTTCCTGAGTGGTCTGCCGGGTGTGCAAAAAGAAGGCTGCGATGGCCTGATCACCAGCGCCCGTTGGGTCGTGCACCGCATGCCCACCCACACCCGCACCGTGTGCATGGAGTTCTTTGGCCACGCCCGCGAAGCCGTGCCCAGCATCGTCGAGATCAAAGACTTCATGTTCGCCGAGCAAAAGCGCACCGGCACCGTGATGGCCGGCCTGGAGCACTTGGACGATCGTTATTTGCGGGCCGTGGGTTATTCCACCAAGAGCAAGCGCGGTGGCTTTCCCAAAATGGTGTTGATCGGCGACATCGCCGGTGACAACGCCGACGACGTGGCCAAGGCGACCAGCGAAATCGTGCGCATCGCCAACTCGCGCAGCGGCGAAGGCTTCATCGCCATCAGCCCTGAAGCGCGTAAAAAGTTTTGGCATGACCGCAAAAAGACAGCGGCCATCTCGCGCCACACCAACGCCTTCAAGGTCAACGAAGACGTGGTCATCCCGCTGCCGCGCATGGCCGAGTACACCGATGGCATCGAGCGCATCAACATTGAGCTGAGTTTGCGCAACAAGCTGCAGTTTTGCCGTGAGCTGGAAGATTTTCTGCAAAAGGGCAACCTGCCCTTGGGCAAGCAAGACGACGCCAGCGACATTCCTTCGGCCGAGTTGCTGGAAGACCGCGTGGCGCAAGCCTTGGCGGTGGTGCGCGAGGTGCGCGATCAGTGGCAAGGCTGGTTGAGTGATGTCGACGCGCTGTTCCCGCAGCTGCAAGAGCACAGCCTGCGCGCCAGCTGGAAAACACAAATTCGCCCGGCCTTCCAAAACATTTTTTCCGGCTCAGCTTTCTTGCCGATCCTGACCGAAGTCACGGCCATCCACCAGCGCGTACTCAAAGGCCGTGTGTGGGTGGCGCTGCACATGCACGCCGGTGACGGCAATGTGCACACCAACATCCCTGTGAACAGTGACAACTACGAGATGCTGCAAACCGCGCACGAAGCGGTGGCCCGCATCATGGTGCTGGCCCGCAGCCTGGACGGTGTGATCTCGGGCGAACACGGCATTGGCATCACCAAGCTGGAGTTTTTGACCGACGCCGAGTTGGCCAATTTCACCGCCTACAAAGCCAAAGTGGACCCGCAAGGGCGCTTCAACAAAGGCAAGCTGCTGCGCGGCGCGGCCCTCACGGGTTTGGGCGACGATGTCCACGCCGCCGATTTGACGCACGCCTACACCCCCAGCTTTGGCCTGATGGGTCATGAGTCGCTGATCATGCAGCAGTCGGATATTGGCGAAATCGCCGCCAGCGTGAAAGACTGCCTGCGCTGCGGCAAGTGCAAGCCCGTGTGCGCCACGCATGTGCCGCGTGCCAATTTGCTCTACAGCCCACGCAACAAGATTTTGGCGACCTCCTTGCTGGTCGAAGCCTTTTTGTACGAAGAGCAAACCCGACGCGGCATCTCCATCAAGCACTGGCAAGAGTTTGAAGACGTGGCCGACCACTGCACCGTGTGCCACAAGTGCCTGACGCCTTGCCCGGTCAACATTGACTTTGGCGATGTGTCGATGAACATGCGCAACCTGCTGCGCAAGATGGGGCAAAAAAGCTTCCGGCCCGGTAACGCAGCGGCCATGTTCATGCTCAACGCCACCAACCCCGAGACCATCAAGCTAGCGCGTGCCGCCATGGTGGGCGTGGGCATGCGTGCGCAGCGCTTTGTGGCCGGTTTGCTCAAGGGCGTGGCCCGCAAGCAGACCAGCGCACCGCCTGCATCGGTGGGCACCGCGCCCATCAAAGAGCAGGTGATCCACTTCATCAACAAGAAGATGCCGGGCAACCTGCCCAAGAAAACCGCGCGTGCTCTGCTGGACATCGAAGACAACGACTACGTGCCCATCATCCGCAACCCGAAGGCCACGACTTCTGAATCTGAAGCGGTGTTTTACTTCCCCGGTTGTGGCTCCGAGCGCCTGTTCAGCCAAGTGGGCTTGGCCACACAAGCCATGCTCTGGCATGTGGGTGTGCAGACCGTGTTGCCACCGGGTTACCTGTGCTGCGGCTACCCGCAAAAAGGCTCGGGCCAGTTCGACAAGGCCGAGAAGATCATCACCGACAACCGTGTGCTCTTCCACCGTGTGGCCAACACGCTCAACTACCTGGACATCAAGACGGTGGTGGTGAGCTGCGGCACCTGTTATGACCAGCTACAGGGCTACCAGTTCGACAAGATCTTCCCGGGCTGCCGCATCATCGACATCCACGAGTTCTTGCTCGAAAAAGGCATGAAGCTGGATGCGGGTGGGGCCTATCTGTACCACGACCCTTGCCACAGCCCCATGAAGCAGCAAGAGCCCATGAAGACCGTCAAGGCCTTGATGGGTGACAACGTGCTGGAGAGCAAACGCTGCTGCGGCGAATCGGGCACGCTGGGCGTGACGCGCCCAGACATCTCCACCCAGGTGCGCTTTCGCAAGGAAGAAGAGCTGCTCAAAGGCGAAGCCGCTTTGCGAAGCAGTGGTGCGCTGGCGCCTCAGGCTAACGTGAAAATCCTGACCAGTTGCCCCAGCTGCCTGCAAGGCTTGTCACGGTTTGGTGATGACATGAAAAACGGCCTGCTTGAAGCCGACTACATCGTGGTCGAAATGGCCAAGCACATCTTGGGCGAAGAATGGATGCCCGAGTACGTCAGCGCAGCCAATGCCGGTGGCATTGAGCGCGTGCTGGTGTAAGCCCAACGCGCAACCCGACAGCAAGATTTCGAAAGCAAAAGATGGCCGGATTGAAAAAAGACATGCCCCACCCCGAGTCCCTGACGCTGCACGGTCAGACCCGGGTGCTGGAGATCGGGTTTTCTGACGGTGCGCAGTTCCGCATCCCCTTCGAGCTGATGCGCGTGTACTCGCCTTCTGCCGAGGTGCAGGGCCACGGCCCCGGTCAGGAAGTTTTGCAAACCGGCAAGCGCGAGGTCGGCATTGCCGAGATCGAACCCGTGGGCAATTACGCCGTGAAACCCACCTTCACGGATGGGCACGAGTCGGGCCTGTTTACCTGGGAATACCTGTATTTTCTGGGCGACCAGGAAGCGGCTCTGTGGAAGCAGTACGAAGATCGCCTGCAAGCCGCGGGCATGAGCCGTGACGCACCCATGATCGAAGCCTCGGCGGGCGGCAGCTGCGGTCACAAGCATTGAGGAGGTTGGCATGAGCAGCACCCACTTCGGTTTCAAAACCGTCGACGAGAGCGAGAAAGCCAAGCATGTGCGGGGCGTGTTCGACTCGGTCGCGTCCAAATACGACGTGATGAACGACCTGATGTCCATGGGCTTGCACCGCATGTGGAAGGCCTACACCGTCCAGGTGGCCAACCTCAAAGAGGGCGATCAGGTGCTGGACATCGCAGGCGGCACGGGCGACTTGTCGATGGCTTTCGCCAAAAAAGTGGGGGCCACAGGCCGCGTGGTGCACACCGACATCAACGAAGCCATGTTGTCCACCGGGCGTGACCGCTTGGTCGACCACGGCTTGGCCCTGCCCACTTTGGTGTGTGATGCCGAAAAGTTGCCGTTTCCCGACAACCACTTCAATGTGGTCAGCGTGGCCTTTGGCCTGCGCAACATGACGCACAAGGATGTGGCTTTGAAGGAAATGTGCCGGGTGCTCAAGCCCGGTGGCAAATTGCTGGTTTTGGAGTTCTCCAAAGTGGCCAAGCCCTTGGAAAAAGCCTACGACTGGTACAGCTTCAAGGTCTTGCCCCAGTTGGGCAAGCTGGTGGCGGGCGACGCCGACAGCTACCGTTACCTGGCCGAATCCATCCGCATGCACCCCGGGCAAGAAGACCTGAAAACCCTTATGAAAAATGCCGGATTTGGCCATGTGGATTTTCACAATTTATCGGCAGGGGTGGTAGCCTTGCACATGGGCATCAAATGTTGAAGCCCGAAAACTGTATTTCCTGAGTTGGAGACACCATGAACAGCAAGTTGATGACACTGATGCTCGCAGGCGTGATGGCCTTGGGCAGTCTGAACGCAGAGGCTGCACGCCGCATGGGCGGTGGCAAGTCTATGGGCCAGCAGTCAAACCAAGTCACCAAGCGCGACGCCGCGCCGCAAACGCCCGCCGCACCGGCACAAAACGCTGCGCCCACCAATGCGGCCAAACCCGCTGCTGCACCTGCAGCCGCTGCGCCCAAGAAACCTTGGGGTGCCATGTTGGGTGGCTTGGCCGCTGGTCTGGGTCTGGCTTGGTTGGCCAGCTCGCTGGGTTTGGGCGAAGCCTTTGGCAACATCCTGATGGCTTTGTTGATCGGTGTCGCTGTCTTGGCCGTGATCGGCATGATCATGCGGGCACGTCGTGGTGGTGCAGCCCAAACCGGTGGCTTGGCTTACCAAGGTGCAGGCGCTTCGGCAGAAAACCCCGCCACTTACAAACAATACAGCCCGCAAAACGTGGGCAATGACGCGTCGGCCCGCCCTTGGGAAGGCCAAAACACCCGTTTTGACAGCTCGGCTCCATCGCAATCCACCGGCTCCATGATTGGCTCGGGCATTGGTTCCGGTCTGAATGCCAGCACCAATGACAGCCTGAGTGGTTCGCAGACCTGGGGCATCCCTGCAGGCTTTGATGTGGACAGCTTTGTCACCGCGGCCAAGCGCAATTTCGTCACCTTGCAAGACGCCTGGGACCGCTCGGACATCAGCGCCTTGCGTTCCATGATGACGGACGCCATGGTGGTGGAGATCCGCAACCAGTTGTCCGAGCGCGAAGCGCAGTTCCCTGGTCAGCCCAACAAGACCGAAGTCGTGATGCTTGACGCCCAGCTTTTGGGCATCGAAGAGCAGGCCGATGCCTACCTGGCCAGTGTCGAGTTCAATGGCATGATCCGCGAAGATGCGGCTTCCGGCCCCAGCCCATTCCGTGAAGTTTGGAACATGAGCAAATCCAAACAAGGCGGCGGTTGGTTGGTGGCGGGCGTGCAAGCGCTGCAATAAAGCCCGGGCCCCTTTGCGGGCCTGCACTTTCGGGAATAATCGGGGACTATGGCAACACAGTCCCCTTTTTCATGGGTCGCTCAGGCGCTCCCCGACTTGGTCAACCGCCTTACGGCCAACTTCCAGCCTCCGGCTTGGGTGGTGGACGAGAGCGTCAATCGCCTTGTTTTGTTCCTCAACCATGTGCTGATGAGCGAGCCCGAGGCCATGGCCCGTCTGGCCCGCCAAAAAGGCCAGCGCATCGAGCTGGTTTGGGAGCGCATGCAACTTCAACTGAGCCCCACCCCAGCAGGTCTGCTCGAGCGGGGTCATTTTGAAGGCTTTGACTTGCGCTTGACGGTGACAGAAGAGTCGCCCGTCTCTATCGCTTCGGCCTTGGCACGGGGAGACAAGCCCAAGGTCCGCATCGAGGGCGATGTGCAGTTGGCCGCTGAAATTAATTGGCTGATCGACCATGTGCGTTGGGATGCCGAAGAGGACTTGGCCCGCCTGATCGGTGACGCCCCAGCCCACACGCTGGCACAAGCCGCCCGTCAGGCCATGACGGCCTTGCGCAGTTTTGTTGCCCAGCGCCCTGGCACCGGCTTGCGCACCGGCAGCGCAACATGATGCGCTGGGGCCGTTTCGGGCGCGGTGCCTTCATCGTCTTCATCGTCCTGCGCTACGGCCTGGACGAGTTGGTGCTCTCCAGCTTTCAAAAACCTTGGATCCGTTTATTGGCCCGTGTGCTCTCTGTGGGCCGCGACCTGCGCTCGCCCCGAGCTGTTCGTTTGCGCGAGGCGCTCGAACGACTGGGTCCTATTTTTGTGAAGTTTGGCCAAGTGCTGTCCACCCGACGCGACCTGCTGGCTCCCGACATCGCCGAAGAACTGGCCAAGCTGCAAGACCGGGTGCCGCCCTTCAGCTCGGCCATTGCGGTGGCCTCGATCGAGCGGGCTTTCAACCGCCCAGTCGATGACATCTTTGAAACGTTTGAGCGCGAGCCCGTCGCCAGCGCTTCGATTGCTCAGGTGCACTTTGGCACCTTGCGCGGCAAATCGGGCGATGTGCGCGAAGTCGCCGTCAAGGTCCTGCGCCCCGGCATGCTGCCCGTCATCGACAAAGACCTTAGCCTCATGCGCATGATGGCCGGTTGGGTGGAAAACCTGAGCGCCGATGGCAAACGACTCAAGCCCCGCGAGGTGGTGGCCGAGTTCGACAAATACCTGCACGACGAGTTGGACTTGGTGCGCGAAGCCGCCAACGCCGCGCAGCTGCGCCGTAACATGCAAGGCCTCGATCTGGTGTTGATCCCCGAGATGATCTGGGACTTTTGCCACCCCGAGGTCATCGTCATGGAGCGCATGCACGGCGTGCCCATCAGCCAAGTGGACCGTTTGCGCGAAGCGGGCGTGGACATTCCCAAGCTGGCCCGAGACGGTGTGACGCTGTTTTTCACACAAGTGTTCCGCGACGGCTTTTTCCATGCCGACATGCACCCGGGCAACATCCAGGTGAGTCTCGCCCCCGAGACCTTTGGCCGCTACATTTCCTTGGACTTTGGCATCGTGGGCACGCTGACCGAGTACGACAAAGAGTACCTGGCGCAAAACTTCACGGCATTTTTCCGCCGCGACTACAAGCGCGTGGCTGAGCTGCACATTGAGTCCGGCTGGGTTCCCCCTGAGACGCGGGTGGACGAGTTGGAGTCGGCCATCCGTGCCGTGTGCGAGCCTTACTTTGACCGCCCGCTCAAGGAAATTTCCCTGGGCATGGTGCTCATGCGCCTGTTCCAGACCTCGCGCCGCTTTCAGGTCGAGATCCAGCCGCAGCTGGTTCTGCTGCAAAAAACCCTGCTCAACATCGAAGGCCTGGGCCGCGACCTTGACCCCGAGCTGGACTTGTGGAGCACGGCTAAGCCTTTTCTTGAAAAGTGGATGCTGGAGCAAATCGGGCCCAAAAAACTCTGGGAAGAGCTCAAGGCCCAAGCCCCGCATTACGCCAAACTGCTGCCACAGTTGCCACGCTTGTTGCACGACTACCTTCAACAGCCGCGCCAAAGCGATACACGCCAGATGGAGCAGCTGCTGGCCGAGCAGCGCAGAACCAACAGACTGCTGCAAACCCTGATTTACGCGGGCTTGGGCTTTGTGGTCTCCTTGCTCGTTTTGCAGGTGGGCATGCACCTGCAATTGATTTACTAGGCCTGATTTTTGGAGGAGATGAAGGTGCTGCTGACTTTTGTGATCGCTTATTTGGCCGTGACCATCGGCATCGGTTTGCTGGCTGCACGCCGGGTCCATGGGGCCAAGGATTACTTGGTGGCAGGCCGGAGCTTGCCGCTGTACATGAATGTGGCCACCGTCTTTGCCACTTGGTTCGGGGCCGAGACGGTGTTGTCGGTGTCGGCCACTTTTGCCAAAGACGGTCTGAATGGCATCCCCGGTGATCCGTTTGGCGCCACCGTTTGTCTGGTGCTGGCGGCCTTGCTTTTTGCCAAGCTGTTTTACCGCCTGAACTTGCTGACAATTGGCGACTTCTACAAGGTGCGCTATGGCAAGTCGGTGGAGGTGCTGACCAGTGTGGCGATTGTGTTGTCTTACCTGGGTTGGACCTCGGCGCAATTGACGGCGCTGGGTCTGGTCATCCATGTTTTGTCGTCCGGGGCCATTGAGCTGAACCACGCCATCATGATGGGTGCGGCCGTGGTTCTTTTTTACACCGTCTTCGGTGGTATGTGGTCGGTGGCCTTCACCGATTTGTTCCAGACCGTGATCATTGTCGTCGGCCTGATTCTGGTGGCCACCTTGGTGGGCGGCAATGCGGGCGGCTTTGAGAAAGTGGTGGCACAAGCTGCCGCCGACGGCAAATTGGACATGTTCCCGGCCGACATGGACGCCGCCGCTTGGTGGGCCATGGCCGGTGCTTTCTTTGCGTTTGCTTTTGGCTCCATCCCGCAGCAGGACGTGTTTCAGCGCATGACCAGTGCCAAGGACGAAAAAACTGCCGTGCGCGGCACCGTCATTGGGGCCTTGATGTACTTTGTCATCGCCTTCATTCCGCTGTACATCGCTTATGCGGCCCTGATCGCCCACCCCGAGCTCAAGGCCTTGTTCGAGTCTGAAGACGCCCGCACCATCCAGCGCATCCTGCCCGATCTGGTACTGGGCAAAATGCCCATGTGGGCGCAGATTCTGTTCTTTGGCGCTTTGCTCTCGGCGATCCTGTCGACGGCCAGTGGCGCCTTGCTGGCCCCCACCGCCACCTTCACCGAGAACGTGCTCAAGCCCTTTGTGCCCCACATGAGTGACCGGCAGTTCTTGCTGCTGCTGCGCGTCATTTTGGTCACCTTCACCTCGTTTGCCCTGCTGTTTGCCCTCAACAGCACCAGCACCATGTATGAGATGGTGCAAAACGCCTACAACGTCACCCTCACCGGGGCCTTTGTGCCGCTGGTGGCTGGCGCTTTCTGGAAACGGGCCAACACCCAAGGCGCCTTGTTCTCGGTGGTGTTGGGCGTGGGGACCTGGCTGGTGTTCAACTTCCTGGCCCCTGAGACCTTGGTGCCAGCCAACTTGCTGGGCCTGATGGCGTCCATCGTGGGCATGCTGTTGGGTTCGTTGGCACCGAGCGTGATCGCCAGCAAGGGCCAGTCCATGGCCAGCGCCTTGGACCACGCCGCTCGAGACACTGCCAGCCACTGACGTCTTCGCCAGGCCCAGCGCCTGGGATGGCGCTGGTGCACGGCGGGCTTTGGTGTAATGGGCTGTCATCGCCCTTGGTGCACGACCAAGACCGTCACCATGAACAAGAACAGGGGTGTTGCCCAGGGATCAGGCCCTTGAAGGGCGATGCCAAGCCTATAATTGAAGGTTTTCTTGCATCACCTTCAAAGGCTCTTCACATGCCCATTTACGCCTACAAATGCGACGCCTGCGGCCATGCCAAGGATGTTCTGCAAAAAATGAGCGACGCGCCGCTGACCGATTGCCCTGCTTGCGGTGCCCCCAAGTTCAACAAACAGCTGACTGCACCGGGTTTCCAACTCAAGGGCACAGGTTGGTATGCCACCGATTTCAAAGGTGGTGGGGCCGCCGCTGTGCCTGCGGCTGCGGGCACTGCAGCCGATGCAGTGGCTTCACCCGCATCGGCCCCGGCCAGTGATACCTCAGCCCCTGCTGCCACGGCGAGCGCCGGGGCCTGCGCGGCATCTTGTGCTTGCCATTGAGCTTGTTTGAGCCCTGACTCTCCACCGATTGCCCATCCCATGAAACAACGCAGCTTCAAACAGTATTTCATCACCGGCTTGCTGGTGTGGCTGCCCATGGGCATCACGGTGTGGGTGCTCATGTGGTTGGTGGGCATGCTTGACGCCATCTTCTTGGCCGTTTTACATGCAGCCGACACCTTGATTCCCGGCGTGCACGCCAGTGCAGAATACCTGCGTGGCGTCCCTGGCTTGGGCGTGGCCATTGTGGCCGTGTTCATCTTTTCCACGGGCGTGTTTGTGGCCAACATGTTTGGCCAATGGTGGCTGCGCAAATGGCACGGCCTGATGAACCGCATCCCCGTGGTGCGCAGCATCTACACCAGCGTCAAACAAGTGGCCGACACCTTGTTTTCGGGCAGCGGCCATGCCTTTTCCAAGGCCTTGCTCGTTCAATACCCCCGCCAAGGTTCCTGGACCATTGCCTTTTTGACCGGCACGCCAGGCGGTGAGGTGGCCAAACACCTGGACCAACCCATGGTGAGTGTGTATGTCCCCACCACGCCCAACCCCACCTCGGGTTTCTTTTTGATGATGCCCAAAGCCGATGTGGTGGAACTCGACATGAGCGTGGATGACGCCCTCAAATACATCATCTCTATGGGTGTGGTCGTGCCCGGTACACCTGTCCCCAAGCCCACTGCGGCCCAGCCCAAGCTGAGCTGAAACCTTTTCAGAATCCTGTTCCTGCGAATCCAGAAAGTCCCTCAAGATGTCCATGCGTTCCCACTATTGCGGTCTGGTGACCGAAGCCCTGATCGGCCAAACCGTGAGCCTGTGTGGCTGGGTCAACCGTCGCCGCGACCATGGCGGTGTGATCTTCATTGACCTGCGCGACCGTGAAGGCCAGAGTCAAGTGGTGTGCGACCCGGACCGCCCTGATATGTTCAAGGTGGCTGAAGAGGTCCGTAACGAATACTGCGTGCAGATCAAAGGCATCGTGCGGGCGCGTCCTGATGGCACCACCAACGAAGGCCTCAAAAGCGGCAAGATCGAGGTGCTGTGCCACGAGCTGATTGTCTTGAACGAGTCGGTCACGCCTCCGTTCCAGATCGACGAAGACAACCTGTCCGAGACCACGCGCCTCACGCACCGCGTGCTGGACCTGCGCCGTCCATACATGCAAAACAACCTGATGCTGCGCTACAAAGTGGCCATGGAAGTGCGCAAGTACCTCGACGAAAACGGATTTGTCGACATCGAGACCCCCATGCTCACCAAGAGCACCCCCGAAGGTGCGCGTGACTACCTCGTGCCCAGCCGCGTGCACGATGGCCAGTTCTTTGCGCTGCCCCAGTCGCCCCAGCTGTTCAAGCAGCTGCTCATGGTGGCCGGTTATGACCGTTACTACCAAATCACCAAGTGTTTCCGTGACGAAGACTTGCGTGCCGATCGCCAGCCCGAATTCACCCAGATCGATATCGAGACTTCGTTCCTGACCGAAGAAGAAATCCGCGACATGTTCCAGGGCATGATCAAGCGCGTGTTCCAGAAAACCATTGGCGTGGACTTGGGCGAGTTCCCGGTCATGACTTACCAGGACGCGATGCACATCTATGGCTCAGACAAGCCCGATCTGCGCGTGAAGCTGCAGTTCACCGAAGTGACCGACGTCATGGGCGATGTGGACTTCAAGGTGTTCTCGGGCGCTGCCAACATGAAGGGCGGCCGCGTGGTGGCCCTGCGCGTGCCGGGTGGCTCGGTCGAAGGCGGTGGCATCAGCCGTGGCGAGATCGACGCGTACACCGAGTTCGTCAAGATCTATGGCGCCAAAGGCCTGGCTTACATCCGTGTCAACGACCTGTCCAAAGGCCGTGACGGTTTGCAGTCGCCCATCGTCAAGAACATCCACGACGCGGCTTTGACGGCTGTGCTGGAGCGTTCGGGCGCTCAAAACGGCGACCTGATTTTCTTCGGCGCCGACAAGGAAAAAATCGTCAACGACGCCATCGGCGCTCTGCGCATCAAGATTGGCCACAGTGAGTTTGGCAAGAAAAACGGCTTGTTCGAAAACCGCTGGGCGCCAATGTGGGTGGTGGACTTCCCCATGTTCGAATACGACGACGAAAGCCAGCGCTACACCGCCGTGCACCACCCATTCACCGCACCCAAAGACGGCCACGAAGACTGGATGGTTACTGCGCCCGAGAAGTGTATCTCCAAGGGCTACGACATGGTCTTGAACGGTTGGGAGATGGGCGGCGGCTCAGTCCGTATCCACCGCGCCGACGTGCAGCAAAAAGTGTTTGATGCCCTCAAGATCACACCCGAAGAAGCCCAACTCAAATTCGGCTTCTTGCTGGACGCCTTGCAATACGGTGCGCCCCCACACGGCGGCTTGGCCTTCGGTTTGGACCGCATCGTCACCTTGATGACCGGCGCTGAATCCATCCGCGACGTGATTGCCTTCCCCAAGACACAACGCGCTCAGTGTTTGCTCACCCAAGCACCAAGCCCTGTGGACGAAAAACAATTGCGCGAATTGCACATCCGTTTGCGCAATCTGGATGCGGTCAAGCAGTAATTATTTTTAATGCAAAATCAAAGGGTGCGGTTCTGTGAATCGCACCCTTTTTTTATTGAGATAAAGATGCCTATTCCTGATTTCCAAAGTTTGATGCTGCCATTGATGAGATTGATTGCAGATGGTCAAGAGCACTCGGTCAGGGACGCAACGTTGAGAATTGGTCAGCAATTTCATCTATCTGAATCTGAATGGGCTGAAATGCTTCCGAGTGGGCGAGCGCCGCTTTTTTATAACCGCTTGGCATGGGCAAAAACACACCTCAAAAAGGCAGGCTTAATCTATCAACCCAAAAGGGGCGTGATTGCTATAACCGATAGAGGTCGGCAAGTTTTGTCGACACAACCTAACAAAATTGATCTTCGTCTGCTCGAGAAATTCCCTCTGTCGACTCAGCCAATTTTGACTGCAGGCACCATGGCTGTCGATGCGGCTGCGTCAGGGGTAAACGCATCGCCAGAGGAAGTTTTAGAGCGTGCACATGCTGAAATATCGCAAGATTTAGCGGACGACTTGATCGAAACCGTAAAACAATGCAGCCCAGAGTTTTTCGAGAGACTGGTCGTAAAGTTGCTTCTGAACATGGGTTATGGGGGTAGTCAAATCGAAGCGGGTAAGGCCGTAGGTAGATCTGGTGACGGAGGCATTGACGGTGTTATCAACGAGGACCGGCTTGGTTTGGATGCTATTTACATTCAGGCAAAACGCTGGGAAGGATCTGTTGGTGAGGGCCCAATTCGTGACTTCAAGGGCGCTTTAGATGCCAAAGGCGCTAATAAAGGTGTCTTCCTAACCACGAGTACGTTTACGCCAGCAGCAGTGGCTGCTGCAAAAAACAGTCGTTCCTATCGAATTGTTCTGATAGACGGCGTTCGATTGGCTCAATTGATGATCGAGCACGACTTGGGCGTTTCAATTACAGCTACTTATCAACTGAAAAAAATTGATTCTGATTTCTTTGCTGACGACTAAGCCCCAATCTATTGGGTGGCCCACAAAAAAGGCCTCAAAACCGAAGTTTTGAAGCCTTTCATGTCTGAGCTCAGCGCAGAGGCTGAATCAGGAATTTGACAACGGCATTCAAGCCGTTGAAAGGGTGCAGGGCTTAGTAGCCGCCGCGACCGCCGCCGCCGTAGCC
>Ga0255128_1000479_pt1 | contig 18486 bp, 18 predicted proteins | sample Law_Miss_RepC_8d_FD_188562 | JGI IMG/M metagenome (GOLD analysis project Ga0255128, IMG submission 188562) | Freshwater microbial communities from St. Lawrence River, New York, United States - Law_Miss_RepC_8d | ecosystem: Environmental > Aquatic > Freshwater > River | place: USA: New York... | reverse complement strand
TGCGGCTGACCACTTTTGTTGATTCGCCAGGACTGGGTAGGGCAGGAAACAGAAAGCGAAAAGAAGAACCCAAAGCCAAGTGATGTCGATCTTTTTAATCAAGATTCTCTTTCCAGAAGGATGAAATCCTTGTCGAGCAGCTTTTGCGTGTTTTCTGCGTGTTGCACCATCAGATCCAGGAGTTTTGCCGTGGGCACAATTTGACGGGCACGTTTGTCCTTTTCGTTGCTCACCCGGGTGATCAGGCCTTCGTCTTCCAGTTCACGCAATTTCATGCGAACGGCCCGGTCGGTGTATTCGGGGTGGTTGAGGACTTGTTTCAGCGATCGATCGGCCGGGCTGCTGGCATGGAAGATGGCGTCATGAACAATGCAGAAATAGACATGACGCCCAACCACCGTGTTGAGCAAGGGCAAGTTGGCCCATTCCCAATGAGAAAGTTCCACCAGGCGTGCCAGGATTTTGTGTTTGTCAGTAATCACGATTATTCACTTTATTGATGTATTTGAATGTTTTTTTAATTATTAAATGCACCAAATGAAGTTTTTTTAGGAATAGATTTCCTTTATTTTATTCTATCAATTATTGAATTGATAGCTTATTTCATGAATTCATTCAAATTTCTGTAAGACACAGAAGATGGAATCAGGCAACGTTGAAGGTCTGGATTGCACAGGCCCACTGCGGCGAGCGAGCACCCGCCTGACTGCGCGCCGAATGGCCGAAAACAATGCCGTCAGCCGGAGAGTTGTTGGTACTGGCTGAGGAGTCGGGTCAGGTTCGCGCGCTGTACGGGCTTGTGCAAGAAGTCATTGAACCCGGCAGCATGCGCTTGCTCTTGCGTTTCAAGGAGGACATCTGCCGTGACGGCGATGATGGGCAGCTGTGATTTGTTCTGATCTTTGAGGCTTCGGATCGCCGACACCATTCCGGGAATGAGCCGCTCGAACTTGCTGTCGTCCTGCAGGATTTCTGGGGTCGGGAAGGCTTGCAGCAGGTCCAGGCGGCGCTGGAGAGTATCGAAACGGGGGAGCAAGCCAGGGTCCATCTCCTGGCGGAAGATGGACAACTGAACCTGATTTCTAAACAGCAGGATTTCCCTGTCCAGTTGAAATGCCATGAATGCCACCGAGTCCGTCTGCTGAGGCGCGGCACTCTTGAAGCCAACGGTCCGTGTCCAGACCCATTGCAACAGGATCAGCAGGACGGCAACCATGACCATCGTCAAAACGACCAGGCCCGATTTGAAAAACCGTTCGCTGATGCCACCTGACGGTTGCGCTGTCACCGACACCCCCAGGCGGTCAATCGACGAACAGCCCCGCGGGGCCATGGCTTCTCTGAACTTCCCAAGCGCTCGAGGGCACCACTGCGGATGAAAAAAAGATCAAAGGAAGATTTTTGAAAAGAATCAAGGTTTTTTTCATTTTTCAACAGATACCACCAAAATATTTCTTTATGTTAGTTAAATTCTCCTGAAGTATCAAAAAATAAACAAGAAATTAGTTCTCGTTCATAAAAAAACCAGGCACCTGTGCCTGGTCTCAGAGATCGTCATAGGCCCTGCATCGGTCCTGCAGCGGCCTGGCCGGTTCAACGTCGTGGCTTGCTGTTGCGGGCACCTTTCTTTTTCGCAGCTGCTTTTTTGACCGAAGCCTTGAGGGCCTGGATGGGTGAACGGTTGCGTTCGGCATCGGCCTGACGGCGATCCTGCACCACCCGCTTTTTGTCACGCCGTACATCAGCGGGTGAGGACAGGCCTTTGTCGCGCATGGCACGTGGCACCAGATCGTCGCCGGCATGCACCAGCCTGAAATCTATCTTGCGGCCATCCAGGTCGACGCGGCTGACCTGGACCTGCACGCGGCTGCCAATGGCGTAGCGGATACCGGTGCGCTCACCGCGCAATTCCTGGCGCAACTCGTCAAAACGGAAGTATTCGCCACCCAGTTCGGTGATGTGCACCAAACCTTCCACATACAAGGTATCCAAAGTCACAAAAATGCCGAAACTGGTGGCCGCGGACACCACACCGCTGTACTCCTCGCCCAGGTGTTCGCGCATGTATTTGCACTTGAGCCAGGCTTCCACATCGCGGCTGGCCTCGTCGGCACGGCGTTCATTGGCACTGCAATGTAAGCCGGCGGCCTCCCAGGCGCGTTGATCGGCCGCCGACATGCGCACCCGTGGCGCTGACGAATCCGGGGCATCGCCCTTGGCCGCACGGCTTTTCTCCAGCCGCTTGTTCAGTTTGGCGTGTGCCTCGCCAGGCACAGGCAAACTCGGCAAGGTGTACTTGCGGTCCAGCAAAATGGATTTGATGACCCGGTGCACCAGCAAGTCCGGGTAGCGCCGGATCGGGCTGGTGAAATGCGTGTAGGCCTCATAGGCCAATCCGAAATGCCCACTGTTGATCGGCGTGTAGATCGCCTGCTGCATCGAACGCAGCAGCATGGTGTGGATTTGTTGCGCATCCGGCCGGTCCTTGGTCGCTTGTGCGATTTTCTGGAACTCGGAGGTGTGTGGTTCATCGCTGATGTTCAGGCCCAGGCCCAGCGCCTTGAGGTAGTTGCGCAGGATGTCCTTTTTCTCGGCGGTTGGACCCTCGTGCACCCGAAACAAACCGGGGTGTTTGCCCTGCTGAATGAAGTCGGCACTGCAAACATTGGCCGCCAGCATGGCTTCTTCGATCAGGCGGTGCGCTTCGTTGCGCACACGCGGCACGATCTTGTCGATGCGACCACTTTCATCGCAAACGATCTGGGTTTCGGTGGTTTCAAAATCCACCGCCCCCCGGACTGCACGCGAGGCCAGCAGGGCCTTGTAGACATCTTGCAGGTTCATCAGGTCGGTCACACGCTGTTTGCGCTTGGCGGCTTCCGGTCCTCGGGTATTGGCCAGGATGGCCGCCACTTCGGTGTACGTGAATCGGGCATGGCTATGCATGACCGCCGGATAGAACTGGTAAGCATGCACGTCGCCCTTGGCATTCACCAGCATGTCGCACACCATGCACAAGCGGTCCACATCCGGGTTCAGCGAACACAGGCCGTTGGACAGCTTTTCCGGCAGCATGGGAATGACCCGGCGCGGGAAATACACACTGGTGGCGCGGTCGTAGGCATCGATGTCAATCGCGCTGCCGGTCTGCACATAGTGGCTGACATCGGCAATGGCGACCAACAGGCGCCAGCCCTTGCCACGGCCCACTTTGGCGGGTTCACAATAAACGGCATCGTCAAAATCTCGGGCATCTTCGCCGTCAATGGTGACCAGCGGGACGTCGCGCAAATCCACGCGGTCCTTGAGGTCCTTGGCCAGCACCTTGTCGGGCAGCCCTTTGGCCTGTTCGAGACAAGCGGCTGAGAATTCGTGGGGCACGCTGTACTTGCGAACAGCGATCTCGATTTCCATGCCTGGATCGTCGATTTCTCCCAACACTTCCTTGACGCGGCCCACAGGCTGTCCAAACAAAGCCGGCGGCTCGGTCAATTCGACCACCACCACCTGGCCTGGCTTGGCTGTACCGGTGGCGCCCTTGGGAATCATCACATCCTGGCCGTAACGCTTGTCCTCCGGTGCCACCAGCCACAAACCGGCTTCGTGCAGCAGGCGTCCGATGATGGGCTGCTCAGGGCGCTCGACAATTTCGACAATGCGGCCTTCGGGCCTGCCTTTGCGATCCTGACGCACGATGCGCACCTTGACACGGTCACGGTGCAACACGGCCCGCATTTCATTGGGCGAGAGGTAAATGTCGGACTCACCGTTGTCCCGAATCAGAAACCCGTGACCATCGCGGTGGCCCTGCACACTGCCTTCAATTTCTTCCAGCAAGCCGCTGGGTGGCACTACTTTTTTGATATACAATCCTTTAATTCCTGAGGCGCCCAGATGGCGGAATTGGTAGACGCACTAGTTTCAGGTACTAGCGAGTAACATCGTGGAGGTTCGAGTCCTCTTCTGGGCACCAATCTTATCCAACCCGATAAGTGAACTACATGACAAGCCGTTGATGACCCATCAACGGCTTTTTTGTTACCTGCCCGATTGGGCGAAGGCATCAAACCGGAACCCCCACCAGATCGTGGCCTTCCACACGCACGATGCGGGCGCGGGAGAACTCCCCGACCTTCAAGGTCTTGCTCAGTTTTTCGGGTGGCAGCAGGCGCACCACCCCATCGATTTCGGGGGCATCGCCAAAGCTGCGCCCCACCCCGCCGCGACGGCCCATGGCTGGGGCACTGTCCACCAGCACCTGCATGGTCGTGCCCACGCGCTGGTGCAGGCGGGCGATCGAGACCCCTTCGGCCACGGCCATGAAACGGGCACGACGCTCTTCACGCAAAGCTTCGGGCAGCATCCCGGGTAAGTCGTTGGCCGTCGCGCCCCGGACCGGGCTGTAGGCAAAGCACCCCGCACGGTCAATTTGCGCCTCGCGCACAAAGTCCAGCAGGTGCTCGAATTCTTCTTCGGTCTCGCCAGGGAAACCCGCGATGAAGGTGCTGCGAATCACCAACTCGGGACACAGTTCACGCCAGCGCTGGATCCGCTCCAGGTTTTTCTCACCGCTGGCCGGACGCTTCATGCGCCTGAGTACGTCGGGGTGGCTGTGCTGAAAGGGCACGTCCAGATAAGGCAAGACCAGCCCTTGGGCCATCAGGGGGAGGATGTCGTCCACACTGGGGTAGGGATAAACATAGTGCAAGCGTACCCAGGCACCGTGCTCGCGAGCCATCTCGCCCAGTGTCTGCACCAACTCCAGCATGCGGGTCTTGACCGGTTTGCCGTCCCAAAAGCCCGTGCGGTATTTGACATCCACCCCATAGGCCGAGGTGTCCTGGCTGATCACCAGCAGTTCCTTGACGCCGCCTTCAAACAAGGCCTTGGCTTCTTTCAAGACGTCACCGATCGGTCGAGAAACCAGGTCACCGCGCATGGAAGGGATGATGCAAAAGGTGCAACGGTGGTTGCAGCCTTCGCTGATTTTCAGGTACGCATAGTGGCGCGGCGTGAGTTTGAGTCCCGCCTCTCCAAAGCCACCAGGCACCAGGTCCAGAAACGGGTCGTGGGGTTTGGGCAGGTGTGTGTGCACCGCGTCCATCACTTCCTGGGTGGCGTGTGGCCCGGTCACGGCCAAGACGCTGGGGTGGATTTCGCGCACCATGTTGCCGCCGCCCTCGCCTGTTTTGGCCCCCAGACACCCGGTCACGATCACTTTGCCGTTCTCGTTGAGGGCTTCGGCAATCGTGTCCAGGCTCTCCTGAATGGCTTCGTCGATGAAGCCACAGGTGTTGACGATGACCAGATCTGCACCTTCAAAGGTTTTGGACGTCTGGTAACCCTCGGCGCTCAACTGGGTCAGGATCAGCTCGGAATCGGTCAGTGCTTTGGGGCAGCCCAGACTGACAAAACCCACTTTGGGAACGGGAAGGGGGGCGGTAGCGGTCGTTTCACTCATGCCCACATTGTCCCCGCAAAATCGTCCAGCCTCCGACAAAAGGGGCTTGATTCGCGCATCAAGGCTTCAAACCCATGACACCCAGAATCTGTTCGGTGTTTTTCTGGATCTGCTTTTGCATCTGGTCCTGCATTTGCGCCAAGACATTTTGGGACGGCTGGGTCAGACCGGAAAACATGTTCTGAATCAAAGGGGTCTGCCACTGCATGAACTGCGCCCACCTTTCAGGGCTGAGGGCCGGGCTGGATTCCCCCAATTTGTTTTGCCAGTCCATGAAGGACTGAATGTGGTTTTCCAGATAAGCGCCCATGTGGCCCTGCAAGGCGTGGCCATAAAACCGAATGATGTTGGACAGCACGGCCTCACTGAACATCGGAGCGCCTGCTGACTCCTCTTCCAAAATGATCTGGAGCAAGATGGATCGGGTCAGGTCCTGACCCGTCTTGGCATCGAGCACCACCAATGGGGATGCGGCCATGACCAGTTTCTTGACCTCGGTCAGCGTCACATAACTGGAGGTTTGCGTGTCGTACAAACGCCTGTTGGGGTACTTTTTGATCGTCCGCACCGACCCCGGCAAGGGCCTGTCCGCTGCCGAGGGGGGCTTGATCGACTTGGCTGAGGGCTTGAGCGGCAATGAAAACTCCTGACGCGGCACTGCAATTGAAAATCTGTTGCAATGCAACATTCTAGGTAAGCCCCGGGCGAAGAGGGCCTTGGTTTACCCTGACGCGGAAAGTCGGATGCCGTCCCTCTTCGGCGCGCTTTTTTGTTGCGGCACACCCGGATTTGCCCTCATTACCTGCGAAAATACACCGCTATGTTTACCGGAATCATCACCGGCGTGGGGCGAATCGTCGCCATCCACGACCTGGGTCGCTCTTTACACCATGGCAAGCGCCTCACCATTGAGGCCCCCGCCGGGTACCTTGACGATGTGGGTCTGGGCGACAGCATCGCCCTGAACGGCGCCTGCATGACGGTCACCACATTCAGCCCTGCGCAGCGGCAGTTCACCATCGACATCTCGGCCGAATCCCTCGACAAAACCAGCGGACTCGACACCGAAGGCACCGTCAACCTCGAAAAAGCCCTGCGCGCCCACGACCGTCTGGGCGGGCACATCGTGTCAGGCCATGTGGACGGCGTGGGACAAGTCAGCCACTTTGCGCAAATTGGCGAAAGCTGGGAATTGCGCATTCTGGCCCCCCACACGCTGGCCAAATACCTGGCCTACAAGGGCTCCATCACCGTCAACGGCGTGAGCCTCACCGTCAACCGGGTCAGCGACGGTCCGGATGGCTGCGAGATCAGCATCAACCTGATCCCTCACACGGTCGACAACACCGCCCTGGGCAGCCTGAAAACAGGCCACCAGGTCAACCTCGAAATCGACACGGTGGCCCGCTACGTGGAGCGCATGCTCAGTGCAGGCCTGATCCAGAAAGACACCGCATGAACGCGCCCGCGCAACTGACACCCGTGGCCATTTCGCCCGTCGACGAGATCGTGGCCGACATGAAGGCCGGTCGCATCGTGATTCTGGTCGACGAAGAGGACCGTGAAAACGAAGGTGACCTGGTGCTGGCCTCGGACCACGTCACACCCGAAGCCATCAACTTCATGGCCCGCTTTGGTCGGGGCCTGATTTGCCTGACCCTCACCCGCGAGCGCTGCGAATACCTCAAACTGCCGCCCATGGCGGCTCGCAACGGGACTGTCTACAGCACGGCCTTCACCGTGTCGATCGAGGCGGCCGAAGGCGTGACCACCGGCATTTCTGCCGCAGACCGAGCCCGCACCGTGCAGGTGGCCGTGGCCAAGGCCAGCTTGCCCACCGACCTGGTGCAGCCCGGCCACATCTTCCCGCTGCAGGCGGTGGACGGCGGCGTGCTGATGCGCGCCGGCCACACCGAGGCCGGCTGCGACCTGGCCGCCATGGCCGGTTGCTCCCCCTCGTCAGTGATCTGCGAGATCATGAACGACGATGGCACCATGGCCCGACTGCCCGATCTGCAGTTGTTTGCCGCCGAGCACGGCCTGAAGATCGGCACCATCGCCGATCTGATCGAATACCGCAGCCGCCATGAATCGCTGGTCGAGCGCATTGGCAGCCGACCCTTGCACACCGCACACGGTGAGTTCACCGCACACGCCTTCCGTGACGCGCCCAGCCAAACCGTGCACCTGGCCCTGGTCAAAGGCCAATGGTCACCCGATGACGACATTCCGGTGCGGGTGCACGAGCCACTGTCGGTGCTCGATGCCCTGGAGGTCAACCGGGCCATGCACTCCTGGAGCCTGGACGCCAGCCTCAGCTTCATCCATGCCCAGGGTCGCGGTGTGGCCGTGCTGCTGAACTGCGGCGAATCGGCCGACCAGCTGTTGGCCCAATTCGAAGGCCGGGCCCGCTCAGCACAGGCACCTGAGCGCGGCAAGATGGACCTGCGCACCTACGGTGTGGGCGCGCAAATCCTGCGTGAGTGCGGCGTCCAAAAAATGAAACTCATGGGCCAGCCCCGCCGCATGCCCAGCATGACCGGCTACGGCCTCGAAATCACCGCTTACATTCCCAAGGAATAACCATGCAAGGCGCCAACCAGGGTCAGGCCGAAGAACTCGACGGCCAATTTCTGCACATCGGCATCGTGCAGGCCCGCTTCAACGAAGACATCACCAATGCGCTGGCCAAGGCCTGCATCCAGGAGCTGGAAGCTTTGGGCGTGAGCAGCATCGACCACGTCATGGTGCCCGGCGCTCTGGAAGTGCCGGTGGCCTTGCAGGCCATGGCCGAGCGGGCCGAATACGATGCGCTCATCGCACTCGGATGCATCATCCGTGGCGAGACTTACCACTTCGAGCTGGTGGCCAACGAATCGGGTGCAGGCGTGAGCCGGGTCTCTCTGGACTACAACCTGCCCATCGCCAACGCGATCCTCACCACCGAAAATCTGGCACAGGCCGTGGCCCGCCAGACCGAAAAAGGACGCGACGCCGCGCGCGTGGCGGTCGAGATGGCTTGCATCATGGACGACCTGTCGGCCGACATGGCCGAGGAACTCGATGACGAAGAGGGCGTGCAATGAGCCCACTCGCCAGCACAACGGAGGGTGCCCAGGAGAGCCCCAAAACGGTCTCTGGCACCCGCAAATCCTCGGCCAAACCCGCGCGCAGCCGCTCGCGTGAATTTGCACTGCAGGCGCTGTACCAGCACATCGTGGGCCGCAACGAGGCCGCAGACATCGACGCCTTCACGCGAGATTTGTCGGGCTTTCACAAAGCCGACTCGGCCCATTACGACGCCCTGCTCTATGGCTGCACCGCACAAGCGCAGGCGTTGGACGCCTTGATCGCCCCCAAGCTGGACCGCAGCTTTGCCGAGATCTCGCCCATCGAACACGCCATCATGTGGATCGGTGTTTTCGAAATGCAACATTGCCTGGATGTGCCCTGGCGCGTGGTGCTCAACGAATGCATCGAACTGGCCAAGGATTTTGGCGGTACCGATGGCCACAAATACGTGAACGCTGTGCTGGGCGGCCTGGCCCCCGAATTGCGCAGCGCCGAAGTGCAGGCCGACCGCCAATCCGGACGCACCAAATAATCAGCCTTTCTGATCTCACCATGCGCATCTCAGAGCGTGCCGAACGGATCGAGCCCTTTTATGTGATGGAAGTGGCCAAGGCCGCCGCGCAAAAAGCCCGCGAGGTCGCGCACACAGACCGGCCCGTGGTGTTCCTCAACATCGGCGAGCCCGACTTCACCGCCCCACCCCGCGTGCAACAAGCCGCACAGGCGGTCATCGCCTCTGGCCAAACCCAATACACACCCGCGTTGGGCCTGGACGCCTTGCGCCGGGCCATCAGCGACTGGTATGCCTCGCGCTTTGGCCTGCAAGTGCCCGCCAGCCGCATCGTGGTCACAGCGGGCGCCTCGGCGGCGCTGCAACTGGCCTGTCTGGCACTGATTGACCAGGGCGACGAGGTCCTCATGCCCGACCCCAGCTACCCTTGCAACCGCCACTTTGTGAGCGCGGCAGAAGGCACGGCCGTGTTGGTGCCCACCACGGCCGAAGAGCGCTTTCAATTGAGCGCTGCCAAAGTGGCCTCTGCCTGGGGGCCGCGCACCCGAGGCGTTTTGCTGGCTTCGCCCTCCAACCCCACCGGCACGTCCATCGACCCGTCCGAATTGGCCCGCATCGTGGCGGTCGTCCGAGCGCGTGGTGGCATCACCCTGATCGACGAGATCTACCTGGGACTGAGCCATGACAGCGCCTTCGGCCAAAGCGCGCTGGCCCTGGGCGACGATGTCATCAGCATCAACAGCTTCAGCAAGTACTTCCACATGACCGGCTGGCGCCTGGGCTGGCTGGTCGTGCCCGAACCACTCACACCGGTGCTGGAGCGCCTGGCCCAAAACCTGTTCATTTGTGCCAGCAGCGTGGCCCAATTGGCGGCCCTGGCCTGCTTCGAGAGTGAGAGTTTGGCCGAATACGAACGCCGCCGCGCCGAATTCAAGGCCCGGCGCGATGACTTCATCCCCGCCTTGAACCGCCTGGGCCTGACCGTGCCGGTACCGCCCGATGGCGCGTTTTACGCTTGGGCCGATTGCAGCGCCGCCTGCCAAAAGCTGGGCCTCAAGGACAGTTGGGAGTTTGCCTTTGCCGCACTGGAACATGCCCATGTCGCCATCACACCAGGTCGCGACTTTGGCACCGCCGAAACCGCCCGTTTTGTGCGCTTTTCCACCGCCAACTCGATGGCCGAACTGCACACCGCCATCGCCCGCCTGAAAGCCTGGTTGCAGCCATGAGCGCCCACAGCTCCCGTGTGTTTGAGCAGCCCATCCGCGTTTATTGGGAAGACACCGACGCCGGTGGCATCGTGTTTTATGCCAACTACCTGAAGTTCTTTGAACGCGCCCGCACCGAATGGCTGCGCGCCTTGGGCTTTGGTCAGCAGCGCTTGCGCGACGAGTCGGGCGGCATGTTTGTGGTGAGCGAAACCACCGTCAAATACCATGCACCCGCCCGCCTGGATGACACCCTGGTCGTGACCGCCCAACTGCAAATTGGCGGCAAAGCCAGCCTGACCATTGCCCAGCAGGCCCGTCTGCGCACAGCGGGCCACACCGACCGACTGCTGGCCGAAGGCACGATCCGCCTGGGCTGGGTCGACAGCACCACCTTGAAACCCGGCCGCATCCCGGCCCCTGTTCTGGAAGCCCTCAAATGAACCAAGACATGTCCATCGTTTCGCTGCTGCTGCACGCCAGTTTCGTCGTGCAGCTGGTGGTGCTCATCTTGCTCAGCATATCGGTGGCCAGCTGGGCCGCCATTGTCCGCAAGGTCACGGCCATCAAACGCATCAAAACCCTGAACGAAGAATTCGAGCGGGTCTTCTGGTCGGGCACCAGCTTGAACGAGCTGTTCAATGCCGCCAGCCAGAACGCCAAATTGTCCGGCCCCATGGAACGGATTTTTGCCAGTGGCATGCGCGAATACCAAAAGTTGCGCGAGCGCCGCATCAGCGATGCCGGCACCTTGCTCGACGGGGCACGCCGTGCCATGCGGGCGAGCTTCCAGCGCGAGATGGACGTGGCCGAGTCGCAACTCGCCTTCCTGGCCTCGGTCGGCTCGATTTCGCCCTACGTGGGCCTGTTTGGCACCGTCTGGGGCATCATGCACGCCTTCACCGGCCTGGCCAGCTTGCAGCAAGTCACGCTGGCGGTGGTGGCCCCGGGCATCGCCGAAGCCCTGGTGGCCACCGCGATTGGTCTGTTTGCGGCCATTCCTGCGGTGCTGGCCTACAACCGTTTTTCACACGATGTCGATCGCATCGCGATCAAGCTGGAGACCTTCATCGAAGAGTTCTCCAACATCCTGCAGCGCAGCCTGGGCTCGGCCAATGCCAGCAGCTCGGCTTCGGGCCACTGAAGGAGACCCGCATGCCCGCTGTTTCATCCCGAGGACGCGGCCGCCGCACCATCTCGGAAATCAACATGGTGCCCTTCATCGACGTGATGCTGGTGCTGCTCATCATTTTCATGGTGACCGCGCCCATGATCACCCCCAGCATGGTGGACCTGCCCAGCGTCGGCAAAGCCGCCAAACAACCCGACAAAGTTGTCCAGATCGTGATCCAGAAAGACGAGCGGCTGGAGCTGGTGAGTGACGGCAAAACCGACAGCACCACCCTGCCCCGCGTGGCGGCCAGTGTGAAACGCCTGGTGGGCGACGATGCCAACACCGCCGTGGTCATCAGCGCGGACCGGAACGTCAAGTACGAGACCGTGGTCCAGGTCATGGACAGCCTGCAACGGGCGGGCGTGGCCCGCGTGGGCCTGTCGGTTCAGCTGGCCCCTTGAGCAGGAACCGGCTTTGAACACCCCGGCGACGCCGCACCTAGAATTTGCGCCACCCGCGCAACCGGGTATGCGGCGCGCCTGGCTGATTGCAGGCGTGGCGCACGGTTTGCTGTTTCTGGCGCTGGCCCTGGCCACCGCCTGGAAAACCCAGCCGCAAAAAATTCAGGCCGAAGCCGAGTTGTGGTCAGCCACTCCCCAAGCGGCCGCCCCCAAACTTCAAGAGCCGCCGCCACCGCCTCCAGAGCCAGAACCGAAGCCGACGCCATTGCCCCAAGCCAAGCCACCCCAGCCTGCGCCGCCCCCGGCGCCCGACAACAGCCTGCGCGACGCACAAATTGCGCTCGAAAAGAAAAAGCTGGAAGAAAAGCAAAAGGAAGAAGCGGCCGAGCGTCAGCGCAAGGCGCTTGAAAAGAAGAAAAAAGAGGCCGAAGAAAAAGCCGCCAAAGACAAGGCGGCCAAGGAAAAGGCCCAGAAGGACAAAGCCGCGCAGGACAAACTGGCCCAGGAGAAAAAAGAGCAAGAAAAGAAAAAAGCCGCTGAAAAGGCCCAGGCCGACGAAAAAAAGCGGCAGCAGGAGCAAGCGCGCAAAGCGGCCCAGGACAAAGCCTCGCAAGCCCAGGCCGATGCCATGCGCAAGGAACAGATGCAGCGGGTTCAAGGCTTGGCCGGCGCATCGGGCGACGCCAACGCCACGGGCACGGCACTCAAGTCATCTGGCCCCTCGGCCACCTACGCCGGCCGGCTGGTGGGCCGCATCAAACCCAACATCGTCTACCCGGGCGATGTGGTGGGCAATCCCCAGGCCGAAGTGGAAATGCGTGTGGCCCCGGACGGCGTCATCCAAAGCCGCCGACTCAAAAAATCGAGTGGCAACAAAGCCTGGGACGATGCCGTGCTGCGGGCCATCGACAAGACCGAAGTCCTGCCCAAAGACACCGATGGCCGGGTACCGCCTCTGATCGAGCTGGTTTTCAGGCCTCAGGATTGACCCGCCAGGCCGGCGGGCCGTCTCGATCAAGCCCGGGCCTCAATATCCGTTCGCCGGTGCCGATTCATGGTCACCGGGGTTAAAGTCCGACTTTGTCCTCCCCCCCACAACCTGGCCGCTCAAGCCCGATGACGATGAAAAATTTTGCTCCATGGCTGCTCAGTGCCTTTTTGGCGGGGGCTGCCCTGCCCATCTGGGCCCAAAAAGCCCCGGCCAATGCCTGCTTTGTGGCCCAATTCAAATCGCTGGCCCTGCGCACCCATGCCCCTGACGTGCGCGCGAATCTGGCCAAGGCCTGGCTGGAACGGCATGCCGCCAGCTGCACGGATGTGCAATTGGCGACCTTGCTGGCCAACAGCCCGAACTGGCTGGGCACCGCCTTGACGCTGGAGGTCTCTTCCATCCTGGAAGGCGCCATCGAAGCCAAGATTGCAGGCAACCCGGAACTGATGGGCAAGCTATACGAGTCGCTGGGCAAAGAAGGCCAGGCGTCCACCGTCAGTTACAGCACCCCCACGCCGCGAGCGCCGGTGGTCAGACCCATGGTCAACACGGGCGTGTTGGCAGGCAGCCCCAACTTTGGCTCCATCACTGGCAACACCACCGTGAACCAGAACAACAACCAGAATGCCTCGCCCAATGCCAATGCAGGCCAAAACAACAACGGCGAACAAAATCAGTTGAACAACAACCGCTGAGGGCTTGGGTTTGCGGGCGGGCTTTCGGTCCAGCCCTAGTCGTAGACGATCCGCGCCTGCCCCTGATCGGCCTGCGCCATCCAGCTGGCCAGGGCTGCGTCGGTGGGAAAGAATTGGGCGGCCTCGCCCAGCGCCAGCTCGGCGCGGGCACCCAGTTCGTCATTGCGCCGCTCCAGCACCAGACGCACCGGCAAGCCCCGCACCAGATCGCCATGTTCGGTCTGCTCACGCTGTGCCGGGAAATCCTTGAGCAGTCGGGCAATGTCCGGTGCTCGGCCATTGACCGCCACGCGCAGGTATTTGCCATAGCGGCAGCGTGCGGCCCCCAGGTCCATGATGTGCTCGATCTTGAGCCGATGGCCCCCTGAAAAACGGTCCATCTGCATCTTGGCTGTGACGACAATGAGCTCATCGTCCTTGAGCAAATGCCTGGCCGATTGGATCAGCGCTTCGTCGGCCGAGGCCTCCATCACGCCCGATTTGTCATCGAGCTTGAAGATCGCCACTTTGCCGCGCTGGCCGCTGATGATGCGCAGGTCACTCACGATGCCCGCCAGCACCATGGACTCGCGGCTGTCGATCAGGTCGTCGATTTTGCGGCGGGCGAACTGGCGCACCTCGCGCTCGACCGCATCGAACAAATGGCCGGACAGGAAGAAACCCACGGCGGTTTTCTCCAGCATCAAGCGCTCCTGGATGCCCCAGGGCATGACGTCCTGCAAGGCGGGCTCTTGTGTGCTGGAGCCATGCGAGTCATCGCCCAGCATGTCAAACAGCCCCCCCTGGTTGGCATTGGCCACGGTGGCGGCGGCAAACTCGAAGGCCTTGTCGATGCTGGCCGACAAGGCGGCACGGTTCATGTGCAGCGAGTCAAAAGCACCGGCCTTGATGAGTGCGTCCACGGTGCGTTTGTTGATGCGGGTGCGGTCCACGCGCACACAAAAATCAAACAGGCTGGTGAAAGCGCCCCCCGCCTGTCGGGCCGCCACGATCGACTCGATCGCCTGCTGGCCCGTGCCTCTGATGGCGCCCAGGCCATAGCGGATCACCTTGTCGGTGACCGGTTCAAAGCGGTGTGTGCCGCGGTTGATGTCGGGCGGGTCAAAGGTGATGCCGAACTTCAAGGCATCTTCATAGAGCACCTTGAGCTTGTCGGTATCGTCCATCTCCACCGTCATGTTGGCGCAGAAGAACTCGGCGGTGTAGTGCACCTTGAGCCATCCGGTGTGGTAGGCCAACAGCGAATAGGCGGCGGCGTGGGACTTGTTGAAGCCGTAGCCTGCAAAACGCTCCATCAAGTCGAAAATCTCGTCGGCCTTGTCCTGCGCAATGTTGTGGGTGGCCAGGGCCCCATCGCGGAATTTTTCGCGGTGTTCGGCCATTTCCTCGGCCTTTTTCTTGCCCATGGCGCGGCGCAACAAATCGGCGCCGCCGAGCGAGTAACCGCCCAGGATCTGCGCCGTCTGCATCACCTGCTCCTGGTAGACCATGATGCCGTAGGTCTCCGAGAGCATCTCGGCCACCGCCGGGTGCGGGTACTCGACCGGCTCGCGCCCGTGCTTGCGCGCCACAAAGCTGGGGATCAGATCCATGGGCCCCGGCCGGTACAGCGCGTTCAGGGCGATCAGGTCTTCCAGGCGGCTGGGACGGGCATCGCGCAGCATGCCCTGCATGCCGCGGCTTTCAAACTGGAACACCGCTTCGGTCTTGCCGTCCGAAAAGAGTTTGTAGGTGGCCGCATCGTTGAGGGGAATGTTTTCAAAGGCAAAGTTCTCTTGGCCCTGGTGCCGCTTCATGATGAGCTCGCGGGCGATCTCCAGGATGGTGAGCGTGGCCAGCCCCAAAAAGTCGAACTTCACCAGGCCCGCAGACTCGACGTCGTCCTTGTCGTACTGGCTCACGGCCGATTCGCTGCCAGGCTGCTGGTACAGGGGGCAAAAATCGGTCAGCTTGCCCGGCGCGATCAGCACGCCGCCGGCGTGCATGCCCACGTTGCGGGTCATGCCCTCGAGCTTTTGCGCCAGCTCGATCAGGGTCTTCACGTCCTCTTCCCGCTCGATGCGCTCGGCCAGCATCGGCTCCATCGCGATGGCGTAGTTGTTTTTGTCACCTTCCTTGGCCGGAACAGGGGGGTACTGCAAGGTGACCGACATGCCCGGTTTGTTGGGGATGAGCTTGCTGATGCCGTCGCAGAAGGTGTAGCTCATGTCCAGCACCCGACCCACATCGCGGATCGCCGCGCGTGCGGCCATGGTGCCGAAGGTCGCGATCTGCGAGACCGCATCGCGCCCGTATTTGTCCTTGACGTAATCGATCACCCGGTCGCGGTTGCCTTGGCAAAAGTCGATGTCAAAGTCGGGCATGGACACCCGCTCCGGGTTCAAAAACCGCTCGAACAGCAAGTTGTATTGCAATGGGTCGAGGTCGGTGATCTTGAGCGCATAGGCCACCAAGGAGCCCGCACCCGAGCCCCGACCTGGCCCCACCGGGCAGCCGTTGGCCTTGGCCCACTGGATGAAGTCGCCCACGATCAGGAAATAGCCCGGGAAACCCATCTTCAAGATGGTGCCCAGCTCAAACTCCAGCCTGTCGACGTAGCGCTGGCGCTCGGCTTCGCGCTGGGACGCGTCAGGGTACAGGTGAACCAAGCGGTCTTTCAGGCCTTCGTGCGAGACGTGGCGGAAGTAGTCCTCCACCGACATGACCACGCCGTCCACCGGCGGGATCGGGAAGTTGGGCAACTGCGGCTTGCCCAGCACCAGGCTCAGGTTGCAACGCTTGGCGATTTCCAGGGTGTTGGCGATGGCGCTGGGCACATCGGCAAACAGCGCACACATTTGCGCGCTGGACTTGAAGTACTGCTCGCGGGTGAAGCGGCGCACCCGGCGGGGGTTGGCCAGGATTTCTCCCTCGGCGATACAAACCCGCGCCTCGTGTGCCTCATAGTCCTCTGGGGCATGGAACTGCACCGGGTGCGTGGCCACCACCGGCAGGTGCAATCGGGCCGCCAGCGCCACCGCACCGGCCACCTGCGGCTCGTCTTCGGGGCGGCCGGCACGTTGCAATTCCAGGTAAAAGCGGTGCGGAAACAACGAGCCCAGCTTCAAAGCCACATCGGCCGCCTTGTCGCTGTCGCCCTGCACCAGGGCCTGCCCCACCGGGCCAGCTTGTGCCCCTGACAGCAAGATCAAGCCATCTGACAATTCCCTGAGCCAGGCCAGCTTGACCACCGCCAGACCCTTGACGATGTTCTGGGTCCAGGCACGGGCCAACAGCTCGCACAGGTTCAGGTAACCGGGGTGGTTCTGTACCAACAGCACCACCCGGCTGGTGGCCCCCGGGTCACTGCCCAATCCTTCCAGGTAAATTTCGGCGCCGACAATCGGCTTGACACCCTTGCCTCGGCCTTCCTTGTAGAACTTGACCGTGCCAAACAGGTTGTTCAGGTCGGTGATGGCCAGCGCGGGCTGGGCGTCGCTGGCCGCGATCTTGACCACATCGTCGATGCGGCAAGTGGCGTCAACGACCGAAAATTCGGAATGAAGGCGTAGATGAACGAACATAGCCTGCCATTGTAGAAGCTGCCCCCCTTGCACTCAGTCGCGCAGGACCTGCAAGACCTCGGAACGAAATTCGCGCCCGTACAGGATCAGCACCACCAAGGCTGTGGCCAACACCAGCGCCATGGGTGAGAAAAACCAGGCCATGGCAGCAAATGAAAAATAATAGGCCCGCAAACCGTCGTTGAAGGTCTCGGCTGCGGCGCTCACCAGGTTGCCGGCCCGCTCGGCAAACTGCTGACGGTCAAAACGCTGCGCGGCAAAATCATCCGGTGGGGGCATGGCCCCAATCACCAAAGCCACAAAGGTGTATTGCCGCATGGACCAAGAAAAACGGAAAAAGGCATACACAAAAATACCCACCAGCACCAGGATCTTCAATTCAAACACCAGCAAGGGCGTGGGCTCGGCAAAGGGGATTTCACCCACCAGTTCGGCCGCTTTGTCGGTGGTGCCCATGAGGGCAAACAAGCCGCCGATGATGATGATGCTGGTGGAAGAAAAAAACGCCGGGGTTTGCGACAGGTTCTGGGTGATCAGACCGTCCAGCATGCGCGGATCACGGCCGGTGGCCTGAACCATCCACAGTTGGCGGTAACGGTTGGTGGTGGCGATCAGGCTCTGGTCACGCAAACCACGCACCTTGGCCAGCCAGGCGTAGCCGATCCACAAGCCAAAAAACGAGAAGATGGCCAGCCAATCGGCCCAAGGCAGCATGGTGATGATGTTCATGCCGCTATCCTAGCAAGGGCCTGTGTGCCCGGCCCAAGGGCCGGGCCAGTTCCCTCAGCCGCGCAGTTTGGCCGCCACTGCCGCCACCCGCTCACCATACGCTTTGGCCGTGTCCAGGTCCCCTTGGGGAATGTCCTCTGCGGGGCTGGTCGGACCCACCTGCGCCATCACACCAGAGTTGGAGCCGATGCGGTTGATGGTGCCGTCGTTCATGGCGGGCTGGCCCACCCAGACCATGCCCTGCTGCATGGCCAGCGTGATGAAATACTGAATCGTGGAGAGCTTGTCACCACTGGGGCTGGCCGAGATGGTGAAACCGCCAGCCACCTTGTCCTTCCAAGCGCTGCTGAACCAGCGCTTGGAGGTGGCATCGGCAAATTTCTTGAATTGCCAAGACGCCATGCCCATGTAGGTGGGCGAACCGAAAATGATGGCATCGGCCGCGTCCAGCGCGGCCCAATCGGCGTCGGTGATGTGGCCATCGGCATCGATGGCGATGGTCTGGGCATTCGCGCCTCGGGCCACGAATTGGGCCACGCGCTGGGTGTGGCCGTAGCCCGAATGGAAAACAACAACGGTTTGGGTCATGTCGATCAACTCCTTGAAAAAAACGGGGGGGTGGGTGCATCAGGGCGCCAGGTCAAAAACCAGGACTTCCGCTTGCTGGCCTTGGCTCAAGGC
>Ga0255128_1000477_pt1 | contig 18531 bp, 19 predicted proteins | sample Law_Miss_RepC_8d_FD_188562 | JGI IMG/M metagenome (GOLD analysis project Ga0255128, IMG submission 188562) | Freshwater microbial communities from St. Lawrence River, New York, United States - Law_Miss_RepC_8d | ecosystem: Environmental > Aquatic > Freshwater > River | place: USA: New York... | reverse complement strand
GGAGTGCGCTCATGAGCGCACTCCGGTATCCGCATCGCGGTACACACGCCAGAGCAAGTAGCCCCCGCCCAACACCGCTGTGAGCACGCCCACAGGCAGCTCTTGAGGCGCCAGCATCACGCGGGCCATCACATCGGCCAGAGCCAGCAAGGCCCCGCCCATCAAGGCCGACAAAAGCAAGCGCCAGGCGTGAGTGCAGCGCACCAGCGAGCGCACCAAATGCGGCGCGGCCAGCCCGACAAAAGCCACCAGTCCGATGTGCGCCACCGCCGCTCCCGTGGCCAGAGAAATCACGCCCACCAGCACCATGCGGGCCAGTGGCAGCGGCACGCCCAGGCTTTGTGCGGTGGCTTCACCCAAACTGAGCGCATCCAGCACACGGGCAAAAACCCAAGACAGCGCCAGACACAAAGCCAGCACCACCGCCATGGTGGCGCAAGCGCTCCAGCTGACAAAGGCGGTCGAGCCCAGCATGAAGCCCTGCATGGCCTGCAAGACCTGCGGCTGCAGCAGCGAGATCAGCGATGTCACCGCCCCCAGCACCACGCCCACCACCACGCCTGCCAACAAGAGGCGAAGCGTTTGTTGCACCCCACGCGCCAACAGCAAGGTGAGTGCCACCGCCAGCACCGCGCCCACAAAGGCCGCGCCCGTCAGACCCAGGCCCAACCAGCCGCTCATGGCCCACGCACTGCCGCCCCACAAGCTCAAATACACACCCACGCCCAACGATGCGCCCGAGGCACTGCCCAGCAAATACGGATCGGCCAGCGGGTTGCGAAACAAGCCTTGCGCCACAGCACCACCCAGCCCCAGCAAGGCGCCGCCCAGCCAAGCGCCCAAGCTGCGCGGCAAACGGATGTCCCAGACGATCTGGCGCGACACCGCATCGGCGCCGGACAGCCACCAGGCCTGCCAGCCTTGACTGCCAGCGGCCGTGCCCAACACCACCACGGCCAAGCCTACGGTCAAGGGCAGCAGCGCCCATCGCGGTGCGTGGGGTTGGGTGTTCACCGTTGCACTCCTGTGTCGACTTGGGCCGCAGCTCGGTTCAGGCAATCGGCCATCAACTGGGCACCTTCGGCCATGCGCGGGCCAGCCCGCACCAACATGTCCGACTCATCCTGCTTGAACACGCACAAGCGCTGGCCTTGCATGGCCCGTAAGCGGCTCCAGCCCGGGCGCTGCAGCATGCTGGCGCGGCTGCTGTCGCCCGCGATGATCACATCGGGCCGGGCTTGCACCACCCACTCGGGGTTGACCTGCGGAAACGGGCCCATGGATGCGGGCAAGATGTTCGTCACGCCCATCCGGGTGAGCGTCTCGCCCAGAAAGGACGACTCGCTCGCGCCATAGGGTGCAGGGCTCACCTCAAAGTAAACCCGCTGCTGTCGCGCGGCAGGGCTGAGCGATTGCACCGCCGCCTGCACGCCCGCTTGAATGCCTTGCCAGACCCGATCACTGTCGGCTGAAGGCACATGCAACGCCTGCGCGACAGTGCGCCACACGCGCTGCGCATCGGCGTGGTTACGTGGCTCAAGACGCAGCACATTCAAGCCCAATGCCTGCAATCGGTCCGCGCCCCGGGTGGAGCCAGCCGCCAATACCAGATCGGGCTTGAGCGCAACGATACTCTCGATATTCGGGTCAAGCCCTCCACCCACACGCTGAACAGTCTTGACCGCATCAGGCCAGTTGGAATAACGGTCCAAACCCACCAGTTTGTGGCACTGTTTCAAGGCGCATACCGTCTCGGTCAGGGACGGCAGCAAACTCACGATGCGCTGCGGGGCTTGGTCGATTTGCACTTTTTGCTGACGGTCGTCGATCACGGTGATCGCTTGTGCAGACTGGAAAAATGCGCTCAAAAAGAAACAAACCAACACCCCCCAAAACGAGGATGGTGTCATTCCCGCGAAGGCGCGAATCCAGGCGGTAGATGGGTAAATTACGCGAGGGCCTGACGTCGGAAACTCAACCATGCAGCGCTTCCCATTGGCTGAAAATGCGGTGCATCTGCGCCACGCCATCGGTGAGTGCAGCAGGGCCGGGCTGCAAAATGTCGGCCGATTTGATTTCGAAAATCTGCCCGGTTCGAACGGCAGGTACATCCTGCCAACCCGGCCGAGCCGCGACTTTTTCAGGGCGAAACTTCTTGCCACACCACGAGCCAATGATGATGTCTGGCGCTCGGTCCACAATGCTGTGACCGTTGGCAATGATCCGGTCCTTGCCCAACGATTGAATCGCCAGCTCCGGAAAAACATCATCGCCACCTGCGACGCCCATCAAGTCCGACACCCAACGGATACCGCTGATGTGCGGCTCATCCCACTCTTCAAAAAACACCTTCGGGCGGCGCTTGAAGCCTGCAGCCCGCAGCGCGATCGCATCCAGTTCGGCACGCATGGCCTGCAAACGCGCCAGGCCCTGATCAGCCTGCCCCACCATAGCGGCCACCTGGTAAAGCATGCCAAAAATCTCGTCAACGCTGCGCTGATTGAAGATGGTCACCTGCACACCCGCCTTGATCAGCAAGGATGCAATGTCGGCCTGCAAGTCAGAAAACCCAAAAACACAATCGGGTTGGAGCGCCAGAATTTTGTCAATCTTGGCGCTCAGAAAAGCACTGACTTTGGGCTTTTCTTCACGGGCCCGACGCGGGCGGACCGTGTAGCCCGAGATTCCCACAATTCGATGCTCCTGGCCCAGCAAGTAAAGCCACTCCGTTGCCTCTTCGGTGAGGCAGACGATGCGTTGGGGGGCAAGTGCAGCGGGGATCATGAGCTTAAAAACGATAACGAGCAGTGAGGGTCACCGAACGGCCTGGATCAGGGTAAACGGAATATCCATCCGTCGTGGTCGCATAAGCGTAGTACTTCTTGTCCGTCAGGTTACGTACCAACGCCGATAGATCCCACGACCCACGCCGTAATCCATAACGCAGGTCCATCAGGGCATACGATGGCATGCTTTGCTCGTTCAGAAAATCGCCTGCAATGTACTGGCGGCCAACATACATCCAGCCGAGACTGATTTTGTGGTCAGTGACTGGTGTCCACTCGCCACGCAAGCTGGCTACTTGACGCGCAGCCAATGGCAAATACTTACCCGCATTGGCACCATGCTCCACGGTCGATTGACGTAAGCCCAATGATCCCATCAGACTCACTTGGGGATGCACCGCTATCTGTGCAAAGAAGTCGGCACCTTGACGGCGCGTTTGATTCAAATTGATGTTGCCGTATTGCAATGGGTCATAAACAATTTCATGACTCAAGACTGAACGGTAAATGCGCACACCAGCACTGTTTTTGGCCGCATCCGAATATTTCCAACCCAGTTCACTTGTGCGGTCTGTCTGAGGCAATAAATTAATGGCCACATTCACATCGTAGGCAGGTGTGGTGAATTCATCCAGGTTGGGGACGCGGTAGCTTTTGGTCTCACGAACATAAACAGACTGTTGGGTCGTCAGACTTTTGGACAAGCCAAGTTCCCACGCATGCAAGTTCTCGTCCAAGCGGCTGTCGGTGCCTGAGAACAATTGGTGGCGCTTGAAGGACTCTTCACGCCAACCAGCGCTCAATCGAAGGCCGCTGCCGCTCAAATTTGTTTCATTGCGAACATAAACACCACGCGCTTTGGAGTCCAGTAACACGGTCCCCCAGTTGGGGTATGTGGGGTAAACGCGAGACTGGTCCCAGTGGGTCGAATCCATGCCCACAATCAAATGGTTGGAAACACCCGACCATTGGTGTGTATGTGTTGCCGACAAGCCTAAGTAATCTGAAGTTGTTTCAAAGGTCAGAGGCACGCGCGATCCATATTGGACGGCGACAGCATCGTAAAAGCGATTTTTACGCGCCACATCCGTACGGACGACAACAGGCCCAACTGCAGCTTCAGCGAAGACAGCATATCGCGCCAAATTCATGGACATCTGGGTGTCATTGACCAGAGACAATGCCTGCGGCTGACGAGGGTTGGCTGTGAATTCTGCTTGAGTCAATGCGCCAGCCGTTTTGGCCTGCATGTCCTCACGAGAGACGTTCATGCCCCATCGAATCCCCTCAGACGTTCCTTTGAAACTCAACTGACCACTGCGGGTGTGGCTTTGTGAATGGGCTCGGTATCCGTCAGATCTGGCGTCCATGCCCGCAACACTCAGCTCCAGCTTGTCCAAAGCCTTGGTGACATTGGCACGAACCTCTTTGGCGCCAAAACTGCCCAAAGCGATAGAAACCGAACCTGCTTGAGAGGGTTTGGATCGGCCAGAGCTTGCGCGGGTGATGACATTGATCACGCCAGCGGTTGTGCCTTCACCGTACAAGATATTAGCGGAGCCACGTTGGATTTCAATGCGCTCTACGTTCTCAACCGGAATGGACGAGATGCGCACTTCACTTTGATCGGCCTCACGCAATGGAATACCGTCCACCACCACCACCGTGTTGCTGTAGGCGGTATCCCCAAAACCACCCAAATCAAGGCTGTACTCTGAGCCGCCAAACAGGCTGGGTGAGCCGATGACACCCCCCAGCTTCATTACCGCCTCGTTGACCGTGGCGACCCCAGACTCCTGGATCTGCTCGCGTGTGATGACCATCACATGGGCTGCAACGTTCAAATTGAGCTTCGCATGACGTGTGGCAGTGATGACTACATCAGGGTTATCGGCAAAAATTTCGAGAGGATTCTGTGCAGCTTGTGCATTCACACCCACCACGCTACTCAAACACACTGAAGCCAAGGCCAAAGAGCCCATGCGCTGACGCGCCATTGAATTTTTCATGAATAACTAACAAGTCAAACGCCCTCACCGCCTTCCCCGACAGTGCATGGGCTTTACAACCGGCCTTACGACAGGTCACCTTGTTGGCCGGTATCCGGGCTGGCAGAGGCGACCTTCATCACCTTCCCAGCCGCCTGTTTCAGGGTGGCCAGTGGTTTGAGATGAAAGCGGGGTTTTCACGCGAATGAAGACCCGTCTGCTTACCGTTGCGGGGGCAGCGCAGGTTAGGTGGGCCAAGTTGGCCTGTCCCTCCTGCTTCCCGTTGAACTGCGAACCGTGAACCGGCATCGCGAGCACCAACGCATTGATTCTAGGCGCAAAGCTGTCAGCAAACCTACAAAATCAGTAGAGCCGGCGCTACAGACCCTACAATGGTGTACTTCCTTTTTCTTGATTGCCATGGCCCATTCCGACACCATCGATCAAATCGCCGAACGTGTGGATCATTTGCTGCTGCGCCACGAAGAGCTCCAGCGAACCAACGCTTTGCTGGTCCAACAAGTGCAGGCGCTGAGCCTGGAACGAGACCAACTCAAGTCTCGCCTGTCGGCCGCCAGAGCCCGTGTGGACGCCCTCATTGAGAGGTTGCCTTCATCCTCCAACACCACAGCCCCCGCATCGCCTGAGGCCTCCACATGAGCAACCGACAAATCGACGTCCAGATCATGGGCCAAAGTTATATTCTGGGTTGCCCCGAAGGCGGTGAAGAGCGCCTGATGGGTGCGGTGCGCAAAGTGGACGAGGCCATGTGCAAGATCCGCGACGCGGGCAAGATCAAGGCGCGTGACCGCATTGCCGTTTTGGCTGCTCTAAACTTAGCTTTCGAGCAGGCCGATGCCCCACCCGCCGCCGACGGGAACATCGCCAGCCCCCAGGCTGCAGCCGACGTGCCCGCCGACGCACAAGCGCGGCTGGTCCAATTGCTGAGTCGCTTGGACCGTGTCATCGAACAAGACGGCCAGTTGCTCTGAGTCCCGGTCTTTGACTTGCCGCCTGTTGTGCAAGCCAGGGCACGCAACCTGGTTTAGCCTCTACAATGGCCCGGTCTGCAGTGCACGCCGGGCTTTATATTTCCTTGAACCAATGCTCTTAGAGCCCGGGCTTGGTACATTGGCTGGTGAGCGTGATCATCTCGCGTCAGATGAACCCAACGCCAGTCTGCCCTCGCCCACCTGAACCCCGGTTCAGGATGCCGGTCCGGTGGCACTTGCAGACACCTTCTTTTTTATCTCCCCATTTCCCCCATGATCATCGAACCTCTGCTGTTGGCCGAATTGGCCGTTTTGGGCCTGTGCACCGGCTTTTTGGCGGGCCTACTGGGGATTGGCGGCGGCATGATCATGGTGCCGTTTTTGACCTACATGCTGGGGGCCCGCGGAGTCAGCCCGGATTTGGCCGTCAAGATGGCGATAGCCACCTCCATGGCCACCATCATTTTCACCAGCGTCTCCAGCGTGCGTGCCCACCACAAGAAAAAAGCCGTACGCTGGGATCTGGTCCAAGGACTGGCCCCGGGCATTGTGATCGGCAGCCTGATCGGCAGCTTAGGTATTTTTGCGTTTGCCAAAGGCACTTACTTGGCTTTGTTCTTTGCGCTGTTTGTGGGTTTCTCAGCCACACAAATGTTTCTAGATAAAAAACCTGCCCCCTCGCGCCAAGTGCCTGGTTTTCAGGGTTTGCTGGGCGCTGGCGGCCTGATCGGCTTGCTCTCGGGTCTGGTGGGAGCTGGCGGCGGCTTCATCAGCGTACCCTTCATGGCATGGTGCAATGTCGCCATTCACAATGCTGTGGCCACCAGCGCCGCCTTGGGCTTTCCGATTGCCTTGGCCAACGTGGCCGGTTACATCGTGAGCGGCCAAAACGTGCAAGACCTCCCGGCCTACAGTTTTGGTTACTTGTGGTTGCCCGCTTTGGTGGTGATTGCGGTGTGCAGCGTACTGATGGCCCCCATCGGTGCGTCCACCGCCCACAAGCTCCCCGTCAAGCAACTCAAGCGTGTGTTTGCAAGTGTCCTGTATTTGCTGGCCGCCTACATGCTTTACAAAGGTCTGGCCGCCTGAACGATAGATCCCCGCCATCTGCTCCGGCTGAAAAATCCTCGATGGTGGCTCATTGGGACCCTCACCCAGAAGTCATCAGCGCAGCACAATGCTCCCAGAAACATTCACCATCACACGTGACTTACCGGCCTGCGTCGGCACGGGTGCAGGGGCTGCATCCATTTGAGCCATGGCCATGCGCGGGATGAGCCCGCCCTCCCCGGTCTCTTGAGCGCTGACACGAACTTCTCTGAGCGTGTAAGCCGTAAAGCCAAACTGCTGTGTCAAAGCCTGGGCTTTGCCCTGAAAACGCGCCACCGCCTCGGCCTGGATGCGCGATTCGGCGGCGCTTTTTTGCTCCGGGCTCAACTGCCAATCGACCTGGGACACGACCATGTCTTGCAAGCGTGTGGCGAGCGTCGCGATTTGATCGGCATCACGGCCTTGCAACACCAGCTGCGCAGACCCAGACCAACCATTGACCTTACCTTCGCGGCCATAACGCGGCGTCACATTCATATCTCCCGTGCTCACACGGAGGTCACCCGGCTTGGCCAAGGGCATGGCAACAGCCAAGGCGGCGGACAGCACAGCATTGAGTTGCTTTTGGACTGCAGAGGCTTGCAAGCCCTCTTTTTGGACTGACAGGGTCATGACCAACCAGTCTTGCGCCACCTCGGTTTGCGCCGATGCAATCAAATGCAAAACCTGATGAGGTGTAGCCTGTGTTGAAGATGGCAAGGTCGGTGATTGACTTTGCGCCAGCGCAGAGCCCGAAGGCATAGCCAGGGCTATGAACCAAGCCAAGGCCATTGCGGGGATCGGGTTTGTTGTCATTCAGGTCCTTTCAAATACTCCAGCCCATGGATTGGCCGATTGTGAAGTCCCCAACAGGCAAGCCCGACTACCTGACGCTGCGTTTTGGTATCAGGGTGTAACGCACCACGGTGCTTGGTCATGCACCAGACCCATCCACAAAGCCCATGCAGACACTGATGCCAGAGCCAAACCCGCCATACGCATGCCCCAAGCCCCATCGCCCAAGGTTTGCATGCGCAAAAAGAGCCATGGTCCGGCCCACAGGCTGATGCTGCTGCCCAAAGCAAACAAGGCCATGGTGGCCGCACCCTCCACAGGCTGGCTGGTCAGGGCCGCCACCATCAGGGCCGAATACAGCAATCCACAGGGCATGAAGGCCCACAGCCCGCCCACCATCCAAGGCGCAGCTCGCCCCCATCGGCTGTTGAAAGCCCGCACACGCGCCCACAAGCGGCGTGCCGCAGCATCGAGCCACACGGGTTGCCGTGCCTGCAACATCAGCAACAAGCCCAGCACCAGAGCGGTGAGGTGCAACAAGGTCCAGACCGGGCGAATGGCGGCCGACTGCGTGGTCAGCCAGCCCAGGCCTTGGACGCTGGCCGCAGCCACCGCACCCAAGACCGCATAGCCACCCAAGCGGCCCAACTGAAAGGCCAGCAAGGCCTGCGCCCGCCGCTCACCTGCAGCCTGACCCAAACCCGCGCAGGCCGCGCCGCACATGGCCACACAATGTGGCCCGCCCAGTACCCCCATCATCAAGGCCGTGATGGCCAAAGAACTTTGCATGGCTTATTTGCTTGAATATCGAGAGGTGCATTGTCGGTGATGCAGACTCCCCAGATGCGCATCAAATGATTTTGGAAAACCGCGAGCGGTTGCGATCGGCCTGCAGATAACGGTCAAACACCATGGCCACACCGCGTACAAAGAACCAGCCCATGGCCGTGACCTGAATGCCGGTCTCGCTCAGTTGCACCAGGCCTTGCGCCTGCATCTCTTCAAGTTGGATCAACTCTTGGGCAAACAAGGTCTTGAAGTCCACCAGCCAGGCCAAGTTGATGGACTCGTAGTGCAAATGCCCCTGACACATGAGCGCCATGATGACGGAGCGGCGGATCAGGTCGTCGCGCGTGAGCGCCAAGCCCCGCACCACTGGGAAATGGCCTTGGTCGAGCAGGTCTGCATATTCTTCCAGGGTCTTGGCGTTTTGGCTGTAAGTCGCACCGATGCGGCCGATCGAGGAAACACCCAAGGCAATCAGGTCGCAATCGGCCTGTGTGCTGTAACCCTGGAAATTGCGGTGCAGTCGCCCCTGCCGTTTGGCCACGGCCAGCGCGTCATCCGGCAAAGCGAAGTGGTCCATGCCGATGTAGACATAGCCCGCATCGGTCAGCGCGTCTAGGGAGCGCGAGAGCATGGCCACCTTGGTCGCACCTGCAGGCAGCTCTTGTGCGTGAATGCGGCGCTGCGGTTTGAAGCGTTCGGGCAAGTGCGCATAGGCATACAGCGCGATGCGGTCTGGACGCAGACTTTTCACCTGCTCCAGCGTGCGGTCAAAAGACTCGGGCGTTTGCAGGGGCAAGCCGTAAATCAGGTCGACATTGACCGACTCAAAACCCAATCGGCGGGACGCCTCGACCAAAGCAAACACCTGGTCAGCAGGCTGAATGCGGTGCACGGCTTTTTGCACCGCAGGGTCAAAGTCTTGAACGCCAAAACTCAGGCGATTGAAACCCAACTCGGCCAGCACGGCCAAGCGGTTTTCGTTCACGGTGCGTGGGTCCACCTCGACAGAATATTCACCGCCGGGGACGAATTCAAAGTGCTCGCGCAGCAGTGCCATGAGTTGGCGCAACTCCTCGTCACTCATGAAAGTGGGTGTGCCGCCGCCCAAATGCAATTGGCTGACCGCTTGACCGCGCCCCAGGTGCCGGGTATGCAGCGCCACCTCTTTGCTGAGGTATTTCAAATACTCCGCAGCCCGCTCTTTGTGCTTGGTGATGATTTTGTTACAGGCACAGTAGTAACACAGCGATTCGCAAAACGGGATGTGCACATAAATCGACAGAGGCGGTAGTTTGCCGACCGTGCCCGATTGGCGCTGTGTGAGCGCCTGCACATAATCAGCCTCGCCAAAGGCTTCAACAAAACGGTCTGCCGTGGGGTAGGAGGTGTAGCGCGGGCCGGGCACGTCAAAGCGTGTCAACAATTGCGGTGTGATGACGGACATGTGTCTGCCCCTTAATTCGAATGTTTACAGAACATGCCGTTACTTTGCCCGCATGCATGTGGCCATGTATTGACTCAGGTCAAACCCTTTACCGGTTTTTCGGGATTTATGGGAATTACCGGGTACACCCTCAAATAACGTGCTTTTTTCGGGATAAGCTCAAGTCTTGATCCAAGGCAAATCCATTGCTCAACCAAGAGATAAACCATGAATCCCCAAGCCATCAAAGTCGCCTGCTCCAATTGCAACTTGCGCGAGTTGTGCATGCCCATGGGCCTGAGTGACCACGACCTCAACCGCCTCGACGATCTGGTGGCCGTGCGCCGCCGCATCAAGCGAGGCGACACCCTGTTCACCAATGGCGAAAAATTCACGTCGCTCTACGCCATCCGCACCGGCTTTTTCAAGACCTGCCTGGCGACCGAAGACGGGCGTGACCAGGTCACGGGCTTTCAGATGGCGGGCGAGATCATTGGGCTGGACGGCATCGTGAACGACCAGCACAGCTGCGATGCGGTGGCTCTGGAAGACGCCGAAGTCTGTGTCATGCCCTTTGACCGGATCGAAGAAATCTCGCGCGAAGTGACCGCTTTGCAGCACCACGTGCACAAGATCATGAGCCGAGAGATCGTGCGCGAGCACGGCGTGATGCTGCTTTTGGGCAGCATGCGGGCCGAAGAACGATTGGCCGCTTTTTTGCTGAATCTGGTGCAACGTTTGCACGCCCGTGGTTTTTCACAGTCTGAGCTGGTGCTGCGCATGACGCGCGAAGAAATCGGCAGTTACCTGGGCCTGAAGCTCGAAACCGTGAGCCGTACGTTTTCGAAGTTTGTGGAAGACGGCACCGTGGAAGTCAAGCAGCGCCATGTTCGCATTCTGGACACCGAAGGCCTGCAGCGCCTGGTCAACAACACCTCACATTGCCACTGAGATCCACAGATTGGCACTGAACAGCGCAGTTCGGTGCCTTCAGCGATTCACGTCTTCAGAGGACATGCCCAGCAAAAGGCTCAAGGCACTGGACACCATGGTCAAGGCCCAGAAAGCAAAAAAGGCCAGCGTGTAAATCGCTTGCCTGGACATGTCGAGGTCTTGCCCAAACCAGTGCAGGTCTTGCGGGTCAACAAAAGCGAACACCAGCACTTCCAACAGGCCTGCGACCAAAAAGGCAGGCCAGGCGATCCACATCCAACGTTGAGCAAGCATTGTGTCTCCCTTGGGGTCAGGGTTTGGTGGGTTCAGCAGCAGGTGTTTGCAGCGCGGCGGGCAACTCGCCTGTGGCTGCGTGGTTGCGTCCTTGCATGGCGGGGACATGGGTGATGCCCTGGCGCTCTTGCATGGCGGTGCGTGGCGTGACGTTGAGCACCGGGTCGGGGTTGGTCGCGGCAATGTAGAACGTGATGAAACCAGCCACCACCACCACGGCGGGGCCACCAATCACCATCCACACCAAACCAAAACGCCACCAGGGCTGTCCCTCTTTGCTCACATTCAGAACCTTGTTCATGGCGGTCTTTCAAAAATAAAGGTCACTCAGCGAGGGACCAGAAATACGGTTTTCTCGCTCAGCTGACCGACCGATTGGCCATCTTTCGATCGGGATTCGATGCGGAAATGGATCGGGTGCGAACCAGCGGGCGCTGCGTCGTAGGGCACTTGCAATCGCACGGACACCCAACGCGATTCGGTGGCACCCACTTCCACCAGCGGCTCGGTGGCCAGGGCCAGGCCCGGCAGACCGTCGACTTGCAACTGGAAAGTCAAGTTCTGCTCGGCCGCATTCATGATTTGCAGGCGGTACACGTTTTCAATTTTGCCACCCGCCACAATGCGTGCCATGGTGGCGCGGTCGCGCACGATGTCCACCTTGAACGGATCGCGGCTCCACAAGGACAGCCCCACCCCGATGATGATGGCCCACAGCACAGCGGTGTAAACCAAGACACGGGGTCGGAAAATGCGGCGCACGGTTTGCGCCCCACTCCAGCCTTTTTCCATGGCGTTTTGTGTCGAGAACTTGATGAGACCACGCTCGTAACCGACCTTGTCCATCACGTTGTTGCACACGTCCACACAAGCGCCGCAGCCAATGCACTCGTACTGCAAGCCTTTGCGGATGTCGATGCCGGTGGGGCAAACCTGCACACACAGGGTGCAGTCCACACATGCGCCCAAGCCCAGCCCTTTAGGGTCTGCTTTTTTGGAGCGTGCACCCCGCGGCTCACCCCGCGCCTCGTCGTAAGTAACGATCAGGGTGTCCTTGTCGAACATGGCGCTTTGAAAACGCGCATAGGGGCACATGTACTTGCACACCTGCTCGCGCATGAAGCCCGCATTGCCATAGGTGGCAAAACTGTAAAACAAGATCCAGAAAATCTCCCAAGGTCCAAATCCCAGAGAGAAAATAGATGCGGTCAATTCGCGGATCGGCGTGAAGTAGCCCACGAAGCTGAAACCCGTCCAAAGCGACAAAACAATCCAAGCGAGTTGCTTGCCGGTTTTACGCCAAGCCTTGTTCAGGCTCATCGGTGCATCGTCCAAACGCATGCGGGCTGAGCGGTCACCTTCAAACTGGCGTTCGATCCAGATGAAAATTTCGGTGTACACGGTTTGCGGGCAAGCAAAGCCGCACCACAAACGCCCCGCCACGGCGGTGAACAAAAACAACGACAGCGCCGAGATGACCAGCAAAGCCGTCAGGTAAATGAAGTCCTGCGGATAAAGCACAAGGCCGAAGATGTAGAACCTGCGAGCCCCCAAATCGAACAGCACTGCTTGGCGCTGCCCCCACTCCAGCCAAGGCAAGCCGTAGAAGACCAACTGCGTGATCACCACCATGAGCCAACGCCATTTGGCAAACACGCCTTGAACGCTTCGGGGGTAGATTTTTTGGTGCGCTTGGTACAGCGACACCATTTCCACATCACCCTCGGCGGGCACGGGGGTGATCGGGATCACGCTGCGAGAGGGACGATCATCGGGGGAGGACAAAACGCAGACCTTGATTCAAAGCCTGCAACAGGCTCAACCTGTTGCAAGAGGGTTACATCACTTGGCAGGACTGGCTGCAGCGCTGGCCACAGCGTTGTTGGACAAGCCCCAGACATAGGAAGCGAGGACATGGATCTGGCCTTCGGTCAACTTGGCCGCTTGTGCGGGCATCTGGTTGACCTTGCCGTTGGTGATGATGTTCACGATGGCGTTCTCACCCCAGCCGTGCAACCAGATGTCGTCGGTCAGGTTGGGCGCACCCATGGCATGGTTGCCTTTGCCGTCCATGCCGTGGCAAGCCGCGCAAGCACCGAACTTGGATTTGCCCAGTTGTGCACGCAGCGAGTCGTGCGGACTTTGGGACAGACTCAGCACATAGTGCGCCACGTTGCGCACGTCTTCAGGCGTGCCCACGGCGGCAGCCATGGGCGGCATATTGCCGGCACGGCCTTGCACCAAGGTGGCTTTGATCGCATCGGGGGTGCCACCGTACAGCCAATCGGCATCGGCCAAATTGGGAAAGCCCTTGCTGCCGCGTGCATCAGAGCCGTGGCACTGTGCGCAGTTGTTCATGAACAGGCGGTCACCAATGGCCAGGGCTTGGGGATCTTTGGACACTTGCTCGGGTGGCATGCCTTGAAACTTGGCGTACAGCGGCGCCACTTCGGCATTGCCCTTGGCCACTTCAGCCTCGTACTGACCGGCCGAAGACCAGCCAAATTTGCCGGCAAAGTTGCCTGCACCCGGGTACATGGCCAGGTAAACGAAGGCAAAAATGACCGTGATGATGAACAAACCCACCCACCAACGGGGCAGCGGGTTGTTCATCTCACGCAAGTCACCGTCCCAGACGTGGCCGGTGGTGTTGTCGTTGGCGGTCATGGCCTTGGCCTTGCCGCTGAACCACAACAAAAGCAGACAGGCAATGATGCTGACCAGCGTGATGCCGGCCACATACAAGTGCCAGAAGTTGCTGATGAAGTCACTCATGGAGTTTCCTTGAAGTATTTTTTAGAGTTCTGGAGGACCGCTCAGTCGTCCTGGCGAAACGGCAATTGCGCCGCTTCGTCAAAGCTGGCTTGGTTGCGCCGAGACCAAGCCCAAACCACGATGCCGATGAATGCCAAGAAGGCAAGGACGGTCACGATAGATCGGAGAGTATTGATGTCCATGGCTGAGCCTTATTTGCGGTGAACGCCAAGCACTTGCAGGTAGGCAATGACGGCATCCAATTCGGTTTTGCCTTTGACTTCATCGGCTGCTTTGGCCAACTCTTCATCGGCGTAAGGTGCGCCCAAGGTCCGCAAGGCAGACATGCGTGCCACCACAGTGCCGTGGTCAGCCGCTGTCTTTTCCAGCCATGGGTAAGCTGGCATGTTGGATTCGGGGACCAAATCACGGGGATTGGTCAAGTGAATGCGGTGCCACTCATCGCTGTAGCGGCCACCCACACGGGCCAAATCAGGACCGGTGCGCTTGCTTCCCCATTGGAAGGGACGGTCGTAGACGAATTCACCGGCCAGCGAGTAAGAGCCGTAACGCAGGGTTTCAGCGCGGAAGGGGCGAACCATCTGCGAGTGGCAGTTGTAGCAACCTTCACGGACATACACATCACGCCCCACCACTTGCAAAGCGGTGTAAGGCTTGAGGCCAGGCACCGGTTCGGTGGTGGACTTTTGGAAGAACAGGGGCACGATTTCGACCATGCCACCCACCAACAAGACGATGAAGATCAAAACGATCATCAAAAAGTTGTTGGTCTCGACTTTCTCGTGTGACAAGCCGCCTGATTTTTGGTTTTGAGCCATTATTGATTTCTCCTCAGTGTGCAGGTGCGAGTGTCGGGATCTGGACTTCCACCGACCGGCCCATGGACACGGTCTTGATGGTGTTCCACAGCATGATGACCATGCCACTCAGGTACAACACGCCACCCAGCAAACGCAAGGCATAGAACGGGAAGGTGGCTTTGACGGACTCCACAAAGGTGTAGGTCAAGGTGCCGTCGGCGTTGATGGCGCGCCACATCAAGCCCTGCATCACACCGGCAATCCACATCGCGGCGATGTAGATCACGATGCCGATGGTGGCGGTCCAGAAGTGGATTTCAATGGCCTTGACGCTGTACATCCTTTTCTGGCCGAACAAACGGGGAATCAGGTAATACATGGAGCCCATGGTCACCAAACCCACCCAACCCAAGGCACCCGAGTGCACATGGCCCACGGTCCAATCGGTGTAGTGGCTCAGCGCGTTCACGGTTTTGATGGACATCATCGGGCCTTCAAAGGTCGACATGCCGTAGAAAGACAGGGACACGATCAGGAAACGCAGGATCGGGTCATCACGCAGTTTGTGCCAGGCGCCCGACAAGGTCATGATGCCGTTGATCATGCCGCCCCAGCTGGGAGCCAACAAAATGAGGGAGAAGACCATGCCCACAGACTGGGTCCAGTCCGGCAAGGCGGTGTAGTGCAGGTGGTGAGGGCCTGCCCACATGTAAGTGAAGATCAGCGCCCAGAAGTGCACGATCGAGAGGCGGTACGAATAGACGGGACGCTCGGCTTGCTTGGGGATGAAGTAATACATCATGCCCAGGAAACCGGCCGTGAGGAAGAAGCCCACGGCGTTGTGGCCGTACCACCACTGCACCATGGCGTCTTGCACACCCGCATAAGCGGAGTACGAGTGCAACAGGCCTGTGGGCAACTGGATGTTGTTGACGATGTGCAACAAAGCCACGGCAATGATGAAAGCTCCAAAGAACCAGTTGGCCACATAAATGTGGCGCACTTTGCGAATGCCCACCGTGCCAAAGAACACAAAAGCAAACGCCACCCAGACCACCGCGATCAACACATCAATGGGCCAAATCAGCTCAGCGTATTCCTTGCTTTGGGTCAGACCCAGAGGCAAAGAAATAGCCGCCAAGACAATGACCAACTGCCAACCCCAAAAGGTGAAAGCGGCTACTTTGTCGTTGATCAGGCGCACATTGCAGGTGCGCTGCACCACGTAATAGGCGGCTGCAAACAAGCCACAGCCACCAAACGCAAAAATGACCGCGTTGGTGTGCAAGGGCCGCAGACGGCCATAACTGAGCCAGGAAATGCCGAAATTGAGCTCCGGCCAAGTGAGTTGGGCCGCGATGATCACGCCCACCACACCCCAAACCACCGTCATGATGGCGAATTGCCTGACAACTTTGTCGTTGTAGGTCGTCGCCTGCATATTGGCAAATTGCATTTTCACCTCTTGTTTTTAAAAAAATCTACTTTTCGAGTTTGCCCGGTTGGGCGCCTTGGACACTTGATCAAAATCAATCGTCACGCAAAATTCGATCGCCTTCGGCCTCAATGTCTTCAAATTGGCCACGGTCAATCGCCCACCACAAGCCCGCCAAGATGAAAAACACCAAGGCCACGGACAAAGGAATCAACAAATAAAGAATGTCCATGCTGTTTTCTCAAACGGGTTGAAGGGCCATCGCCTGCTGCTGGTGTGGCTCGGGCAAGGCCTGCGACAGGCGCAAAGCATTGAGTACCACCAACAAAGAACTGAGCGCCATGCCCAAGCCTGCAGCCCAGGCGGGCAACCAGCCCATCAAGGCCAGCGGCACACAAGCGGCGTTGTAAACAGCCGCCCACCACAGGTTTTGCCGCACGATGCGCATCGTTTGGCGGCTGCGCTGCACCGTGCTGACAAGCACATCCAGCTGCCCGCCCATCAACACAAAATCGGATTTGGATTGCGCCAGCGGCACTGCTTGTCCCAAAGCGAAGGACACATCTGCCCCGGCCAGAACCGGGCCGTCGTTCAGGCCGTCGCCCACCATGGCCACTTTGTGTCCTTGGGCCTGCAGGGCCTGCAGCGCTTGCAATTTGTGCTGAGGGCTGCAGCCGCCTTGCGCATCTGCAATGCCCACGGCCTGTGCCACTTGAGCCACCGCAGCGGGGCCATCGCCCGACAAGACCTTCAGGGTCAAACCCATGTGTGACAAGGCCCGCACCACACCCGCCGCCTCGGGGCGCACTTGCTCGGCCAACTCAAAGCTGGCGATCCACCCTGACGCATCGGCCAGACTGACCTGCAGGTGGTGCCCGGGGCGTGCAGGGGCAGCGCAAAAAGCGGCCGAGCCCAAACGAAAGGCTTGAGGCCCTTGGCCAGTCTGCGTCAAAACACCTTGCACACCCTGCCCCGCCTGCTCACTCACATCGTGCGCGGCCAAGGCTTCCAATTCGTGCAAACGCCCAGCGGAATCAGCGCGGCGCCGGGCCTCGGACCACAGGGCACGCGAGACCGGGTGCAAGGAGTGCTTCGCCAGGCTGCCCGCCCAATCCAAAGCCTGTAACTCGCTCACGCCATCGCGTGTTTGGATGCGTGCCACTTCGAAAGCATCGCGTGTCAGGGTACCGGTTTTGTCAAAAATCACGGTGTCGATGAGCGACAGGTTTTGCAGGGCACTGAGGCGCCGCACCAGCACACCGCTGCGTGCCAATGCCCCGGCGGTGGCCAACATGGCCGCAGGCGTGGCCAGCGACAAAGCGCAAGGACAGGTCACGATCAGCACGGCGACGGCCACCATCACCGCGTGGGCGGGGTCGCTCGGCCACCAGTAAATGGCCGAGGCAAGCGAAGCCAACATCACGGCGACCAAAAAGGGCTTGGCCCAACGGTCCACCAGCTGCGCCATGGCAGGCTTGGAGACCGAAGCGCTTTCCATCAAGGCCACGATTTGTGCATAACGGGTGGCCGCGCCAATTTGCTCGATCTGCACCTGCAAGGTGCCGCTCAGGTTGTGGCTGCCGGCAATGACGCGGTCACCCACGCCCCGCGCGAGTGGCCGTGACTCGCCCGTCAGCAAGGCTTCGTCCACCTGGGTCTGGCCAGCCAGCACCCGGCCATCACCCGCAAAAGCTTCACCGGGCAAAACCTCAATCACGTCACCCACCTGCAAACGACGAATCGACATCAGCACCCAAGTACCATCGTTCTGGCGCTTGCGCACGCTGTCGGGCAATCGATTGAGCACCGCCTCCAGCGCCCCAGCCGTGCGGTCGCGCATGCGCAACTCCAGCCAGCGGCCCGTGAGCAAAAAGAACACGAACATGGTGAACGAGTCAAAGAAGACCTCGGCACCAAAAGGCCCCTGGGGCTCGAAGGTTCCCAGCGTGCTCACCACAAAAGTCACCACCATGCCCAAGGCCACAGGCAAGTCCATGCTGATCTGGCGCTCGCGCAGGTCGCGCCAAGCCTGGCTGAAAAACGGGGTGCATGAGAAAAACATCACCGGCAAAGACAACACCCAAGACGCCCAGCGCAACAAATGCACCGCCTCGTCAGAGATGTCGCCCGGCTGGCTGAGGTACGTCGGCGTGGCGTACATCATGACTTGCATCATGCACATGGCCGCCACCGCCCAGCGCCAGACCATGCGCCGGGCCTCTTCGCGCCTGCGCGCATGGGCGTGGGCATCGTTGGCGGGCAAGGCCTTGTAGCCATGGCGCTCTACAGCACGCATCCACTCAGAGGGGCGCGTGAGCTCGGGCGACCAGACGATCTGGCCCCGGTGGCTGGCACCGCTGATTTGCACCGACAACACACCCGGCACAGCCCGCAAAGCATCTTCCAGGGTGATGGTACAGGCGGCGCAATGC
>Ga0255128_1000470_pt1 | contig 18597 bp, 16 predicted proteins | sample Law_Miss_RepC_8d_FD_188562 | JGI IMG/M metagenome (GOLD analysis project Ga0255128, IMG submission 188562) | Freshwater microbial communities from St. Lawrence River, New York, United States - Law_Miss_RepC_8d | ecosystem: Environmental > Aquatic > Freshwater > River | place: USA: New York... | reverse complement strand
AGGTAAGCAAGTGGTGATGGTCAGTTCGGGAGCGATTGCTGAAGGTATGCAGCGTTTGAATTGGACCAAGCGTCCTACTGATATTCATGAATTACAAGCTGCAGCGGCTGTTGGTCAAATGGGCTTGGTACAAGTTTATGAAACTTGTTTTGCTCAATACGGAATTAGAACGGCACAAGTCTTGCTCACCAATGCTGACTTGGCAGATGAGCAAAGAAATCAGAATGCACGCATGACTTTACTGACTCTTCTAAAGCATGGTGTGGTGCCTATCATCAATGAAAACGACACAGTGGTCACAGATGAGATCAAATTTGGAGACAACGATACTTTGGGTGCTTTAGTCACCAATCTGATTGAGGCTGATGCCTTGATTATTTTGACTGATCAAGGTGGCTTGTTCAGCGCTGATCCACGCAGCGATGCAAATGCGCATTTGATTCAAGAAGCGCAAGCAGGGGACCCTGCTTTAGAAAAAATGGCGGGTGGTGCTGGCAGTGATATTGGCAAAGGTGGCATGCTCACCAAGGTATTGGCAGCAAAAGTCGCTGCTCAGTCAGGCGCTGATACTGTGATCGCCTCTGGTCTTGAAGAAAATGTCTTGGTTCGTTTGGCTCAAGGCGAATCCATTGGCTCTCAACTCACAGCAAAGAAGTGAGCACGTCTCAATAAATTTAAGACTTAAGGTTTCAGCAAAGGAATAATTTCCTTGGCGCTTCTGCGCGGGATTGAGTTGTCACAAAATGCATCTTTGACCAAAGCTGCGTGATATGAGTTGTGACCTGCGCCTCGAATTAATTGCCAGCGGCTGTTAACAGATTTATGCCATTCACCATCTTTTTGCATAGTGGCATATAGGCGCCATTCATATTTTTCACAACGAATGCCTTCATAGCTGACTTGTTGTCCACCGCTGGGGGTAGTGATCACAAGTACATAGCGAATCACTTCATCTTTGCCAAAGGTAATCGAAGGCGCATCTAAAGCAAACTTCAGTTGAGTGATGGCTGAAACATAAAAAGGTTTGAGATCTTTGGATGGAGGTGCTGTCGGAATCTTGACTTCGGCTTCCTCCCAAAAACGAGGAGCGTCTGGATCATTTTGATCGTTTGGGTCGAGGGTTTTATATTGAGCATGAGCGGCGATGCTCATCGTTGCTAATAAGCTCAAAAGAATTTTAAAAATATGCTTAAAGATTGAATGTTGAATCAAGAGGGCTCCGAATCTTGTTTGGGGTCATGCAATGTTGATTTATAAAGATCCAGTGGTGAACCCCAGGGCATCATCATCATGCGAGGTCCCCGTGAAATATATCTGGCCAACTCCGATAAAGCTAATTCATATACTTCGCGTTTGAAATCAATCACCACATCCAATGGAATCCAATAGGGGCTCCAACGCCAAGCATCAAATTCTGGGTGGTCTGTGGCGCGCAAACACACATCGCTATCACGGCCCACCATGCGCAATAAGAACCAAATTTGCTTTTGGCCGCGATAAGCTTGACGAGTTGAACGACGAGCTGCATTTGCTGCAGATGGGCGGCGCAAGAACTCCTGTGGCACGTCATAACGTAGCCATTCACGGGTTCGTCCAATGATCTGGACATGTTGCGGCTCTAGACCGATCTCCTCATGCAACTCGCGATACATTGCTTGTTCTGGGTTTTCACCGTGTTGGATACCACCTTGCGGGAATTGCCAAGAGTGCTGGCCAACACGTTTCCCCCAAAATACCTCGTTGCGTTGATTGAGTAGAACGATGCCGACGTTGGGTCTGTACCCTTCTCTGTCGAGCATATTCGTGCCTTAATCCTTTAATCCTTTAAAATCAATAAATTGATTATAGCTATATAGCCAAACCATTATTTTATAAAGTGAACCATGAAAGCCAGCCAATTTTTTATCCGTACCTTAAAAGAAGCCCCAGCCGATGCGGAAATCGTTTCCCACAAGCTCATGATGCGTGCTGGCTTGATTCGAAAGCTGGGCGCCGGCATCTACAACTATATGCCCATGGGTCTTAAGGTTATTCGCAAGGTCGAAGGCATCATCCGTGAAGAGATGGATAAGGCTGGAGCCGTTGAGCTTTTAATGCCAGTCGTTCAGCCAGCCGAACTATGGCAAGAAACAGGTCGTTGGGACAAGATGGGCCCAGAGTTATTGAGAATCAAAGATCGCCATGACCGCGACTTTTTGATCCAGCCAACGTCTGAAGAAGTGGTGACTGACATTGCCCGTCATGAAATCAAGAGTTACAAGCAATTACCCGTCAATTTTTATCAAATTCAAACGAAATTCCGAGATGAGCGTCGCCCACGCTTTGGCATCATGCGCGGTCGTGAGTTCAGCATGAAAGACGCTTATTCTTTTGACCGAGATGTCGAAGGCATGAAAGTGTCTTACGCCAAAATGTTTGATGCCTACACCCGTATTTTCCAGCGCTTAGGTCTTAACTTCAGAGCCGTTAATGCAGATAACGGTGCCATTGGGGGAACGGGTAGTCAAGAGTTCCACGTGATCGCAGATACGGGAGAGGATGCCATTGCATACTGCCCAAGTTCTGACTATGCAGCAAATATTGAAACTGCGGAAGCACTTTCATTGATTGCAAGCAGAGGTGCTGCTTCTGAAGCGATGGCCTTAACTCCGACGCCTGGGCAGGTGAAGTGTGAAGAGGTGGCGCAATTCTTGAAGTGTTCGATTGAAAAAACAGTCAAGTCAATTGTCTTGGCGGTTGATCAAGAAGGGGGCGCAAAGCTATTTTTATTGTTGATCCGTGGTGATCATGAATTAAACGAAATCAAAGCAAGCAAAGTACCAGGTTTGACAGATTTCCGTTTTGCAACTGAAGCAGAAATCATTGAGTATTTTGGTACTCCTCCTGGCTATTTAGGCCCAGTGAAAACAAACAAGCCTTTGACGATTGTGGCCGATAGAACGGTTGCCAATATGAATGATTTCATTTGCGGTGCCAATCAAGAAGGCCATCATTTAACTGGTGTGAATTGGGCGCGTGATTTGCCTGAACCAATCGTCGCTGATTTGCGCAACGTGATTGCTGGTGATGCATCACCAGACGGTAAGGGTGTTCTAGAAATTTGCCGTGGTATTGAAGTGGGTCATGTGTTTCAGTTAGGTACCCGTTATTCAGAGTCGATGAATGCCGTTTACTTGGATGAAAAAGGTCAGTCTCAACCAATGGTGATGGGTTGTTATGGCATTGGCGTGACTCGCTTATTGGGCGCTGCGATTGAACAACGTTTTGATGATCGCGGCATCATGTGGCCAGTAACGATTGCACCGTTCCAAGTGGTGTTATGCCCAATGGGTTATGACCGTTCTGACATGGTTCGAGAAGCCTCTGACAAACTTTACCAAGACTTAATGTCTGCAGGCATCGAAGTGATTTTGGATGATCGCGGTGAGCGTCCTGGAGCGATGTTCGCGGATTGGGAACTCATCGGTGTGCCTTATCGTGTGGTGATTGGTGAGCGTGGCTTGAAGGAAGGTCAGTTGGAGTTTCAAGCTCGCACTGATGCTGAAGCATTAGTAATACCAGTGGGTGATGTGGCTAAAAAAGTAACTGATTTAGTGAAATCTCAATTAGCATCTTGAGGATTCATTCAAATCAAAAGTAAGGCCCACAAAAAAGCCAGATCAGTTCAATTGATCTGGCTTTTTGTTTGAATGTTTGCGTGAAAAATATTTAACGCTTGAACATATTCCCCATGCCCTTAGCCGCCATGCCACCGAGCATCTTGGCCATCTTGCCGCCTTTGAATTGTTTCATCATGGATTGCATTTGTTCAAATTGAGCCAAGACACGATTCACTTCTTGTACTTGCACTCCTGCACCAGCAGCAATGCGACGTTTTCTGCTGGCTTTAAGAAGTTCAGGCTTCCTTCTTTCTGCTGGCGTCATGCTGTCGATGATGCCTTGTGTGCGTGCAACTTGTTTATCAGCAACACTCATGTCTTGCTTGGCGGCTGCTTGCGCAAACTTTGCAGGTAATTTATCAATCATGCTGCCTAAACCACCCATTTGGCGCATTTGAGTGATTTGCATGCGGAAATCATTTAAATCAAAGCCACCCTTTTTAACTTTGTCAGCTAATTTTTGAGCTTGGTCAAAGTCAACATTCTTTTGTGCTTGTTCAACTAATGCGAGGATGTCGCCCATGCCCAAAATGCGGCTAGCCATTCGGTCAGCATCAAATGGTTCAAGACCATCCAGTTTTTCAGCCACACCCGCAAACTTGATTGGAACGCCGGTGATGTGTTGAACTGAGAGTGCCGCACCACCGCGTGCATCACCATCTAGCTTGGTCAGAATCACGCCCGTTAATGGCAGTGCTTCATTGAATGCTTTGGCGGTGTTCACAGCATCTTGACCCAACATCGCGTCGACCACAAAGAGTGTTTCGATCGGGTTCAAGATTTGATGCAAGGCACTGATCTCCTGCATCATCATTTCATCAATACCTAAGCGACCGGCAGTATCAACAATCAAGACATCGTGATAGTGGCGTTTGGCCCAATCCAAAGCGTCGCGCGCAATGTCTTTGGGTTTTTGGTTTTCATCGCTAGGAAAGAAATCTGCGCCAGCTTGTTCGCTGACCATTTGCAATTGTTTGATGGCGGCTGGACGGTAAACGTCGCAAGACACGGTCAATACTTTTTTCTTTTGTGTGTCTTTTAGCCATTTGGCTAATTTGCCAGCAGAAGTTGTTTTACCGGCACCTTGAAGACCTGCCATCAAAATAATGGCCGGTGGTTGAGCTGCCAAGTTGAGGCTACCAGCGCTTGGGTTCCCCATGATGGCGGTGAGTTCTTTTTGAACAACTCCTACCAAAGCTTGGCCGGGGCTTAAACTGTCGAGAACCTCAACACCAAGAGCTTTTTGTTTAATATTATTGATGAGCTCTTTGACAACAGGAAGTGCAACGTCAGCCTCTAATAGGGCTAAACGTACCTCGCGAAGCATTTCGGCGGTATTTTCTTCGGTCAGTCTGGCTTGACCTCGCATGGTTTTAACCACACGACTTAAACGATCTGTTAGATTTTGAAACATATGAGCATTAAACTGTAGATATGAACATTTTAGGTCACCCCAGCTTCGCATGGATACCCAGCGCTTTATATTTCTTGTTTTTTTTACGAGAAATCAGGGTTTACTCGCAAAATTCTGAAAAGAATCAAGACTCTCCAATCGTATCGAGTCTTTCTCAATGGCTCTTATTGCCGATTTTGGTTCTGCACGGAGTCTCTTTGCATGAGTCTATCTTTACTCAGCAAGGCTTCATTTTTGGTTTTGCCCAAGCCTTATCAACCATGGCATGGATAGGAGTCACATTTTTTTGGTTTGAAAGTTGGTATCTGCCCATCAAAGGCTTGAGAGCCATCATTTTGTTAGCGGCATGTGTCACAGCGATTTTGCCGATTATTTTTTCTGGATCAATATTGTCAGCTCGCTCCATTGATGACCCATGGTTCCGAGCTCACTTCATCGTCGCGAATGCGGCTTATGGCCTTCTGAGTTTGGCAGCGTTACATGCCATTTTGATGCATTGGCAAGATCGTCACTTGCACATGCCAACACATGACAAGGCCAATAGTTTTTTTGCCAAGTGGGGTAATCGTCTACCACCATTGATGAGCATGGAAAGTATTCTTTTCAGAATCATCACGGTTGGGTTTGCTTTGTTAACTTTGACTGTGTTCTCCGGATTGTTTTTTAGCCAAGCACTGTTTGGTCGTGCTTTATTTTGGGATCACAAAACAATCTTTGGCTTCTTATCCTGGGTGATGTTTGCTGGATTGTTGATCGCGCGTTGGCGTGTTGGCTTGCGAGGCTTGACGGCAGTTCGTTGGGTGCTAGGATCTTTTGCAGTTTTGTTGATGGCCTATGTGGGTAGTCGCTTTGTTTTAGAGGTGTTGATCCAACGATGAAGTGGTTACTGTTCACCCTGATTCTGACGGGTTTGATTATTTGGTGGCGTTATGCGCAAATCTCTCAAAACAATCGATCAAGTGTCAAGCCATCACCAAAGGCCGCATCCAAAGCCACATCAGCCAAACCAGTTGAGCCTAAAAGCATGGCGCAGTGTCCTCATTGTGGTTTGAGATTTCCGCAAGGCGAGGGAGTCGGCGCATATTGCTCACGTGAGCATCGTTCCAGCATTGATCCAAAAGGTTGGTGGGGTGAAGCAGAGTGGATCAAATCACCAAACTATGATGCAAGACCTGAAGGCTTGCCTGTTGAGTTGGTGTTGATGCATCACATCAGTTTGCCGCCAGGGCAATTTGGTGGAAATCACATTGCTGATTTCTTTCAAAATCAATTAGATCCCAAAGTTCATCCTTATTTCGCGGAAATTGCCGATCGACAAGTGTCGAGTCATTTTTTAATTCGGCGTGATGGTCATGTTCAGCAGTTTGTATCAACTTTGAATCGTGCTTGGCATGCAGGGGTTTCTGATTACTTTGGGCGCCAGCGCTGCAATGACTTTTCAATTGGTATTGAATTGGAAGGTAGCGATGATGTGCCTTTTGGTCCAGCTCAGTACACGGCACTCAAAGAATTGGTCGCCGCTTTACAAAAATTTCATCCAATTTCTGCCTATGCTGGTCACAGTGATGTGGCTCCTGGTCGAAAAACTGATCCAGGGATTCACTTTGAATGGCAGAGATTTGCTCAAGACGCCAATATCCCGACCAGACAACTTCCCTACGGTCTTGAAAATAGAAGTTAGTCTTTTCAAATAAGTCTTGACTCGTTGGGTTAGTAAGAACTAACCATCTAAATGGTTATTCAAAAAAGCCCTACAACGGTGCCAAAAAATCAATAAAAAGAGGCTCAGATTAGGGATTTCGATAGGTATTTTTGACAAAAAATCCTTATCAAAATAATCATAAATACCCTATACTTAGTACCGTTGTCGCAGAAAAAACACTAAATGTAGTGTTCTTTATAGCGAATAGCCGTTGAAAAAAATCAAAAAAATAGACTTTTTACCCAATTAATACATATATATAGATACAGGAGTTCGAATGACCTACGCAGACCCACAAGTTTCTGGCCAAACATCCAATCCATTTTCTGGCCAATCAACTGGTCAAGTTAGTCAAAGCCCTTCAGAGGGATTTGTGGCCGGTGGTGTCGGTGGTGCTCAAGCAACACAATTAACTGATTACAAAATCATTCGTCGCAATGGTTCAGTTGTAGCGTTCGAGCCATCAAAAATTGCCATCGCTGTTACAAAAGCATTTTTAGCGGTTAATGGTGGTCAAGGTGCAGCATCTGCACGAGTGCGTGAGCAAGTAGAGCAATTGACACAAGTGGTTGTACGCGCTTTATTGCGCAGCCGTCCAAATGGCGGAACTTTCCACATTGAAGATATTCAAGATCAAGTTGAATTGGCCTTGATGCGCAGTGGTGAGCACAATGTGGCCCGTGCTTATGTGCTTTATCGTGAGAAACGCAATCAAGAGCGCGCAGCACAGGTGGCAGCTCATCCTGTAGCTCCAATCGTAGATCACCCAGGAATTAACGTGAGTGACAATGGTGTGATCAAGCCATTGGATATGGTTGCATTACAAATGGTGATTCAGGCTGCTTGTGAAGGTTTAGGTAATGCAGTGAATGCAGAGCCAATCATCAAAGAAACCATCAAAGGTTTGTATGAGGGCGTTCCAATGGCTCAGGTGTATGACTCAGCTATTTTGGCGTCACGCACATGGATTGAAAACGATCCAGCCTACAGCCAGGTGACTGCACGTATTTTGATGCACACCATCCGTAAAGAAATCTTAGGCCGTGAAGTACCACAAGGTGCCATGGCTGCTGAATACATCAGCTACTTCCCACAATTCATCAAGCAAGGTGTGGATGCAGAGTTACTAGACAAGCGTTTGTTGACTTATGACTTGGTCAAGTTGGGCGCCGCTTTGAAAGCCGATCGTGATTTGCAGTTCAATTATTTGGGCTTGCAGACTTTGTATGACCGTTATTTCTTACACATTGAAGATCACCGCATCGAAATGCCTCAGGCATTCTTCATGCGCGTGGCGATGGGCTTGGCATTGAATGAAGTGAATCGTGAAGATCGTGCGATTGAATTCTATGAAATCTTGTCAACATTTGATTTCATGTCCAGCACACCAACACTGTTCAACTCAGCCACATTGCGCTCACAGTTGTCTAGCTGCTACCTCACAACGATTCCAGATGACTTGGATGGTATTTACGAAGGTTTGAAAGAAAACGCTTTGTTATCTAAGTTTGCAGGTGGTTTGGGTAATGACTGGACGAATGTACGTTCTTTGGGCAGTCATATCAAAGGTACTAATGGTAAATCTCAAGGTGTTGTGCCGTTCTTGAAGGTAGTGAATGACACAGCAGTTGCAGTGAACCAAGGCGGTAAGCGCAAGGGCGCAGTTTGCGCATACTTAGAGACTTGGCACTTAGACGTAGAAGAATTCTTAGAGTTGCGTAAGAACACGGGTGATGATCGCCGCCGTACGCATGACATGAACACGGCTAACTGGATTCCAGACTTGTTCATGAAGCGTGTGATGGAAAAAGGTGATTGGACATTGTTCACACCATCAACTTGCCCAGATTTGCATGACAAGTTTGGTTTGGAGTTCGAAAAAGCTTATTTGGCTTATGAGCAAAAAGCTGCCAATGGTGAAATCAAGCCATTCAAGAAGGTCAATGCCTTAGATATGTGGCGCAAGATGTTGGGTATGTTGTTTGAAACAGGCCACCCATGGATCACTTTCAAAGACCCATGTAACGTTCGCAGCCCTCAGCAGCACGTTGGTGTGGTTCACTCATCAAACTTGTGTACAGAAATCACTTTGAACACCAATGAAACAGAAATCGCTGTTTGTAACTTGGGTTCAGTGAACTTGGCTGTTCATTTGAAGGCAGATGCCAGCGGCAAGTTGGTGCTTGATCACGAAAAACTCCAAAAAACCATCCGCACAGCGATGCGCATGTTGGATAACGTGATTGATATCAACTATTACGCGGTGGCTAAAGCCCGCAACTCAAACATGAAGCATCGTCCAGTTGGTATGGGCATCATGGGCTTCCAGGATTGCTTGCACATGTTGCGTATTCCTTACGCCAGTGATGCAGCCGTTCAATTTGCTGATGAATCCATGGAAGCTGTTTGCTACTACGCTTACTTGGCCTCAACAGAGTTGGCCGAAGAGCGTGGCACTTACGAGACTTACAAGGGTTCTTTGTGGGATCGTGGCATCCTGCCACAGGATTCAGTGAAATTATTGGCTGAACAGCGCGGTGGCTATGTTGAAGTTGATATGTCTTCTAAGATGGATTGGACACCAGTGCGTAACCGTATCAAGCAGTTCGGTATGCGCAATTCAAACTGTGTGGCGATTGCACCAACAGCCACAATTTCTAACATCATTGGTGTTTCAGCCTGTATCGAGCCAACTTATCAGAACCTTTTTGTGAAATCTAACCTTTCAGGTGAATTCACCGTGGTGAACGATTATTTGGTTCGTGATCTAAAGGCCCGCGGTTTGTGGGACGAAGTCATGATTGCTGACTTGAAGTACTTTGATGGCTCATTGTCAAAAATCGATCGCATTCCTCAAGATTTGCGTGATTTGTACGCAACAGCTTTTGAAGTTGAGCCTCTGTGGTTGGTTGAAGCTGCATCCCGTCGTCAAAAATGGATCGATCAAGCTCAGTCATTGAATATTTATATGGCTGGCGCATCTGGTAAGAAGTTGGATGACACCTACAAGCTTGCTTGGTTGCGTGGTTTAAAAACAACATATTACTTGCGCACGATTTCAGCTACTCACGTTGAGAAATCAACGGTCAAAGGTGGCGCTTTGAACTCAGTATCAAATGGCGACCCAACTTTGGCAGCGGCTGCTGCTGCAGCTGCTGAAGCAGACGGTCCTGTTTGTACGATGCGCCCAGGCGATGCTGGCTTTGACGAATGCGAAGCTTGCCAATAAGTCGTATAGTTGATGATTATAAAAATGCAATTTAAAAAGAATTTGGAGAACATATTATGTTGAATTGGGAAGAAGAGACGGCCGCAACACCGGTTGCGAAAGCAGCGCCAGTAATGAACCCATCTGTTACTGCGGAAAACAGCCCCTTGCCAAACCGTCCAATGCCGATGCCAATGTCATCTGCATCAGCTCCTTCAGCAACAGTTGACCCAGAAGATGCTGCTGCTCGTCGTGTGAACGTGGCTGATAAGCGCATCATCAATGGTTCAACAGATGTGAACCAATTGGTGCCATTTAAATACAAATGGGCTTGGGAGAAGTATTTGGCTGGTTGCGCAAACCACTGGATGCCTCAAGAGATCAATATGACTCGTGACATCGCTCTTTGGAAAGATCCTAATGGTCTGACTGAAGATGAGCGCCGCATCATCATGCGTAATCTAGGATTCTTTGTGACGGCTGACTCATTGGCGGCCAATAACATTGTTTTGGGCACTTATCGCCAGATCACTGCCCCAGAATGCCGTCAATATTTATTGCGTCAGGCTTTTGAAGAGGCGATTCACACCCATGCCTACCAATACATTGTCGAATCTTTGGGCCTAGACCAGGCTGAAATCTTCAATGCGTACCATGAAGTGAAGTCAATTCGTGACAAAGATGAGTTTTTGATCCCATTCATCGACGTTTTGACCGATCCATCATTCGAAACAGGTACTCCAGAGAACGATCAGAAGCTATTGCGCTCTTTAATTGTGTTCGCTTGCATCATGGAAGGTTTGTTCTTCTATGTTGGTTTTACGCAAATTTTAGCGATGGGTCGTCAAAATAAGATGACCGGTGCTGCAGAGCAGTATCAGTACATCTTGCGTGATGAGTCATTGCATTGCAACTTTGGCATCGACATGATCAACCAGATCAAGTTAGAAAACCCACATTTGTGGACGTCAGAGTTCAAAGAAGAGTTGCGCGGTTTGTTCGAAAAAGCGGTTGAGTTGGAGTACCGCTACGCCGAAGACACCATGCCTAGAGGGGTTCTGGGCTTGAACGCGCCAATGTTCAAAGGTTACTTGCGCTACATTTGCAATCGCCGTTGCATGCAAATTGGACTTGAGGCAATGTTCCCGAACGAAGAAAATCCATTCCCATGGATGAGTGAAATGATCGACTTGAAGAAGGAAAGAAACTTCTTTGAAACTCGCGTTATTGAATATCAAACTGGTGGTGCGTTGAACTGGGAGTAAATTTTTTTTAAAATAATTAATGACAACGCATCTCTTAAGTTGTACTATCACGAAAGTTGCAAAACTCTAGGAGAAAAAACTGTTGATAGGTAGTCGCCAACAACACGGGTTAAAACCGAAAACTCTGAATCATCAGAGTGCGTTGTCATCTATTTCTTTTGATAGTTCTAAACGTTCTTCTAACTTATTTAAAAAGCCGTCACCTGCAGAGGTCACGGCTTTTTTTCCAAGATTCATTAGCGTGCGACGTGTAGTGAGTGGCGCGCCGATGAATGGCTCGCTCACACGAAGTTGGTGTGGTCGGGTTTCTTTAATCAGTAGTATTTGTAAATCACTCTCACGTGAAGGAGTTTAATATGGCAACTGCCAAGAAAAAACCTGCTGCAAAGAAACCAGCTGCTAAAAAAGTAGCTGCAAAGAAACCAGCTGCTAAAAAAGTAGCTGCTAAGAAGCCTGCTGCTAAAAAAGCTGCTGCTAAGAAGCCTGCTGCTAAGAAAAAAGTAGCTGCTAAGAAGCCTGCTGCTAAAAAAGCTGCTGCTAAAAAGCCTGCTGCTAAGAAAAAAGTAGCTGCTAAGAAGCCTGCTGCTAAAAAAGCTGCTGCTAAGAAGCCTGCTGCAAAAAAAGCTGCTAAAAAAGTAGTAAAAAAAAAGTAAGTAAGCCTGCTGCAAAAAAGCCGGCTGCTAAAGCTGCTCCTGCTTCAACAGCAAAGACAGTTTTAAATCCGGCTGCTGCTTGGCCTTTTCCAACGGGTTCTCGTCCTTAATTTATTAGGGACTGGTTCCCAGAGGGAATCAAACCCGCTATAGCTTAACGCCTTAGCGGGTTTTTTCTTTGGTAAGACTGAATGAGTTGGTAGTTTAGGAATTAATAGCTGTAGCCAAATGCTTGCTTGAACTGCATTTGAATGGATTCCTGAGGTGGGCAATGATTTTGAGGGCCTTGGCTGGCAATTTTGATGGAACCCATCAAGCTTGCTAAGCGACCGGTCACTTCCCAATCAAATCCTTGCTCGATGCCGTAGAGTAAGCCACCCCTGAAAGCATCTCCGCAACCAGTTGGATCAATGGCTTTTCCGACAGGTACCACCGGAATTTGAATTTTTTTACCTTGGGCATGTATTTCTGCGCCTTGCGCACCTTTGGTGACAATCAACGCTGCGACCCGTTCTGCGATTTTTTCTAAAGATAAGCCAGTTCTTTGAGCCAGCATTTCACCTTCATAGTCATTCACGGCCACATAGGTTGCTTGCTCAATAAAAGCCAAGAGTTCTTGACCGTCAAACATAGGTAAACCCTGGCCTGGATCAAAAATGAATGGAATCTTTGCATCTGCCAATTGCTGGCAATGTTCAACCATGCCTTGTCTGCCATCTGGAGCGACAATCGCAATTTTTGGTAACTCGAGCTGTTTCTTTTCGCGATGATTGATCACCTCTGCCACTGTGTTGAGGTGTGATTCACCCATGGCACCAGGATGAAAAGCGGTGATTTGATTGTTATCACGGTCTGTTGTGATCATGGCTTGAGCGGTGAAAGCTTCCGGTAATTCACGAATATGATCAGCGCTGATGTTGTATTTGGCCAATTGATCAAAGTAAGAGCCAGCATCGCCGCCAACAGTCGCCATGATGATGGGCTCTCCACCCAATAGTTTGTGGTTGTAAGCAATATTGCCGGCACATCCACCAAATTCTCGACGCATGCTTGGAACTAAAAAAGCAACGTTCAAGATATGAATTTGGTCTGCCAAGATTTGATCTTGAAAGCGACCTTCAAAATTCATGATGGTGTCGTAGGCGATAGAGCCACAAATTAAGCTAGACATAAAGTTCCTTGGGTGGGTAAATTGGTTTAAATGAATGAAATGTTCGGATTATTGGGATGGTGTCTCTGTTGGCCTGTCATCAACATAGAGCAGGCGCACTCTGAATCCGGCAGCTTGTTGGGGTAGGCTCAAGAAAATATTGCTGGAGACTTCCTGAAGCCCTTGTGAGCCGTTTGGAGTAACTTTAGCATCATCTTCTGGCAACCAATCTTGAGGACTGAGAAGTTTCTCTGAGATCACCGCATCATTGGCATCGGTAATGGAGAGTAAGACATGTGGCCAAGTGATGACCAAAGGTAATTTATTGCGAATTTGTAGTTCGAGTATTCCGGTGGCAGTTTGATTATTGCCAGGATTGATTTTTAGATTGGCTAACTCAATGGCCCAAGCAGAAAAGTCTCTTAAGGGGATGTCTTGGCAAGCAAACTGTTTGCAAAGTGAAGCATCGATAGATTTGAATGCTTTAAATAAAGGTTCTTGAATGCCAGCAGGCGCTTTGGAGATTTGTAATGCAATCGCATGTCTGCCAAGGTGCAAAAGCTGTAAAACAATCACCACCATTAATACAGCTAAGCTGATCCAGCCAAATGAAGTAAGAAACTGATTCTTTTTTGACGAGTTAGCCGACTTGCTTAAATTTTCGCTAGTTTTTACTGTTTTTTTTTGATTGTCAGTAGCTTGGTTTGTTTCAACTGAAGCTAATTGACCAGTTAAGCACACCCAACCATCACACTCACGCCAAACGTGCAGTTGAATCCATGGCTGATAAGTCGCAATGACTTCTTCAGCTTGGCGCTCAAGAATGCCTGATAAAACAATGTGACCATTTGGTGCAATTCGTTGGCAAAGGGCTGGGGCAAGAACTTGGAGTGGATTGGCCAAGATATTCGCAACCACCACATCGTGCTGGCTATGAGTGATATCTTCTTCTGGCAATCTAAAGTCAACCGCTACTTCATTGCGCTCTGCATTATCTTTGGCAGAAATGACGGCTTGTGGATCAATGTCAACGCCGAACGCATCACCGCAACCCAAACGTTTGGCAGCAATTGCTAAAATCCCTGAGCCACAACCGTAATCTAAGAGTGTTTTACTGGCTAAATCAGGATGCTCTTCTAACCACTGCATGCACAACTTCGTGGTTGGATGACTGCCTGTACCAAAAGCCAGTCCAGGATCAACCGCCAAGCAAACCGCGTTGGGATCGTTGGGGGCATCATGCCAAGATGGCACCACCCACAAACGTTGACCTACTTGAATGGGTTCAAATTGTGATTGTGTGAGACGCACCCAGTCTTGTTCTTCAACACTTCTTTCTTGTGGAGCATTGATTTGAAAACCTGCTTCAGACAAAGCCAAAGAAATTTCTGCAGCACTCAAACCTTGTTCATCAAAAAGGGCGATGACTTGAGATTGTTCCCAAGCTTGTCGATCAGGCGTTAGGCCCGGTTCTCCATACAAGGGTTTTTCAGAATCAGTGTCAGCAGCTGCATCACTGACCGAAATCGATAGGGCACCCAATTCCATGAGAGCATCTCCGAGATCTTCTGCAAGATCTTCGGAGACGGTAAATACAAGTTCACGAAAGGCCATGGAGGACTAAGTAGCTGATGGCTGAATTACTTGGTGTTGCCACGTTTTGATGCTGCTTGCTCCTCAAGCTTGTGCTCTAGGTAGTGAATGCTTGTACCACCTTGTTCAAACTTTGGATCTAACATCAATTCACGATGCAATGGAATGTTGGTCAAAATGCCGTCGATCGCAACTTCAGACAAAGCGATGCGCATGCGGCGAATCGCTTGTTCACGGGTTGCGCCGTAGGCAATCAATTTGCCGATCATTGAGTCGTAGGTCGGTGGCACAAAGTAACCAGCGTAAGCATGTGAGTCAACGCGAATGCCGGGGCCACCTGGCATGTGCCAAGATTGAATACGACCTGGACTTGGCATGAATTTCACAGGATCTTCAGCATTGATACGGCATTCAATGGCGTGACCTCTGAATTCAATGTCTTTTTGACGGAAAGGTAACTTTTCGCCAGCCGCAATGTGAATTTGTTGTTGAACCAAGTCAATGCCAGTGATCAATTCAGTCACTGGATGCTCAACCTGAATACGGGTGTTCATCTCGATGAAGTAGAACTCGTCGTTTTCATATAAAAACTCAAAAGTACCTGCACCGCGATAACCAATTTTTCTACAGGCTTCGGCGCAACGCTCACCAATTTTGGCGATTAGACGTCGGTCAATGCCAGGTGCTGGAGCTTCTTCAATCACTTTTTGGTGACGACGTTGCATGGAGCAATCACGCTCACCCAAGTACACGGCATTTTTATGGGTATCAGCCAGAATTTGAATTTCTACGTGGCGAGGGTTCTCTAAGAACTTCTCCATATAGACTTCTGGATTACCGAAAGCGCGACCAGCTTCTTCGCGAGTCATGTTGACCGCATTGATCAAGTGCGCTTCGGTATGAACCACACGCATACCTCGACCACCACCACCACCGGCGGCTTTGATGATCACCGGATAACCAACTTTTTTAGCCGTGGCCAAAATTTCTTTTGGGTTGTCAGGCAAAGCGCCTTCTGAACCTGGAACGCATGGCACGCCTGAACGAATCATGGCTTGCTTGGCAGACACTTTGTCACCCATCAAGCGAATTGATTCTGCTGTTGGGCCGATGAACACAAAACCAGACTGTTCAACGCGCTCAGCAAAGTCAGCGTTTTCTGACAAGAAGCCGTAACCCGGGTGAATCGCTTGAGCATCTGTTACTTCTGCAGCAGAAATGATCGCTGGCATGTTGAGATAGCTCAGAGCTGATGGTGCTGGACCGATACAAACAGCTTCATCAGCTAATTTGACATACTTGGCGTCACGGTCAGCCTCTGAGAACACGACCACAGTTTTGATGCCCATCTCGCGACAGGCTCTTTGAATACGAAGTGCGATTTCGCCGCGATTGGCGATAAGAATCTTTTCAAACATTGGTTAACCTTTGTGAGCTTTAGCTTGAATTAGCCAATAATGAAAAGAGCCTGACCGAATTCAACGCCTTGGCCGTTCTCACACAAAATTTCTTTAACAACACCTGATTTATCAGATTCAATCTCGTTCAATAACTTCATCGCTTCAATGATGCAAAGTGTTTGACCTTCTTTGACAGTGTCGCCAATTTTCACAAAAGAATCAGCGCCTGGTGTTGGAGAGCGATAGAAAGTGCCGACCATTGGAGATTTCACGGCATGACCAGTTGGTTCTGCTGGTGCTGCTTCTGCTGCTGGTGCAGCTGCGGCGGCCGGTGCTGCTGGAGCCGCTGCTGGAGCTGCGGCATAAACTTGCTGAAGAGGTGCTGCGATAGGGGCTGGATTTTTAACGATTCGGACTTTGTCTTCACCTTCTGTTACTTCTAATTCTGAAACGCCAGATTCGGCTACTAAATCGATCAAAGTTTTGAGTTTTCGTAAATCCATGATGCCCTTCCTGTAAATTTTTACTGAGAAGTGATTATAGCGTTATCTATCCATGAACTGAGCTCATCTTCGCTTATTTTGCCTAGTTTCGTCTTAACAATGGCTCCTTTGCGGTCAACCATCACTGTAAAAGGCAGGCCTGAGCTGGGATTTCCCATATTTTTAGCCCAAGTAGCCCCATCCAAGCCACCTAAAACAATGGGATAGTTCACTGGTGTTTTTTCTAGAAATTCGCGTATGTTAGATGGTGAATCAACACCGATGCCGACAAATAGTACATTTTTAGCTGCATATTTGGTCTGTGATCGCACCAATTCAGGCATTTCTTCAACGCATGGTGGGCACCAAGAGGCCCAGTAATTGATGATCAGGATTTTTCCACGCCAATCGGATGTTTGATGAATTTTTCCGTCTGGGGAGCGCAATTCTCTGGTGAGTAATTCTTCGATAGCGGTATCGCTGGCTTTTTCAGTTCTGTATTTGTAGCTCGACAAGCCCATGCCTAAAACTGCAGCCAGTGCTCCAGCGATCAAGATCAAACCCCATTGGCGTTTATTCATGTTTTTCTTTCCGTTTTTCAATGAATTACCTTATTTTGCACGGATGTTTGGATAAAATCTTGGCATGCATCTTCATATTCTAGGTATTTGCGGTACTTTTATGGGCGGTATTGCCGCCATCGCACGTCAGGCAGGTCATCGAGTGACTGGTTGTGACGCCAATGTTTACCCACCAATGAGCACTCAACTCGAGGCTCAGGGTATTGAACTGATCGAGGGATTTTCTCCAGAACAAATCTCTTTAAAACCTGACTTATTCATCATTGGTAATGTGGTTTCTCGTGGCAATCCATTGATGGAAGCTATTTTGGATCAAGGTCTTCCTTACCAATCTGGACCTCAATGGTTGGGCGAACAGGTCTTGCAAGGAAAACATGTTTTGGCTGTTGCTGGCACTCATGGAAAAACCACCACAACTGCGATGCTCACCTGGATTTTGCAAGCGAATGGCTTGGAGCCTGGGTATTTGATTGGCGGTGTACCAAATAATTTCGACGTATCTGCGCGCTTAGGTCAAAAGACTGGCGATCAAACAGATGCCCCTCATTACTTTGTGATCGAAGCTGATGAATATGACACGGCGTTTTTTGATAAGCGCAGCAAATTCGTTCATTACAGACCACGAACAGCTATTTTGAATAACTTAGAGTTTGATCACGCTGACATCTTTGCTGATATCACTGCCATCGAAACTCAATTTCATCATTTGGTCAGGACTGTTCCAAGTGCGGGTCGTTTGATCGTGAATGGCGCAGAACAAAGTTTGGAGCGAGTGGTACAACGCGGATGTTGGTCAAGTCTTGAGCGATTCGCTTTGCCTGAGCAATCAATCAAGACTCAAGAGTGGTCTTTGATTGATACAGCAAAAGATGGCTTCAAAGTCATTTATCAGGGCCAAGAAGTGGCAGAGGTTTGTTGGGATGAGGATGCGTCTGTCACGGGTCGACACAATCAATTGAATGCTTTAGCGGCCATCGCGGCTGCGCATCATGTGGGTATTTCTGTAAAAAATGCGGCTAAAGCTTTAGGCACATTCAAGAATGTGAAGCGTCGCATGGAAGTGATTGGGCGAGTCAATGGCATCACCATCTATGATGATTTTGCGCACCATCCAACAGCAATCACCACCACAGTAGATGGCTTAAGACGTCGAGTGGGGCGTGATGCCAATACGCGTATTTTGGCTGTACTAGAGCCGCGTTCAAACACGATGAAATTGGGCGTGATGAAAAGTCAGTTGCCTGATAGCTTGCAAGACGCAGATTTGGTGTTTGGTTACGGCTCAGCAACTGGTAAAGATGCCTTGGGATGGGATTTAAAAGAGTCTTTGGCACCGCTCGGTTCAAAAGCTCAAGCGTTTGATGATTTAAATCTTCTCATGGCAGCAGTGAAGCAAGCAGCAAAGCCTGGCGATCATATTTTGGTGATGAGCAATGGTGGTTTTGGTGGCGTGCACCGCAAGCTTTTAGAGTTATTGAAATAAAAAATTA
>Ga0255128_1000454_pt1 | contig 18907 bp, 9 predicted proteins | sample Law_Miss_RepC_8d_FD_188562 | JGI IMG/M metagenome (GOLD analysis project Ga0255128, IMG submission 188562) | Freshwater microbial communities from St. Lawrence River, New York, United States - Law_Miss_RepC_8d | ecosystem: Environmental > Aquatic > Freshwater > River | place: USA: New York... | reverse complement strand
GGCAATCACTGTCGCACCGACAGCCTTGGCCATCTGAATGGCGGTGACGCCAATGCCGCTGGTTCCGCCCTGAACCAAAAAAGTCTCACCGGACTGCAAGCGGCCACGGTCAAACACATTGCTCCAAACCGTGAAAAACGTCTCAGGCAAGGAAGCGGCCTCAATGTCGGTCAAACCCTTGGGGATCGGCAAACATTGGGCCACCGGGGCCACGCACAACTGCGCATAACCCCCGCCCGCCACCAAAGCGCAAACCCGGTCACCCACGGCCAAGCCCGCAACAGCCATGGCATCGGCATCGCCCGACAGCACCACACCCGCCACCTCAAGCCCCGGGATGTCCGAGGCCCCCGGTGGTACGGGGTAATTGCCGGTGCGTTGCAACACATCCGGGCGATTGATCCCGCTGGCCGACACGCGAATCAGCAACTCACCTGCCCCGGCCACAGGGTCGGGACGGGTGGCCGGCACCAGCACCGAAGGGGTGCCGTAGCTTTGGATTTCAATGACGTTCATGCGGCAAAACCGTGTTTGTTTCAGGCTCGGGAGATCTGAGACCCCCCGAAACAGCCCTCAAACTTATTGAGGACCTTGTGCAGGACGGTCCAACAAAGCCTTCATCGACAACTTGATGCGGCCTTTTTCGTCGGTTTCCATGACCTTGACTTGCACGATCTGACCTTCTTTGAGGTAGTCGGTCACGCGCTCGACACGCTCATGGGCGATCTGGCTGATGTGCAGCAAACCGTCTTTGCCAGGCAACAAGTTGATCAAAGCACCGAAATCAAGGATCTTGGTGACCGGGCCTTCATAGACCTTGCCAATTTCGACTTCGGCAGTGATCTGCTCGATGCGGCGCTTGGCGATTTCGGCCTTCTCACCGTCGGTCGCAGCGATCGTGATGGTGCCATCTTCAGAGATGTTGATCTGGCAGCCGGTTTCTTCGGTCAGGGCACGAATGGTCGCGCCGCCTTTGCCGATCACATCACGGATTTTTTCGGGGTTGATCTTCATGGTGAAGAGCTTGGGCGCGAAATCAGAGACTTCGGTGTTGGCTTCGCTCATCGCCTCTTGCATCTTGCCCAGAATGTGCATGCGCGCTTCTTTGGCCTGAGCCAACGCCACTTGCATGATTTCTTTGGTGATGCCCTGGATCTTGATGTCCATTTGCAAAGCGGTAATGCCGTTGGTGGTACCGGCCACCTTGAAGTCCATATCACCCAAGTGATCTTCGTCACCCAAGATGTCGGTCAACACCGCAAAGCGGTTGTCTTCCTTGATCAGGCCCATGGCGATACCGGCCACATGGGCTTTCATGGGCACACCTGCGTCCATCATTGACAAACAGCCGCCGCAGACCGATGCCATCGACGAAGAGCCATTGGACTCGGTGATCTCGGAGACCACACGCACGGTGTACGGAAACTCTTCTTTGCTAGGCAAAACGGCAGCCAAAGCACGCTTGGCCAAACGGCCGTGACCGATTTCGCGGCGCTTGGTGCTGCCCATGCGGCCCACTTCGCCGGTGGCAAAGGGAGGCATGTTGTAGTGGAACATGAAGCGGTCTTCAAACTCGCCCGCCAATGCGTCAATGCGCTGCGCATCGCGCTCGGTACCCAAAGTCGTGATCACCAAGGCCTGTGTCTCGCCCCGTGTGAACAAAGCCGAACCGTGGGTACGTGGCAACACGCTGTTGCGAATTTCAATAGGACGCACGGTGCGTGTGTCGCGGCCATCAATGCGAGGCTCGCCCGACAAAATCTGGCTGCGCACGATGCGGGCTTCGATTTCGAACATCAAGCCATCCAGCTTGACGCCGTCAAACACGACGCCCTCTTCGGCCAAAGCCACTTTGACTGAAGCATAGGCTTCGCGGCAAGCGTGTGTGCGGGCTTGTTTGTTGCGCAGCTGATAAGCGGCACGCAGTTTTTCTTCGGCCAAGCTGGCCAGTTTGGCTTCGAAAGCCAAATCGCGGGCAGGTGCTTGCCAATCCCAGACCGGCTTACCGGCGTCGCGCACCAATTCGTGGATGGCGTTGATGGCAATGGCCGATTGCTCGTGGCCATACACCACACCACCCAACATGATTTCTTCGGACAACTGCAGGGCTTCGGATTCCACCATCAAAACGGCGGCCTCGGTGCCTGCAACCACCAAATCCATCACGCTGTCTTTGCGCTGGGTTTGGCCGGGGTTGAGCACATATTCGCCATTGATGTAACCCACGCGGGCTGCACCAATTGGGCCATTGAAAGGGATGCCAGAGATGGACAAAGCGGCAGACACGGCGATCATGGCGGCAATGTCGGCATCGACTTCAGGGTTCAAGGACACGGTGTGGATGACCACATGCACGTCGTTGTAAAAACCCTCGGGGAACAACGGACGGATCGGGCGGTCGATCAAACGGCTGGTCAGGGTCTCGTGCTCGCTGGGCTTGGCTTCACGCTTGAAAAAGCTGCCAGGAATCTTGCCTGCGGCATAGGTTTTCTCGATGTAATCGACTGTCAGCGGGAAGAAGTCTTGACCGGCCTTGGCGATCTTAGAACCCACAACGGTGGCTAAAACCACGGTGCCTTCCATATCCAGCAGCACAGCGCCGCCGGATTGACGAGCGATTTCGCCGGTTTCCATCTTGACCGTGTGCTGGCCCCACTGGAATGTTTTGGTAACTTTGTTAAAAATTGACATGTTCAGAACTCTAAAAAGCAAAAGTGCATGAGGCTGCACAGAGGGCCCGGAGATTGACTGTCTGAACTCGATGCCATTCCACAAAACATCAGGCTTGAAGCCTTGTGGAATGACACAGCGCGGGTTCTTCTTGGCAAATTCCGACTGAAAAAAGAATAAAGCGCCTGAGCTAGTGAACTAACTCAGGCGCTTTTCATCTGGATTGACGATTATTTACGCAGGCCAAGTTTGGCGATCAGCGCAACGTAACGGTCAGCATCACGGGACTTGAGGTAGTCCAACAGTTTGCGGCGACGGCTCACCATGCGCAGCAGACCGCGACGACCGTGATGGTCTTTAGCGTGTGTTTTGAAGTGGGGTGTCAGCTCGTTGATACGGGCTGTCAGCAATGCGACCTGGACTTCCGGGGATCCGGTGTCGTTGGCAGCACGGGCATTGGCCTTGACGACCTCAGCCTTGATTGAAGATGCAATCATGGTTTTTTCCTTGTTTTTCGCTCTGAGCCCGAAAGCATGGAACGAGGTTATTGACTTGCGCCACCCGCTGGAAAAGCCGATGGCGTGCGCTTTGCAAATCGCAAAACAGGCGGATTATAGCCCAACTTAGAGGGGGACTGAAGGGTGCTCGGGCCCACATGAAAGGTTAAGCAGAATCGCAATTAATCGGGATCTGACCCCAATTAATTTGACCCCGATTAATTTTTTAATTGGGGTCAGATTCCGATTAATTTTTCGCCAGCCAATCTCGCAACCTTTGCACGCCCTGCTCTAGTCTGGACAGGTCTTTGGAGGCGAAGCACCAGCCGGCGGCTTCGGGGGCGAAGGCTTCGCCGGGGGCCAGGCCCAGACCGGCTTCGGCCACCAGGCGTTTGGCGGTTTGCACCGAATCGGGGTGCCCCTCGAGCTTGAAAAATGCGTACATCCCGCCTTTTGCCGGGGCCAACTGTACGCCCGGCACCGCTTGCAAAAGAGGCACCAGCGTATTGCGGCAATCTTTCAGGTGCGCCACCACCCGGGGGGTAATGTCGGCTGTATTTTGCAGGGCCACGATCCCAGCGCGCTGGGTAAAAACCGAGGCGCAGGAGGTGTTGAACTCGATCAGTTTGCCCATGTGGTGCGTCATGGCAGGCGGCATGACCAACCAACCCAAACGCCAGCCGGTCATCAAAAAGCTCTTGGAAAAGCTGTGCACCACCACCAAACGGTCGTCCGCCTCGGCCACATCCAGGAACGACGGGGCGCAGCCATTGGCCGTGTCACCCTCGTAAAACAAGCGTTCATAGACCTCATCGGCCAAAATCCAGGTGCCGGTTTGGCGGCAGTGCGCCAGAATTTCGATCTGCTCGGCGCGGCTCAAGGTCCAGCCCGTGGGGTTGTTGGGCGAATTCACGATCAGCACGCGCGTATCGGGTGTGATGGCAGCCTTCAAAGCGGTCATGTCCAACTGCCACTGCCCATTAAGGGGCTTCAAGGACAAACATTTCAAATGCGCACCCATCACCAAGGCCTGCGCGGTCAAGTTGGGCCAAACAGGGGTCACGGCCACCACCTCGTCGCCCGCATCAATCAAGGCCTGCGCCGCCAACATCAAGGCGTTCACGCCGCCCGAAGTGATGGCCAGGCGCTCCACCCCGACCGGGCCGTGCAGGGCCGACATGTAATCGGACACTGCCTGCCGCAACTCGGGCAGGCCCAGATTGTGCGAATAAAAAGTTTCGCCTTGCGCAAGCGAGTCGATGGCCGCCTGGCGCACTAAATCGGGCGTTACCTCGTCGGACTCGCCAAACCAGAAAGCCAGCACATCTGGGCGGCCCATGCCTGCATTGGCTACTTCACGAATACGTGACTCTTCCAGGTCCATGACCGCCTGGCGCATAAAAGGAGGAGTGGTTTTGTTCATGACGACATCGTAACGGCTGCACCAGCCACACCTGCCAACCTCAATAGTCGCCCCATTGCGCAAGCGCCCTGCTTGCCTATGATGAAGCGTACAACAACAGTCAGGGAGACGGCCATGGCCCAAGCCAATTTTTTACCCACGCTCGCCCGCATGGTACTGAGCCTGTGCATGGGCGCTGTGCCCCTTGCATTGCAGGCGAACGCTAACTTTACGGCGATCAGCAGCGCTGAAAAAGCAAGCAATGTCGAACCTACGAGCCAACCCGCTCCCCCTAAAAAAACCAAAAAGGCTAAAGCCCCGAAACCGCCCGTCAACCCTTCAACTGGGGAAAACAAATCAGAACGTGACAAACGCCTCTTGCGCGAATGCCGAGGCAAACCCAACGCCGGGGCCTGCGAGGGGTATGCCAGTTGAACGACTTAAACGCTTCGTCCGGGTCTGAGCCTTGATTTGGGCCAATGCTCTGCTGACATTCGCGAGCGGGGGCTCGCTGCCACTGGGGGTTGTTGCTCTCACGGGGACTTGTCTTGTTCTCTAGGGGCCTGGGATTGCACCTACAGTTCACGCCCACCAGTGTTGCAGGCCGCTGGCGCGGACGCTGGGGCGGGCTATGGCGGCTTCTAGCAGGCCGGGTTGGGCTTCGATGAGGGTGAACTTTTTGCGGGCGCGGGTGATGCCGGTGTAAACCAATTCTCGGGTCAGCACTTCGGCGGCACCGGGTGGCAAGACCAGGGCGGTGTGCTCAAACTCCGAGCCTTGGCTTTTGTGCACCGTCATAACAAACGCCGTTTCGGCGTGGGCCAAGCGGGACACACTGACAGAACGCAGTTCTTCACCATCGAGAAACCACACTTTCAGCAGTTTTTTGTTGTTGTGCAGGGGCATGACCACACCTACATCGCCATTGAACACGCCCAATTGAGAGTCGTTGCGGGTGACCATGACCGGGCGTCCGGCAAACCATTCGCCCTGTGGCTTCAGCCAGCCTTGTTCGGCCAATGCTTTTTGCACGGCGGCGTTTAGGGCCACGGTACCCCATTCACCTTGATGCACGGCGCACAAGATGCGAAATTTGTCGAAGGCTTTGAGCACTTTCACCACACCGATGGCATACACATCTGCATCGTCGGTGTCGGGCAACAAGCGCAGTTGCTCAAGATAGTCGGCATAAGAAGCACCACCGGTTAGAACCCCTGCGGCAACCCCTGCCGCATTTACTTTCCCAGAAATCCCAACGTCTTCGGCTCCGCTTACTGGTTCGGCCACAGCGCCGTCCCCTATTCGCCCAGCACCCACGGCCAATTCACTCACGGCCTGGGCAGACGAGGGTTGCAAAGCCTGCAAAGCCCGGTCGTTTTGGGCCGCAGACCTGTGAAAAGCATGCAACACACGGGCGGCATCCCCCGCATTGACGGCCAGGGCCAACTGGCCGATGGGGCCGTCAAAGCGTCGGCTTTTGCGCAGCATCACGGTTTGTTGCGCCAACGCAGAAACCGCCTGCTGGTACGAAGCCTGAAATTGCGCCGCCAGCGTTTGCCCCGCCACAGCTTGCGCAAAGCGCAGGGTTTCGGGCAAATAGTGGCCTTGCGCCGCATCACGGCAAACATCACCCAAAACCGCCCCAGCCTCGACTGAAGACAGCTGGTCTTTGTCCCCCAGCAGCACCAATCTTGCCGTGGCAGGCAAGGCTTGCAGCAGGGCATCCATCATCTCCAAGTGCACCATGGAAGCCTCGTCCACGATGAGCACATCCACATCAAGCGGGTTGCCTGCGTGGTGCCTGAACTGGCGCGTATCGGGCCGGGCACCCAACAAAGAATGCAAGGTCCGGGCGGGCCCGATGCGCTGAATCAAGGTGTTCAGGTCCAGCGTACCGGCGGTGGGGCCACTGCCCAACTCCCCTGCTTGCTGTTTCAGCGCCTGCAAAGACCCGTCAATCGACTGCTTGAGGCGGGCCGCTGCCTTACCCGTTGGTGCGGCCAAAGCCACCCGCAATGGAATGGCTTCTTTTTTACCCTCGTGCAGCGCCAGAAGCAAGGCCAACAAACGTGCAGCGGTATAAGTTTTGCCTGTCCCCGGCCCCCCAGTGATGACCGATAAATGACCTCGCAAAGCCACGGCGCAAGCCAGCTTTTGCCAATCGGTCTGGTCTTCAGGTGCGTTGCCAAAGGGGGCTTGCACCGGAAAAAAACGGTCCAGCCACTCACGCGCCAAGCCTTCAGGTACGGACACTTCGCTTTGCGCACGCCGAAGCAGGTTTTGCCCCACGCGCTCTTCGTAAGCGCGGTAACGGCGCAGATACAGCAAAGGCGCATCGGCCGCACCGCCCAACACCAAGGGCTGCCCCAAGTCGGGGGCCTCGGCCCTGCGCAACAACAACGAGGGTGCAGCTTGCAAAGCCGAGACCCAAGCCGCCAAGCCCGCAGGCATGTGCGCCCACAGTGCCTGCAAGCCTTGAGGGGCCTGCACAGCATCGGCCGTCCAGGCCAATAAATGGACAGGCGGCGTGGCCAGCTCGGCCACCGATAAACAGGTGTGTCCCCGGCCCTCCATCTGGGCCAGCACCGCCGCAGCCACCAGCACGGCGGGGGCCACGCTGGCATCTTGCCGATGCAATTGAGTGGCCAGCGCACTGTCCAGGCGGCGCAACCAACCCAGCTCGGCCCAAGCATGCAGCCACAAGAGGGTGTTTTCTGAGCTTAAGCCTTGCTCGGGCAAATCCAGCAGCCAGTCCATCTGGGCAGCTTGGGCCGTCAAGGCGGTGGTGCGATGGGCTTTGCGCGAGTTCATAAGCCACCTTTTTTATTTTCAAACGTGGCCGTGTTTTGCCCCAGCATCGCATCCAAGCCGTCCATCAAGGCCACGGGAGCGGGCAAGGTGCAGCAACCTGAAACAGGCCCGTCGATGCCACGCAAAAACAAATACACCGCCCCACCTAAATGCTCGGCTGGCCGATAGGCCGCCCCCAACCGAGATCGCAATAAACGGTGCAAAGCCAACATGTACAAAGCCGCCTGCACCTCGTAGCGGTGGTGCGCCATAGCCTTGTCCAAAGCCTCTGCGGTGTAAGCCGCGTCGTCTGGCCCCAGATGGTTGGACTTGTAGTCCAGCACCCAATAGCGGCCCTGGTGTTCAAACACCAGATCAGCAAAGCCCATCAACATGCCGTGCAATTGCGCATCGGGCAGTTTGGGTCGGTTCACACCGGGCAGCAAATGCTGGCGGCACAACTCGTCCACCTCTTTGGCATGCAAACGCTCGGCGGGCAACCAAAACTCCATCTCGGGCAACACATTTTTCAGCGCGTTCAGCGCCACACCGGGGCCGCGCAAGGGCTGCGACACCACCCGACTCAACCAAGTCATCACATCGGGTGCCTGGGCTTTGTAGCCCGCGCGTTCGCAGCGCCTGGCCAGGCGGTCGGCTTGGCTTGTGCCGGCTTGCAGTGCATAGCCATCGGCGGCCAGCCACTCGAGTTGGTCGTGTAAAAAGTTACCGGCCGAAGGGCCACGGGCAAAGCTGTGCCAAGCGGCCACCGTCGCGCCCTTGGCATTCAGGCCCGGCAAGTTCAAGGCCAAGCCAATTTCCCCCGAATCATCGGCAGGCTCATCGTCCGCAGCACGCGGTACGGCCATGTTCAATGCCTGCGAAAGCGCCACATGCATCACAGGCTGCGAAGACAAATCACGCGCCAGCCTTGAAAAACTGGCAATCGTCCAGCTCTTGTCGATGCGGGCGGTACACACCAGCGCATCGTGCAAAGCCGGACGTTCGTCTTGCCGCTCCAGCCAAGACTGTTTGTCGGTGGGCAAAACAGACTCCAACTGCACCGGCAAGGGTGTGCCCTCTTCAGCCTGCAACAAGTCTTGCAACAAGCCTTGCCATTCATATTCTTTGAACTGCACACCGCCGCCCAGCAAGCGTCCGGCCGCACTCAGGTGGTTCTGGCAATTGTTGCTATTGCCTTTTTTGACGCTGGCCCAGCCCACCCACAGGGCATGGCAAGCGCGCGTCAGCGCCACATACCAAAGGCGCAAATCTTCGCGTAAACGATCTTCATCGGCTTGTTTGGCATCTTGAGAGTCGAACTGCAACAGGTTCTTACGATGGCCTTCGTCGTCGGTCAGGCTCAACAAAGAAGTCTTGTTGGCCGACACCTCGCGGTGGCTGTGCGCAAACGGCAAACACACCACCGGGTACTCCAGCCCCTTGCTGGCGTGAATGGTCACCACCTTCACCAAATCGTCGTCGCTTTCCAAACGCACGGTTTGCTCTTCGCTCTCACCGTCTTCGTCCATTTGTTGCACCAACCACCGAATCAGGGCCTGTTCGCCATCCAACCGGCTGCTGGCCGACTGCAACAACTCGGCCAAATGCAACACATTGGTCAAGCGCCGCTCCCCCTCGGGTTGACCACGCCAACGCGCCGCCAATTTCAGGGTGTGCAAAGACTGCCGCACCATGGCCAATACGCCCTGGGTTTGCCAGGTCTGATTCAACAAGTGCAATTGGTCTGCGTAATCGTCCAGCACATGCCCTTGCTGCGCCATCTGGTGCAACTCGGTCAATGACAAACCCACGGTACGGGTGGCCAGTGCTGCCCTCACCCGGCGCATGTCTTTGGGCTCAGCCACGGCCCGCAGCCAAAGGCACAAATCACCTGCTTCGTCGCTGTCAAACACCGAGTCACGGTCGGACAAAAATACCGACGCCACGCCACGCTCTCGCAATGCTTGGCGCACGGCATCGGCCTCTTTGCCGGTGCGCACCAGCACGGCGATGTCTTTGGGCTTGAGGCGTTCATTGGGTTTGCCGGGCTGCACAAAAGTAGCCTGCGCATCACCCAGCCAAGCCACAATTTGCTCGGCGCACAAAGCCGACATGTGCACCACGGCATCGCGCACGCTGCTCAACTGGGGCCTGTGCACCAGGGTCATGGCCGGCACGGCCTGCCCCTCGGGCTGCAGAAGACTGCGGGTCTGCAAAACCTCATCGCGCCCCTTGGCTCCCACGGCCACAAAAGGCAGCGGGTTGTTGCCGTTGGCTTTGGCATAACCAAAAGCACCCTGCTGCGAACGCGCATCGCCCACCTGAAACCATCGGTTGACCACATCCACCACCGCTTGGGTCGAGCGGTAATTGGTGTTCAGCACATAGTGCCGTCCCTCGGTGGCACGGCGTGCTTGCAGATAACTCAGAATATCCGCGCCCCTGAAACCATAAATCGACTGTTTGGGGTCGCCAATCAACAGCAACGCCGCCTCGGGCAGGTTGTCGGCGGCTCGGTAAATGTGGTCAAAAATACGGAACTGTATCGGGGACGTGTCTTGAAACTCGTCAATCAGGGCCACCGGAAACTGCGTCCGCAAACGCCGCGCCAGTCGGTTACCCAGTGCTGGTACTTCCCCAGACTCAGCAGTTCCTGCATCGGCCTCGGCCACTTTCGCACCGGCCACATCTGTGAGCCCCTCGTCCACACGCCTCAAAGCCGATTCCAGCCGCTGCAACATGTCGGCAAAACCAAACTGGGCGCTGCGCTGCTTGAGCCAAGCCAGACGCTCGGCCACCCGGGTTCGCGCATGGTTGCGAACGACCCCCTTGATCTGAGGCAGGTTTTGCAGGCCCGCTAGCAAGTCGGCAAACGCTTGGCACTGCGGGGGCAACGCGTACCCCGCATCGCCCTCAACAACTCGACAAGCAGCCATGCCTTGGGGGGTAAAGCGCTCCCAGCCACTTGGACCCATAACGTCCTTCAGCGCCGACAAATCGCCCGCACCCTTAGCCCACAGCTTCAATGCCTCCAACCACTTGGTGTAGTTGGCCCGACTCAATTTGCGCTTGTTCCACCCCGAAACTTCTTGCGCCAGCGTGTCGTCTAGCCAATCGCGCAAGGCATCGGCTTGCTCGGGCCAGCCACGTTTCAGGTCGGCCAAAGCCTGAGTGCGGTGCAAGTCATGTTGGGTCAGCACATCGGCCAGCGTTTGGCCGGGCGCCACGGCAGGTAAACCTTCTACGCCCAGCAGCTGCCTCATGTCCTTGTCCAGCGCCAGCACATCGCCCCAAACGCCCAGCACTTGGCCCACCTGCTGCGCGGGCAATGGGTAAAGCGACTCACGCCAATAGTCTTGCACCGCTTGCAGGCGCAAGGCAGCCTCATCGGCCACCAGGTTTTCTTCAAACAAGTTTCCGCTGTCAAAAGCGTGTTCTCGCAACATGCGCTGGCACCAGGCATCAATCGTGTACACCGCCGCATCGTCCATGCTCTGAGCGGCCAGTGCCAAGCGATAGGCCGCCTTTTCGCGCTCCAGGCCGGGGGGGTAGTCGCGCATCAGGTCGGTCAAAAACGGTTCGGTGGTGCTTTGCAGCCCCCGGAACACCGCCGCTGCTTCTGTCAAACGGGCGCGAATACGGTCCGACAACTCCCGCGTGGCAGCACGCGTAAAGGTCATCACCAAAATGTCTTGCGGCATCAACGGAGCGATCGGCTTGCCTTGTTCCTGGCCTTGTTCCTCGCGCTTTGCCTGCCCATGACCCAACACCAAACGCACATAAAGGGCGGCAATGGTCCAGGTTTTGCCCGTGCCCGCACTCGCCTCGATCAAGCGACTGCCCCACAAGGGGAAACTCAACACCTCTAATTTGTGACTGCTGGCCATCGGGGCGGCATTTGCGGCTGTAGCGATGGCTGTGCCGGTTTGGATAAGGGGATTCTGCGTCGGGTTCATGTGCCCTCCCCCGGTGTTGCCCCATGGCCCGACTCGTCTTCTTCATCCGGCTGTGCATCCGGAAACGGCTCGGCTTGCAAACCCTCGACCCATTTTTTAAGGGGCCGGTAAACCGTCTCTGCCAAGCGATCCAGATGCCCACCCGCCAACAAATCGTCAATCGTGGGGTAGGTCCGGTACAGCGCGGCGTCTTTTCTGGCCTCGCCCTGTTGCGACAAACCCGGACCCTCGAAATCATTGCCCTCGTACAAATCGGTGATCGCATTGAGGCTGGGGTTGCCTTGCCCGTTGTCCTTGTCTTTGTCCTTCAACCATTGCAGCGCCACCAAAGGCGGCAGAGGCAAGGGCCAACGCATGCCCTCTGCATACACTTTCAACAATGAATCGAGTTGGGTCAAGGCCGATTCTTGCGGCAAGGGGGCCATGCGCACGATCGCATTACGCCCCACCAACACGCCTTGCACCTGCAAGCCCATGGCCGCAGCGGCCAGGCAAGTTAACCACGGTCCCAACAACTTGTCGGGCAACGGGGTAGCCTTGGGAGTTTTGTCTTTGTTTTTACCAATTTTGGCGATTTTTGAGGCCCTCATCTCGAGCCAAACCATTTGCACCTCGGCGCCATTGACACGCTGGCGTAATCCCGTCAAGGCATCCTGCAAACGCAGCCCGGCATGGCTGCGGTCCACCAAAATACGCGGGGCCAACTCGGGCCATGGGTCGCGCTCTTGCAAGCCATGCAGCAGCAAGGGTTGCAGCTCTTGGCCCAACCGCCGGGCCTCGTGCTCGCCCACTGCCGCCAGCGGTAAATCTCCGGCGCGGCGCAAGCGCTGCAGGGTTTGTGCAACATGGCTGGGGACGTCTTCGAGCCCCAAGTCGGTGGGCAGGCGCTGCAAGCTTTGGTCTATGAGTTCGTACAAATCCAGACCTTGCAGGCTGAACAACTCCTCGTCGTGAAGATCGGTGCGGTCATGCTCCAGGCTGACCTGCAAACGCTGGCTAAAAAAGCTGCCCACGGGTTTGCGCAAAAACCGCAGCAACTGCGCCAACGTGATCAAGGGCTCGCCCGCTGCGGCCTCCATCGGTGGCAACTGCAATTTTGAAGGGTGCAAATCGGCCCTGCGCAGGGCTCCTTCAACGCCCACACCCTCCTCTTGCCTACTTTCATGCCCAGTGCCCAGATCCACTTGCGCCGCCCGCCACTCACGGGCATAGGTTTGCAGCGGATTGTTCACCTCAAAATACGCCCGGCTAAACGGCTGCAGCGGGTGCACCTGAGTCAAGCTCTCGGCAGTGTCCTTGCCCCACAGCGCATCGATCTCGTCGCGCAACTGCGACACCAACACCGAAGGGGGCTGCTGGCTGTTGTTGCGCACACTGCGCCCGCTCCAACTGATGTAGAGCGTGCGGCGGGCCGACAGCAAAGCCTCCAACATCAACTGCCGGTCGTCGTCACGGCGCGAACGGTCACCAGGCCGGGACATGCCGGGCAAACCCAACAGATCAAAATCGGCACGTTGGGTGCGGCGGGGATAATCGCCATCGTTCATGCCCAACAGGCAGACCATTTGGAAAGGAATCGCCCGCATCGGCATCAGGGTGCAAAAAGTCACCCCTCCGGCCCTGAAACGCTGCTCGAGCTTGGGCACCTTCAAAGCCTCTAGCCAAGCCGAACGCGCCACTGCCAGCGGCACGGCCTCGGCAAAATCAGCCTGCTCTGCGGCCTTCACCCAATCGGTCAAACCCTGGTCCAGTGCAGTCAAAGCATAGCGATCGGTGTCGTCTTGCGCCTTGAACAAAGCAGCCAACAAGGCCCGCCCCCGCTCGGCCCACTGCAAAGGGGTGGCCGCCTTAGCGCAGCTTTGCCACCAATCCATCAAGGCTAGCAGCAAATGCGCCAAGGCCCCGGCCAGCTCGGCATCCAGCCCCCCCACTTCGGCATAGGGATCGACTGAATCGGCATTGGCAGGCAAGGGATCGGCCCCACAGGCATAACCCATCAGCATGCGCTGCACGCCAAACAGCACCGAATTGTCTTCGCCACAACTGGCCAAGCCCAAGCCCGCGCGGTGTTCGGCCGTCAAACCCCAGCGAATCCCCGAACCCGCCATCCAACGCGTCAACGTCGGTAAATCGGCCTGCTTCAGGCCAAAGCGGGCCGCCAGCGCAGGCACCTCCAACAGCTCCACCAGCTCGCTCATGCGGCTGCGCTGTTGCGGCAAAGCCAACAACCATTCCACCCCATGAATCAAGGGGCTGCTGGCCTGCGCCCCCAAGTCAGCAATGTCAAATGGAATAAAGCGTTCATCGCTGCGCTTGTGCTGACCAAACACGGCCCGAATGGCCGGAGCCATGAGCTCGATGTCGGGCACCATCACCACCACATCGCGCGGTGATAAATCGGGCTGATCGTGAAACCACTGTAACAACTGGTCGTGCAACACCTCCAGTTCGCGCACGGCGCTGTGCGCCACCTTGAACATCACTGAATCGTCTTTTGGCTGCAGCGCTGCCCGCACTGGGTCTTGTGACGACTGGAGATCGCGAATGCGGTTTTGTAACTGCGTCAGCAAGCGCGTGCCATCGGCCCCAGGTGCATCGTCAAACAAATCTAACCGCTGGCCCGGCATGCGCTCTTGCGCCGCCTGCACATTGTCAAATTCGTCCAACTGCCGAATAAAGTCGCGCCCCTGCCGCCCCCAAGCGGTCAACAAAGCAGGCGCATGCAAGTGCATGTGCTCAAAAGGCATGGCTGACAAATTTTGCTTGTTCTTATAAGCATGACGGCGCCGCTCTGCCCGCAAGGCATCGCGCCCGTCCATGATGTCGCCCCAGTGAAACTGGCAGGGGTTGGGCACAGCCAGCAACACCTGGCTGTGCTGCGCCAAAGCGGCCAACATTTCCAATAACTGGCTGGGCATGCTGCTCATGCCAAACACCGACACCCGCCGCGCTACCCGCTGGCTCCAATCGTTTGAAACCAAGCCCTCTGACGCCTGGCCCGACTGCAAAGCTGCCAAAGCCCGCACATGCAAAGCCGGGCGCGTGGCCTGCCGCTCAGACGCCGACAAAGCGGCCAACACCCGTCGCCACAACTCAGCTTGCCACACTTGGTCTTCGGGCAAATCGGTCTGCCCCGTCGCTGTGCGCAACACATTGAGGCCTGGACTGCCATCGGAAGGGGCCCAATCCTCCAGCCAATCGGGGCGGTAAATCTGGTATTGGTCAAACAAATCGGCCAACTGCGTGGCCAACTGCAACAAACGTTCTGGCTCAAGGGCTTGCCCAGTGGCCTGCTGGGCGCTGGTCACGTTGCCCCGCAAGAACCCCATGACGGGCCGAAACACCGGATCGTTGGCAAAAGTGGGCAACAAGGCCATCAATCGCCAGGTCATGGGCAACTTGTCTAGGGGCGAATCGGGGGGCACGTTTTGCGCGCCCAACACCTGCCGGTAAGTGCGCCACAAAAACCGCGAAGGCAACTCCACCTTGGTGGCCGCACACACCCCGCCCTGCTGGGCCAGCGCCATCTTGATCCATTCGGCCATGCCGTTGCTTTGCACCAGCACCACCTCTTGCTCTAAGGGTGCCAAGGGTTGCCGCCCCAACCAAGCTGCCAAAGTCTCGGCCAACACCTCGGAGCGGTGACTGTGCAAGGCCAAAAAACCGGGAGCGATCAAGGAGGAGGTCATTCGGTCAGGGGTTGGGGCAAAGCGAATGAACGCAAAGCAAATAGGTGAGGCCGGGACAAGACCCTATGGCCAGAAAACGAAAGAATAGCCGCAAAACCTCCCTACGCAAGCTCAAAATGTGAGCCCTGCGCCAACCCTGGAATTGCCTATTTTTTAAGCAACCGTCGTCAACCCAATGAACATGCGGCTTGGCGGGCTTGTTCATGCACTTATCCACAGCTTTGAGCCCGGACTTTGGGGATACACCGAAAGTTGGGGGAAATGGTCAGGGGCATCAAAAGGCTTTAGGGGCCCGTTATCGGCCCTTGATAGCACTGATTTAATTGTTAAATTGTGCAACAAAATAGCTCAATAAGATTACAAATTTAGCACCATTATGAGTAGCAAAAGACCGTGGAAATCCATTGAAAAAGGTCAAGAAATCCCCTTTATGTATCCCTAACGGCCAAGTTGAGTTGAACTTATATTCCCCGAATAGCAATAAATTGCCACCTCCAAAGTTACAAATAAACTATTTAAGTAATTTAAAAGTTGTACTTTAATCAGGGTAAGCCGATGAAATAACGGCTTCTCTGTTTTACTGTTTTACAAAGGAACTTGGTATGTCACTTACAGCGTCGAAACCCACTCAAAGCCATTTCAGCCCGCTCAGCGTGCTCATGCTGGCCTTAATCAGCGGCTTTGCCGCCAACCATGCTGCGGTCAATGCCACCACAGTAGGCTCAAATATTCTGCCCTCGTCCATCAGCACGCCATTTGCGCCAGTTGTAGCCAAACCTTGGGGCCATGATGACCGGTTGGGTAATTTCGGCGACGTCTATCACAACTTCGGCAATTACAACCATGACCAAGGCTATTTCATGCTGATGGTTCAACAGCCAAACCGATATTGGTATTACCCAAATTCAGGGGAGAGCACCAACCCGTGGTGGTGGTTCGTCGGTAACAACTTGGAAACCGCGACCAAAGTCACTCAAAACATCAAAGCCACTCTTCAGTCTGGTCGATACAAAGTACGCCCATGGGTGGGCAAAGTGGGGGACCAGTATCTGAATATTTCTCGTGCCGCCCCCATGGTGGATGTGTACAGCTTAAAGGTGCTGGGTTCTGAATCAGCCGCCTACCCTGCGGCGGGCACAGACAACACCCACTGGAAATTTGTAGAAACCATTAACTTCTCTCAGCCAGCGTCTACTTTCTCGCATGGGGCAACTTTTCCGCAGCTTGGCTTTGATGTGAATGACACAAATCCCAACCACTTTAGCGATGTCTCCTACCAAATTAATTACGCCCTGTCTGCGCAGTTGGAACACAAAACACTGATGAGCAGATTCAACCGTCACCTGCCATCTGGCAGAAACGTGACCGCTTTACAAGCAGAGAGCGCACAAACGCCCGACTCGGCAGGCACTGTTAAACGCATTTTCCAAAATCTCGCCGCCAGCAGCCACAGCACGCAAGTGGCCAATATTTTGGGTAAGACCGCGACCTATCCAGCACTCAGAACCAAATACATTGGCGTCTCGCCCAACCTGAGAAGTTACCAAACAGCAACCACCGAAGACTTCAGAAGCTTCAACGCGTCAGCAGGTCCGGGCAATTGGTATCCGGCAACCAGCACGGATGGCTCGGCCCTGACACCGCCAGACATCATGAATGTCAGCAATTCAAACGGCGGCTCAACTGCATCCTACGTTCGCCAATATGATCGAATGCTGGAGCGCAACAGTATTTTGGGTTGCACGGCTCAAAACGGTTCCGTTTCTTCAGGCAACTGGACAACTAGTGGTAATTCCTACAACGCCATCACGGTGGATCAACCCAATGGCAATTGGGCCAATGATTCAGGCACCAAAGTGAATGATCACGGTGTGCGCCAAAAACCGGATTTAGTTTCTTTTGGTCATGACGGGGCTTCCTCGAGTTTCTCAACACCCACGGCTTGCACCATTGCCGCCATGATGATCGAACGCGTTAAAGCCGATCCGGACATGACCAACGGCAATAAACCCGAGGTTTTAAAAGCCATCATGATGGCTGGCGCCAACCGAGTGACCAACTTCAGACGGGGCAGCTGGGAGCGGTCATCAGATACCAATCCTTTGAGTGACAAATACGGTGCAGGCTATGCCAGTGCAAACGGGGCTTACATGGTTCTGGATGCCGGGCGTCAACCCTTTGGCAGCAATACCAAAGGTTCAGGCTGGGATTTTGGCAAGGATCTGGCGCCAGGCACCACCCGGACTTATATGATCGGTGTGGACAAACGAACCCAATTGACTGCCGTCGCCAGTTGGATGCGCCGCATTAGTGATGACAGCAATAACAGTGACATGCCGAATCTGGATATTTATTTAAAAAATACCAATGGTTATGTCGTTGGCAAGAGTATCAGCAGCGCCAATAACGTAGAACTGATTGATGTGCAATTGCTGCCCGGTAAATACACTATAGAAGTTACGCGAAGTGCGTCGGATACATCGGGCCCGGTTAACTTTGGCTTGGCGTGGTCGGGCCGCACTTTCGCACCCACGCCCATTATTACTGGCGTGGCCAGTGCCAGTAATTACACGGTTTCGTGGGTATCGCCAGATGGAGATCAAAACAACTTTACCTATTGGTTTGCAGTGGCCAATGACGCCGGGATCCAAGACGTGGTCACAGCCTATGCAACCGACGCAACCAGCCAGAGCTTCCCTTTGTCGTATGCCAATAAGTATTTTCAAGTGATCGCCCTCCCCTTTGAAGGCAATTACGGAACCCAATATCCAGGCATCAGGGGCTTCAAACAATAGTCATTAAAATTAATTAATGTATAAATTATTAACCTGCGGGGATTAATTTCCCTGCAGGTTTTTTTTCGTTGGCGATTTTACAAAGCTCAAATGATTCCCTGCACCAAAATCACCGACCCGTGAATTGTTGCCCTTTAGCAGACGAAATTTTGTAATCTTGGGCGGGCAGCCCGCGTGACAGTCAGAGGCGTGCAGATGAAAGCCGCCTGCATTAAAGTGCGTTCATGATGCATTTTTATGAACCGCGCCACGGTCATGGCCTGAAACACGATCCATTCAACGCCATCGTGGGACCTCGCCCTATTGGCTGGGTCTCTAGCCGCAGTGCCAGCGGGGTACTCAACTTGGCCCCTTACAGTTTTTTCAGCGCCTTCAACTACGTACCGCCCGTGATCGGTTTTTCCAGCATCGGGCGCAAAGATTCACTCAACAACATTGAGGCCACGGGTGAGTTTGTCTGGAACTTGGTCACGCGTGACTTGGCCGAGGTGATGAACCAGACCTGTGAGGCGGTGCCGCCCGAGGTAAGCGAGTTTGATTTGGCGGGCCTTACGCCCGAGCCTTCGCGCATGGTAGGTGTGCCGCGGGTGGCACAAAGCCAAGTGAGTTTTGAATGCCGGTGCACCCAGATTTTGCAATTACAAGACTTGGAAGGCCAAAAGCTTGAGACTTGGATGATTTTTGGCCAAGTGGTGGGCATCCACATAGACCCACGCTTGTTAATCGACGGGGTGTATGACACGGCCCGTGCAGGGCATATTTTGCGAGGCGGTGGTCCGGCTGACTACTTCAGCATCGGCCCGGAGCAGTTGTTCAAGATGTACCGACCGGCGAGCGGCGCACGGGATTTGCCCAAGTAATGACCGGCCATCAAGCGCCCTTTCGGGGGCGGGGAGGTGGCAAGCTTGAGGACCGCTTAAGCGTTTTGCGCCTTTTCCCCATCGTGCATGAGCTGCGCAATGTTGGCTGGCCCCAGCAGTTGCAGCGGACTTTGGTGCGCGAGGTCAATGGCGGCTTGGCTGAAGGTGCCCAGACTGATGCAGCTGCATGAGAAGGCTTCTTGGGCTTCGCGGGCAGCCAGCAATTCGCGAAGGGTTTCGGCCCCCAC
>Ga0255128_1000450_pt1 | contig 18951 bp, 17 predicted proteins | sample Law_Miss_RepC_8d_FD_188562 | JGI IMG/M metagenome (GOLD analysis project Ga0255128, IMG submission 188562) | Freshwater microbial communities from St. Lawrence River, New York, United States - Law_Miss_RepC_8d | ecosystem: Environmental > Aquatic > Freshwater > River | place: USA: New York... | reverse complement strand
GCCCATGAAGAGTGCGACCAGTTGCGGATTCAGTTAGATTCCGCCAAGCAGACCCACACGGAGCTAAATCTTCAAAAGGCACTGCTCGAAGCTGAGAATTCCGACCTACGAGTCCATCTGGACAAGGCCACGCACGTCCCGCTTCCTCCGCCTGCTCCCGCTCCACCTGCACCGCGACCGGCTACTGCTCCGTCCGAAAGAGCTCCTGAGGCAGCCATCCCCCCGCCTCGCGCCTCCGGATTGCTGATGGTGGGTTCACCCGGTGTGCTTTCTGCCATGGAAGGCTTCCCCGCAGCAGAACCAACGGTGGTTCCGGTCCGCAACAAGACTTGGAGCATCGAATTGCAGAACTTCCGCCGCAGGACCGCCGAAAAACCCATTAAGCGCGGCAAAACCTCCCCCAATTCTAAGTCCCGATCAAAGTCCTGAGGCCGGGCTTTGACATCAGAGGCTGACCACTCGCAGTCTCTGATAATGTCGTTCGCATTCCGCTTCTTGGGCACAGGCACCTCGCAGGGGGTTCCCATCATCGGAAAGGAGTATCCTGAGGCCTTTCTGGCCAACCCTCGGAATCACCGACTGCGCTCCTCGATTTACATCGAGACGCCGTCTGTTCGATTGGTCATCGACACCACTCCAGATTTCCGGACCCAAATGCTCCGTGAAAAACTCGGCTATCTGGATGCCGTCCTCATCACGCATGCCCATGCCGACCACATCATGGGAATGGATGACTGCCGCCGCGTCTGCGACCTCCGTGAAGGCCCGCTGCCGGTCTATGCCACGGAGGAGACCTTCCGTTCGCTCCGCCGGGTTTACGACTATGCCTTTGGCGACCATCCTATCCCCTTCAGTTATTTCCACCCGCAGCCCAAGGTCATCGAGGGCCCCTTCGAGATCGGGGACTTGCATGTGACCCCTTTTCAACTACCCCACGGTCGCATGACCACAACAGGCATGGTCTTCGAACAAGGAGGCGTCAAGCGACTGGCCTATTTCAGCGACTGTAAGGAGGTAATCCCCCCTGCCTTGGCCTTCGCCCAGGGTGTCCAGGTGGCAGTTCTCGACGCGCTACGGCCCGAACCTCACCCCACCCACATGTGTCTGGATGAGGCTCTCACCACAGCCCGACGCATCGGGGCTGACATCACCTACCTGACCCACCTAACCCATCACTACGACCACGATCGGGATCAGTCGGAATTACCTCCGGGAGTCTCGCTGGCCTGGGATGGACTAAGGGTTCGGCTCGACTGAGCATCATGGAATCCTCCCCAGCGCCTTCAACAAGGTTACCCGAAGATCAGGTCCGTGCCGCACCGATGACATGGACTTACCGTATTGCTTGGTGGCTCTCACGCCTCGCCTCTCGCGGCATTTATCGCACCCAAGTCAAACACGTGGAGCATATCCCACTGGTGGGCCCGGTGATTTTGGCCTCCAACCATGCGAGTTTAGCGGACCCCCCGCTCATTGGCGGCTCGGTTCCGCGGGCCGTCAATTTTCTGGCCCGAGACACCCTCTTCCAGATTCCCCTCCTCGGCTGGTACATCCGCAAATTGAACGCAGTTCCGGTCAACCGCGATGGCGGTGGGGGTGCGGGGTTGAAAGCAATCTTGGACCGACTCCACAATGGGGCCGCCATCCTCCTGTTTCCTGAAGGAACCCGAACCCACGATGGCCGTTTGAGGCCTGCGCGATCGGGCATCGGCCTTACAGTCATCAAATCAGGAGCCCCGGTTGTCCCCATCCGCTTGCACGGCACTTTCGAGGCTTGGGGGCGCAACCAACGGTTTCCCGGTCGAGGACGCTTCCAAGTGGTGGTGGGTAAACCCCTTTACTTCGAATCTTTGCGGGCCGAGGCCAAAACCTGCGACAAGGATCGGCTCAAGGCGATTTACCAAGAGATCGCCGACACCATCATGGAGCGCATTGCTGAACTTTGATCCAGCAATAGAGGTTGGTCATTCACCTAAGACTTCACCAAAGACTTCACCGAAGGCCGAGCGATATCTATCGATCCTGAGCGCTAAGGAGACACAACCACAGGTATCATCCAACCAAAGGAATCTCAAAACCACGGCTCGGCTGCCCCATGCATGGCACCCGAGCCGTTCAGTCGTTCAGCCCTTCACCTGATCCAAGGCCCAATTGACCTCAGCATCCGGCACGCGTTGACCCCAGACCGCCTTACCGATTCGCTCGGCCAAGACGAAGTGGATCTCACCGGCACTCACCTTCTTGTCGAGGCGCATCGCTGAAAACAGCTTGTCGCGCTTGTCCCCCGACAGCTTGATGGATGTGGGCAACCCGAGGCGCTCGAACAAATTGTGGATGCGCAGAACATCGGCCGTCGGTAGCCCCGTCCGACGGGCTGATAAATGAGCCGCAGCCACCTGACCGATGCTAATGGCCTCACCGTGTAGGAATTTGCCGTAGCCGGAGGAGTTCTCAATCGCGTGGCCAATGGTGTGCCCGAAATTCAGGGCTGCCCGCAAGCCTGTCTCGGTTTCGTCTTGCGACACGATCTCCGCCTTGATGGTGCAGCATCGGGCGATGATGGCCGACAATATCGGCGACTGCTTCTCGAGAAGCCCGTCCAACTGTTTCTCCAACCGCTGGAACAAGGGGGCATCATAGATCACGCCGTACTTCACGATCTCAGCGATGCCGGAACGCAATTCCCGATCGGGAAGCGTGGACAGGGTGTCCAAGTCACAAAGGACCAAACGCGGCTGATGAAAGGCGCCCACCAGATTTTTGCCAGCCTTCAGATTCACTCCAACCTTGCCACCCACGGAACTGTCAACTTGTGACAAAAGCGTGGTGGGCACTTGCACAAAAGCGATGCCGCGCAAGTAGGTCGCCGCTACAAAACCCGCCAAATCACCTACGACTCCGCCTCCAAGGGCCACCAGAAAACTCTTCCGCTCAATCCGATGCGCGGCCAATTGATCGTAGCATTTCTGAACCGTGGACAGGGTCTTGGACGACTCACCCGCCTCGATCGTGATGAGAGTTGGCGTGAAGCCGGCCACCTTGAGGGATTTGATGGCCGCCTCTCCGTAGTGCTTGCTCGCGTTGGTGTCGGTAATCACCGCGCACCTCGTCCCAATCTTGAGACGACGGCAACGCTCACCCAGCGTCGCAATGAGGCGGGTCCCGACTTGAATCTCATAGGAACGGTTCCCCAGCGGAACCTGAACAGTTGGCATGGACGTGGATGATGAACCAATCTGCCCTCCGAAGGCAAGGCGGTCGGCACTGCATTCGATGACCGCAGCCATTCCGAGGTAATACACCCTGATTCACCCCGTTGCCTGCAGGCCCGACCCGTGGTTCTAGAAATTGCCCGGATGGGCTCCAGATTTCTGAATTTGCCTTGGGTCGTTCCGCCTCCTGCAGGATGATATTACATACATGTCCAGATGGCTGTCCTCGTCAGGTGCCGCCGGTGCCGCAACGCTGCTGAGTCGAATTCTCGGGTTCATCCGTGAATCCGCCTACGCAGCCTTCATGGGCACCGGCCCCGTGGCCGACGCCTTTTTCCTGGCCTTCCAGATCCCCAATTTGTTTCGCAGACTTCTTGGAGAAGGAGCGCTGTCCTCGGCATTCATCCCGGTCTTCAAGGAAACCGAGCGCAAGGAGGGCGTCGCCGCGGCTTGGCAAGTGGGGTTGGCTTGCACTTGGGCCGTGTTCTTGGCCTGCACAGCCATCTGCGCCGTGCTCTTGATCGGAGTCACGGTGCTCATCCAGTTCTCTAGCATCGACATCAATACCCAGCTGATGTTTCGGCTGATGCGATGGATGCTGCCCTATCTCCCCTTGGTCTGCGTGGCTGCTGGTTTCATTGGCATGCTCAACGCCCGCAACCACTTCTTCCTGCCAGCCCTCGGGGCCACCATGTTGAATGTGGCAATGCTGGCCTCCATCTGGTGGCTGGCCCCTCGCTTCGGGGCCGAATTGCACCAGCAGGTCTTTGCTCTGGCCATCGGGGTAGTGGTGGCCGGGATTGCCCAGGCAGCCTTCCAGGTGCCTTCACTGGTCGCGGAAGGATTCCAATTTCGATGGCTGAGCCCGTGGAAAAACCCAGCCGTCCGCGAAGTGGCCCGGCGGATGGGCCCCTCGGTGATCGGCGTCGCTGCGTTCCAGATCAATACTGTGCTGTGCCAAAGTTTTGCCTACACGCACGGCAGGGAGATCGTGTCGTCGTACAATTACGCCGTGCGCCTCATGGAATTGCCCCAGGGAGTCGTGGGTATTTCGCTTGCGACGGTGCTGCTGACCGAACTCAGCACGCTGGCGGTAGATAAGAAATTCCCTGAATTCCGCAGCACCCTGACCGAGGGACTGCAGCAACTCATCTTCCTCACCCTGTTGCCGCTAGTGCTCCTATTGACCCTCTCCGAGCCCATCGTGCGACTGCTCTTCGAACGAGGCCAGTTCCAAGCCGCATCCACCCAGCAGGTGACGCTCATGATGCTGTGCCTGAGTCCGAGCCTCCTGGCGTTTTCCCTGAACAATGTGTTGGCCCGGGCTTTCTATGCCCTCGGAGACACCAAAACTCCCATGCGCATTAGCCTGGCGGCGATCGCTGTCAATTTCATCGCCGCCTTCGTCTCCATCAGCCTCATGCCGAAGGCGGGGCTGGCCATCGCCAACTCAACCAGTGCAGCGATGCAATGCTTCCTTCTCTTCTACGCGCTCAAGCGGAAGCTGCCAAAGTTTGATCTGAGAGCCCTGTTCGCACCAGTGCTGCGGATGGGCCTTGCCGGACTGGTGGCCGCCGTCATAGCCCTGGCATCCTTTTGGGTTTGGAACCGCTGGATCGGACAGGCAGGGCTCTCGGCCCGGGTGGGTGCCACGTTCGTCCCTATTGCACTGGCCTCCATGGGATATTTTTTGACCGCGACACTCCTGAGAATTCGGGAGGCCTCCGACGTCCTGGAAATTCTCCGTCGTCGAAGGAAGCGAACCGATGCAGCGCCGGAACCGACGCAAACTTCCGGTTGATCCCGCCCCAGAACGGGAGGTAGATTTTTATCAGACTCACCCGTGATTTCCCATCCTGTCCCCGCCCGAATCCAAAGCCATGAATGGCCGAAGGAGCGGGGACGCCGGGAGTCCTTTCAACAGTTCAACGACATGAGCCAAATTATTCCTGCAGCCAGCGCTTCGGTCCTAACCCGGCGCGGTTTCCTCTCCACCTCCAGCACCGCCCTCGGCGGAGCCATGATCGGCAGCCTAGCCATCGAGCGCATGGCCTTCGCTGCCGCCAGCGACGAAATCAAGATCGCCCTCGTCGGTTGCGGCGGCCGTGGTTCCGGCGCAGCCAACCAGGCCCTCAATGTTCCGGGCGTCAAGCTCGTGGCCATGGCCGACGCCTTCCAGGACCGACTCACCGGTGCTCTAAACAGCCTGAAGTCCTCCCAGGGCGCTAAGGTAGACGTGCCGGCCGACCGGCAGTTTGTCGGTCTCGATGGTTACAAGAAAGCCATCGCGCTGGCCGACGTGGTCGTACTAGCAACACCCCCAGGATTTCGCCCCCAGCATTTCGAGGAGGCTGTCCGCCAAGGTAAAAACGTGTTCATGGAGAAACCCGTGGCCGTCGATGGTCCTGGTGTCCGCCGTGTTCTCGCCGCAGCCGAAGAAGCCAAGAAGAAAAACCTGAAGGTCGGCGTCGGCCTGCAGCGTCATCACCAACCTGGCTATCTGGAGACCATGAAGCGCCTGCACGATGGCGCCCTCGGCGACATCTACCTGGTTCGGGCCTACTGGAACGACGGTGGCGTCTGGGTCAACCCGCGCAAAGAAGGGCAGACCGAACTCGAGTTCCAAATGCGCAATTGGTACTACTTCAACTGGCTGTGCGGCGATCACATCACCGAGCAGCACATCCACAACTTGGACGTCGCCAATTGGGTGAAGAACGCCTACCCGGTCAAGGCTCATGGCATGGGCGGCCGCCAAGTCCGCACCCAGAAAGAATACGGCGAAATCTTCGACCATCACGCCCTCGAATACACCTATGCCGATGGCACCACGCTCCTGAGCCAATGCCGTCACATCCGCGGTGCCGATAGCAATGTTTCAGAGCAGTGTGTCGGCTCCAAGGGCTCCTGCAATGTCAGCGGGCACACCATCACCCCCTCCGGTGGCGGCACTGCGTGGCGGTACCGGGGCGAGAAGCAGGTCGATCCGTACCAGCAGGAGCATGACGACCTCTTCGCCGCGATCCGCAAGAACACCGAATATAACGAGGCCTTCAACGGCGCGAAGTCATCGCTGACCTCAATCATGGGTCGGATGTCCACCTACACCGGCAAGACCATCACCTGGGAACAGGCGCTCAATTCCAACGTCATTTTAGCCCCGAACGACTTCGAGAACCTTCGTTGGGACTCCGAGTGCAAGTCTAAGGCTGACGCCAACGGCTTCTATCCGGTAGCCGTTCCGGGTGACGCTAAGTGGTTCAAGATGTTGGTCTAATCCGGAACCAAATTCGAAGTCATCGAAGCCTCTCTGAGGCAAAAAAAGACTCAGCAGCCCTTCGGAGCCACCGCGCCCGAAGGGCTGTTTGATTTCTGGACCCAATTCCAAAACGGATCTAATTCCAAAACGGACCCAAGGCCAAAACAGATTCAATAAGCCGCAATCTGTCGAGGGCAACCCCCTCGGCCCAACGAACAACAGCGGCCTGTCCCGCGGCGGAGTAATTAGTGAAACCACCGAAGCGCAACTGGTTTGGAAACCAGTCGAATCGTCTTGCTCCTCAGGCGATCTTTTTGCCCGGCTTGCGACCCCGCTTGCGGCCTGTGACCGGGACGTCCGAAACACTATCCTTCAGACCCAACCGGGCCAACTTGTTGTAGATGGTCTTCTCGGTGACATCCAAAATCCGAGCGGCTGCAGCCTTGTTGCCACGGCACAGATCAAGAGTCTGCTGGACGGCCAACTTCTCGACGGCCTCCATGGACATTCCTCCCACGTAAGGCACCGCGAGACCGCCCTGATGGATTTGCGTTGGGTCACTCTGATGGAGGAGGCGAGGCGGCAAATCCGCGACACGAATTTCACCACCCACGGAACTCAAGTAGGCCCAATCGAGAACGGACTCCAACTCACGAATATTTCCAGGCCATGAATAATTTCCGAGAATACCTGAAGCGGCATTGGAAATCTGGGGAATTCCCCCAGAACGGACCATCGAAAGGCGCTGAAGGAAAATTCCGGAGAGTAGAGGCAAATCGACGATACGCTCCCGAAGCGAGGGGATTTCAACCGTCAGTGCATTGAGCCGATAGAAGAGGTCCTCACGAAATTCATTGGCTTCCACTTTGGCCCGCAAATCGGTGCGACTGGTGGCAATCACGCGGACATTCACCGGCACCGAAGTGCCTGTGTCTCGACGGTTAATCCAACGGTTCTGCAGGAGTTCCAAAATCAATGCCTGCTGGGCCAGAGGTGTTTCCCCCACATCCAACAACATGAGGGTCCCGCCTTCGGCCATTTGGACTCGCCCGGTCCGGCGGGTTTCTTGAAAACTATCCGAACTAGACCCGGATGATTTACCAAACAACTCCTCCTCCAGAAGGTCTCCCGGTATCGAGGCACAATGGACCGAGATCAACGGACCGCGGGAACGAGCACTGACGTGGTGCAGCATGCGGGCAAAGAGACGTTTGCCGCTGCCCTCGGGCCCTGTGATCAACACATCCGCCTGTGTAGCCCCAAGTGCTGAAGCTGTTTCGCGCAAGATACGGGCCGAGGACGATTGACCAATCCATTGAGTGTCGCGGAGCCCCGGGAACTGATTGACGGGCTGACTGAGGGACTGCCCGGTTCGCACCGCAGCAGAAACAGTGGCCACGAATGCGCCCACATCCAGAGGCTTTGTCACGTAGTCAAAAGCGCCTGACCGAATCGCCGTCAACCCATCGGTAGCGTCGCCGCGCCCCGCCATGGCTATGACCGGAACTTGCGAGAGATGTTCACGAAAGTGCTTCAGGACGGACAGACCACTGGTGCCGGGAATCATCAGATCGACCACCGCACAAACTGGCGGGTTTTGACTCTGGGCGATCGCAGCCTCACCGGTCTCAGCAAACTCCGCCTCGAAGCCTGCTTTTTTGAGATGGTAGGCAATAATTCTCTGGATGGAATCATCCGCCTCGACCAACAAAACCCGGTTATTACCCTTCGTAATACTCACTCCTTTAATTGGCCTCCTGCGTGGTTAACGGTCAACCGAAAAAACAACCATCACAACACTATTTTATTATTTTAATAATTATTTTAGAATAATAGCCATTTTTCCTACCAACTATCTTCTGTTTGGCAAAGAATTCAGGGCTGAGGGGCTCCGGTCTGATCGATCCAAGACACATTCTATGGCCACAGTCAGGGACCGCCAAACGGCTGTAGAACACTACGCCGTCGGCTTGCTCTCCGACGGGCATCCGAAGAGCGCAAAAAACGCGGGCCATCCCTGCAACGGATCTTAGTGTTTCAGGCTGTGGCTCCTCATGAGGCGGATTGACGATCCCGGTCCTCCGCCTAACGTCGGTGGAATGACGCGTTCTAGTTTCTATGGGCTTGCAGTGGTCACAGCCATCTACTCCTCACCTGTGTCCGCCGCCGATTGGCCCCGCTTCCGCGGCACCGATGGAACCGGCCTCTCCGCAGAGAGTGGGTGGCTGGGCAATTGGCCAGGAGGTCAGCCCCGCTCTATTTGGAAGGCCTCTGTCGGAGCGGGATTCTCATCCATGAGCCTCGTCGAAGGCAGACTCTTCACCTTGGGACACAATGGCCTGAAAGACGGTGGCATCGACAGTGTCGTAGCGCTGGAAGCCAGCAGCGGCAAAGAGCTTTGGCGCCACAGCTATCCTGAGAAACTCGCGGATCACTATTACGAGGGAGGCACTTCCGGAACGCCCACCGTCGATAGCGGCCGGGTCTACACGCTTTCAAAAGCAGGCACGGCTCTCTGCCTCGAGGCGTCGTCAGGCAAAGTCCTCTGGTCCCGGAATCTCGTATCGGAACTCGGCTTGAAGATCCCCGAGTGGGGATTTGCTGGGGCACCGCACATCGCCGGAGATCGGGTCGTGTACAATGCCGGCGATGCCGGATTGGCGCTGGATAAGGCCACTGGTAAGGAGGCTTGGACAAGCGGCAAGGGCTCGGCAGGTTATGGGACTCCAGTTCCCTTTTCTTTGGAGGGGAAGCCGGCTTTGGCCGTTTTTGGCCTTCGCCATGTAATCGTAGTCGATCCGGTGAGCGGTCATGAATTCTGGCGTCACCCTTGGAAAACTCGCTACGACGTCAACGCCGCAGACCCGGTGGTGATCGGCGACACCATGATCCTCACCTCTGGCTATGGAACCGGAGCCTGCGGCATCCGATTCACCGGATCTGGAGCCCAGGAACTCTGGAAGAATCAGGCCCTGCGATCACACATGCAGGCACCCATCGGAATCCGAGGCCACATCTATGGCATTGATGGCGATGGCGGAGATGCCAATGCGCGACTCAAGTGCCTCGAGGCCACGACCGGCAAGGTTGTCTGGGAATCCCCGAAGGCTGAAACAGGCGTGCTGACCGCCGCCGACGACAAACTGATCTGGGTCACGGGCAAAGGCGAGTTGATCATCGTTAAGGCCGATCCCACGGGATACCATGAGGTCGTCCGCGCCCAAGTCGCTCGAGGCAAAGTCTGGTCGACACCCGTGCTGCTCAACGGACGCTTGTACATCCGAAACTGGAAGGGCGAACTCCTCTGCCTCGATGTGAAGGGCACCGGGGGAGTCTCCTAGTCAATGGCTGGCCCTCCCCTGGTTTCCAAATTGGATTTCCAATACCGGAATGGTGGACTCCATTTTCCCCAACTGGGACTTTGGATGGATCCCCATCATCCGGTCCGAACGGGCGAGTGGGTTGTGGTTAGCCATGCCCACTCAGACCACACAGCGCGCCATTCCGCGGTCATCCTGACCGAGCCCACGCGCCGGCTGATGCGATCACGAATTTCCGGAACCCGAGCGGAGCGGGTGCTAGGATTCAACGAGTGTCTCCATCACTCCGAACTGGAGTCATCGAAGGCCCAGACGCCGTTCCGCCTCAGCTTGCATCCGGCGGGGCATGTCTTAGGCAGTGCCATGGCCCGCCTGGAGGTCGATGGGGATTCCCTGCTCTACACCGGAGATTTTAAACTCCGGGAGGGCCTGAGCTCCGAACGCTGCGAGCCAGTTCATGCTCGCACCTTGGTCATGGAAACCACCTATGGACGACCCCGGTACATCTTCCCGCCGACGGAGGAGGTGCTGGCTTCCGTGCTCCAATTCTGCTGGACCTCGCTCGATGCCGGAATCACCCCGGTGCTGGTGGCCTACTCTCTGGGCAAGGCGCAAGAGATCCTAGCCTCCCTTCTCAAAGCCAACCTACCCATCCAACTGCACGCCAGCTCAGCCAAACTGACAGAAATCTATGCAGACCTAGGATACCAGTTCCCCCGCTGGACGTTGCTGAATCCTGAGACTGCCCGTGGCCACGTAATCATCACGCCGACTGTTCGACCGCTGCTCTCAGCCCAACCTGGTATCGGGCCCCTCCGAATCGCATCGCTCAGCGGTTGGGCATTGGACCGCCGTTGGCCGACGACGGACGAAAACCAACCACGGTTCGCCCTCAGCGATCATGCTGACTTCCCAGACCTCGTGAAATTCGTCAAAGAGGTACGCCCCCAGCGGGTATTCACGCTCCACGGCTTCGCTGCCGATTTCGCCCGACACTTACGTCGCCAAGGGATGGAAGCCTACGCGCTCAGCGAAGACGACCAACTAGAACTCTCACTCTGATCTCCCCCCCGGATGGATCGCCCCCGGATGGCTAACCCATTAGCTTGAGAGATGGAGGTTCCGATTCAGAGATCCAGCATTGAACGATGTCTCCGTGCCCAGCCCGAGGACGGGATCAGTTGCCTACAGCACCCGCCTTCACCTGAAGTTCATACTCCGGCGACTGGGTGCTGTTGATCTTGTTGTCCAGAACTCCGGGATAGGTGAACTGAAATTTGTACCGGTACCGCAGAACGGAACGATCTGTCGGCAGCGGCAGCAAGGCCTCAAAGCGGTTCTCCGTGTTAGGAACCGGCTGCATAGGATACAAGTTTAACCCCATCATGACCCAAGCCTTCACGTTCTCGGGTTGCACCCCACGACGATGCGTTCGAAATGTGGTTTCGAACAAGTAGTTGGCCTCGGGTGACGGGGCGGCCGAGCGCGAGGTCAGATTGGTGTTTTGGGAACTGGCGCAACCCAGACCCAGCGCAGCCAAGAGGCCCCAAACAACAGGCGATGCAAACTTCATCGATGCGGTAAATGGCACACCATCGCGAGCATTGGCAAGGGATGAGTCAAGGAGTCGGTCAGAAGCACCCTTGATTTCAATAGGTTTTACTCTCGTAGAACACGCTCCCCGAGGGGCGGCTTTTAAAAAAACACCTGAGAATTCGAGGATTTACCGCGGCTCTTGTCCGCACAATTCCCAAGCCAAAAGGCCCACCTTACGATCCATTCCCCAACGGTAGCCGCTCAATTCCCCGGATTCTCGAATGACACGGTGGCACGGAATCAGAAGAGCCACCCGATTGGCTCCGCAGGCGGCTCCCACCGCCCGAGCTGCTTCCGGAGCGCCGATGGCCATGGCCAATCGCCCGTAAGAAGTCAGTGAGCCACGGGGAACCTCAAGGAGCGCCCGCCAAACCGCGAGCTGGAAGGGAGTTCCACTCACCGACACTGAAACCCTCCTGACCGGATTTTTTATACCCTCGGCCCATTGGTCCACCCATTGGCCCACCCATTGGTCCACCCATTTTTGGGCACCCGCGTCATTGCTGGGTATTCGGTGATCTAGCCATGGTCCACGGCGGGGATCCGAGAAAGGCTCTTCAAATTCCCACTGAAACACCGAACCCCGACTCCAGACCAAACAACTCATTCCCCAAGGCGTCAGAGCCCGACCGCGACAACAATCCTGAGGCAAAACCTCAGGGAGCCCCGTGAGCCCTTCCACTGCTTCGGAACCCGAATCGCAGTCCGAAATCGTCGGGATCACCAACCGTTGCCTCAGTCTTTGGGTCTCCCACCCCGGCAAACAGGGGGAACTACCTCCCACCCCGTCCCGTCTTGGGATCATTGAGCGGACTTCGGGGCCTTCGCCTTCGGTAATTTCTTCAGGTAGGTGGCCGAGTCCTTCTTAAAATCTTTCAGACAGCTCTTGCAGCAAAGTTTGATGGTCTGACCTTCATGGACAAACTCATAGGCTTCCATGCCGGATCCTTCAAACTTCTCGTCGGTCACCAAGCACTTGTCTAACGGGTAGGCCTTGGCTTTGGGTTTGTCTGCAGCGCGAAGGCTGACCATGGAGCAGGCGGCGATAATCAGGGCAAGAATAGCAGTGGTTTTCATGTTTTCTGTGCAGCACTTGATTCAATGCTGGCAATAGCTTCGACCGGAAGCGCCTTGTAGGCAAGCCGTCAAGGGTGCTGCCCTAGAACCGTCACAACGACCCAACTCCGCCGTCTGCCACCTGTGGTCTTGGACACCGCGGATTTCGAGGTTAGTGTCTTACTCCGCAGTCGATGTGCATCGTCCCGCCATCCTACTTACGGTCCGCCTCTGTTCCTCAGGGAAAAAGGTTCCACGCCTTCACCCTCATCGAACTGCTGGTGGTCATCGGCATTATTGCCCTCTTGGCGGCCATGCTGCTGCCGGCGCTGGGCAAGGCCCGCTATCGCGCTTCACAGGTCAATGAAATGTCCGGGTCGCGTCAGTTGCTCATTGCTTGGAGACTCTACGCCGAAGACAACTCCGACTCAGTCCTTCCCGGCTACCGCTATGGGCTAAACGCCAACGACTTTCAGGGACACCCGGTCAATCATCCCATCAACGCTCGATACCCGTGGCGGATCGCCCCCTATCTGGGGAAAAGTTTTGACGTCATGTACCTGAATGAAAACAGGCGCACGTTAGAAACCTTTCGCCGCATGGAGGACCCGGACCTCGGAGTCTACGCCGCTTCGGTGTTTCCCTCTCAGGGCATTAATTCTGTCTTCGTCGGCGGTGATGACGTCGAACTGCCACCCACAGAACGAGCCTTTGATCGGTTCGGGCGATTTTGTGTTCTCAAGACCGCCGAGGTAGCCCGGCCCTCAGAGCTCTTGGTTTTCACCTCAGCCCGCGGTCCCTTCGAAGGCCGGATCGTGCCTGGCTATTACGTCGTGAAACCGCCCTACCTGAATGCGCGTCGCTGGGCCGTCGATTGGAATTCGGACGACGGTCCCGAGGCCTGGGGCTACGTGCACCCGCGCTACAACTTAAAATCGGTGACTGGGATGGTGGACGGACATGTTGAAAACCTTGATCGCCGCCGTATTCAGGACATGCGCCATTGGGCCAATCCGGCAGACCGAGCCGATTGGACCCTGCGTGCGCTCCAAGGCCCGTGATCCCAAGTCCCTAAGCCGTCCCAGAGCTCAATCCATCGCACGCACGACTCCGATGATCTTCGGGCGTGATTCAAGCACCCCAACCCCGATACCTTTTCTAAATCGATGAGTATTCTCGACACCATTGTCGCGCAGAAGCGTGTAGAGGTTGCCTTGCTGGCTCCGGGACCGGTGGCTGCCTCTCAGCTTCGACAGGCCATCCAGCAACGTGGCTCGGGGATCCGGGACTTCACGGCGGCTCTGGCCACTCCACGTCAGGGAGACATTGCTTTGATCGCAGAGGTTAAAAAGGCCTCGCCGAGCCTGGGAGTCATTTGCCCGAATTTTGATCCGGTTCGAATCGCTAAAGAATATGAGGCGGCTGGAGCAAGCTGCCTGTCGGTCCTCACCGACGAGCAGTTCTTCCAAGGATCGCTCGAGTATCTCAAGGCCATCCGAGCTGCTGTCCAACTGCCGCTGCTTCGCAAGGACTTCATTATCGATGAGCGGCAAATTCTCGAGGCCATTGAATGGGGAGCCGATGCGATCTTGCTCATTGTTTCCATTCTTTCGGATGAGCAGTTGTCGCACTTCCACAGTCTGGCCGATGCAGCAGGACTAACCGCCCTGGTTGAAGTTCATGACGAGACGGAACTCGAGCGAGCGCTGTGCTGCGGAGCCCGACTCGTAGGGGTCAACAATCGGGATCTCAAGACCTTCCAAGTGAATCTCGCGACCACCGAAACTTTGGCCAAGAAACTCTTCGCCGCCTCCGACTCCACCCAACGAATTCTCGTGGGAGAAAGCGGGATTCACCAACGGGCGGATGTTGAGCGCCTCCGGAATGCCGGTTGCCATGCCATCCTCGTCGGGGAGTCGCTCATGAAGAGCGGCGACGTTTCGGCAAAAGTCGCCGAACTCATCGGCACCTGAACGCCTCAGTCAAACCTTTCAGAGATGGCCGGAAGGCCCTCAGCGCAGAAAGGCTCCAACTCCCTCCGCAAACCGAACCGATGGAATCTGGAAATCGCGCTCAGCCGCCTCAGGGTTCCCGATGTTGTCCTCCTCCAGCATAAGAATCTGATCCCGACTCAAGGGAGCCGGACGCCGCAGGACCCGCGGAAAGATCCATTCCAAGACTGCAGTCGGATACCAGGCCAGCGCCCGAGGGATTCTCACAATAACACGGCGGCGGCGGGTGATCTGCAAAAGGGTCTGCAAAATCTGCGGCAAATTGAGACGGTCGAAACCACAAAGGTCATAAGTCTGGTGGACGGCGGCTTTTGAATCGAGCGCACGCGCAAACGCCCGAGCCACGCAATCGACCGACACCGGTTGCAACAAAGACGTTCCCCGACCGATTACCGGCAACACCGGCGACCAGCGACTCATCCCGGCGAATAAATTCACGAACCCATCACCGGGCCCGTAGATCAATGAAGGCCTAAATACCGTCCAATCCAAACCTGAACTCCTCACAGCCTCCTCGGCAGCCCACTTGGTTTGGTGGTACCGTGAAACAGCCTCAGGCCGGGTCCCCAGGGCGCTCATGTGGACTATGCGTCGCACCCCAGAAGTCAGTGCTGCTTCAAGAACCTGGCGCGTTCCCTCCAAGTGGACCCGCTCAAAGGTCTGGTCACCGATCTCGCCGATAATGCCGACGAGATGAATGACGGCATCACATCCCTGCATGCCCTGGCGGAGATCGTTCGGACACAGCACCGAACCCCTCACCCACTCCATTCGGTCATTCTGAGCCGCCAAAGGCTGTGAGCGGCTTCCGCGAGCCATGCGCCGCACTGAATGCCCCTCACGAACCACCGCCTCGCAAACGGCACGTCCAACAAATCCGGTCGCACCCGTAATCAAGACCCTCATGTGTCTCTAGACTTACCCGCAGTTGCCGTGGCGTCCAATCGGGACCCCAGCTTTCTGGTGTTCACGATGCAATTACTGTCCTCATCGAGTCGAACAGGCCGTCCCAACGCCGTTTGAAGGGCAATCTCCAGAGCGTCGCCCACAGAATCGACCGAACCTCCGCTCGTGAGATCTTGACGCGCTGGCGAGCATCCAGCACGCCCGGCTCCCGCAGTCGCCGGAGCGTTTGCACACCAATTAGAATCGGCCATGCACAGGCCAGTCGGACGCGAACCTGATCGGAGGGAATGCTTCGGACGTAATTCCACCCGGCCGCCAAATGTTCCTCAGCCTGATGCAACCACTGGTCATACACCGGACGAAGACGGTCCTCGACAGTCGGATCCAAAAGATCGGCCGGCGAAAGCCCCTCCCGGGCCAACTCATCGCAAGGCAGATAACACCGGCCGGCCTGAAGATCTTTGGGCAGATCCCGCAAAATATTAATCAACTGCAGGCCCTTACCAAAGCGGATGCCATCGGCTTGAAATGCGGCATCATCGAGTGAGGCTGTGGGGAAAAGTTGGTTGCGGCAAATGCGGGTCCAGAATTCACCCACGCAACCCGCCACTCGATAAGTGTAGTCGTCCAGCGCTTCAGCGTTGGACAGCGACAAAACGCCCTCTCCCGGCCGAATTCCGCCGAAGCGATCCAGGTCCAGAATTTGCCCCCCCACAATTGTCTCTAAGACCGTCCGGATGCAGTCCTTCTGCCAAACCTGAGAATGGTCCAGAATCGCCAAGGCCTCCGGAATGCGCTCCAACAGCGTGCGCTCAGCGGCGGTGACTTCTGGGCTTTCGGTATCGAAGTCAGCCCATTGCGGCGGCGGTGCTTGACCATCGAGGATCCGGTCTCGCAGCGATTCTAGAGCCCTTCGACGAACCGCCACCGGCACCGAGGAGGCGTCAGCCAACGTATCGGTGGCACGGGCTAACAAATACGCCAGGCCGATCGGTGCGCGAACCCGTGATGGAAGGACCCTCAAGGTCAGGTAGAACGAGCGGGACACATCCCTCAAGAGGGACGTCAACAAAACTGAGGAACCAACGGCTCCGGACATCGTCTGGAAAGGCAAACAGACTTCATCAAGATTGACCAGTCATGGACTTGGCCCAATTTTTGTTAGGACTCCATCATTAACACCGCCGCAATCAGTCATCGGAATTAATTCGCCTCGCCTTTTTTAGGACACCCCGGGACCCGAAGCTCAACTTCCATCCTCCGCTCAGTGGTTCCGGGCTTGAAAACACGGCCGCGATCATACCAGCGTGCTGACATGGCCAACCTGAATCCTCAACCCGGACGAACACCGGGTTCGGAAGACGAGGTAATCACTCAGGCGCTGCGCCGTTCATTGGCCGTCCTCATCCTTCTGTGTGTGGTGGCGGCAACGGCTGTCTGGTGGCTACAGCGCCGCCCCGCCGCTCCAACCGCAGCGCTCCTCCCCATTCAAAGTCCGGTGGCCAACGATTCCGGTCGCGGCCCACGACCCCCATCTATCCGGTTCACGGACATTACCCGAGAGGCTGGCATCCGCTTCACCCACAGCAACGGAGCACAAGGCAACAAACTCTTGCCCGAAACCCTTGGAGGCGGCGTGGCGTGTTTTGATCTGGATGGGGATGGCGATGCAGACCTCCTCTTCGTCAATGGAACGGAGTGGCCGGATGCATCGCCCAAAAACCAACACTCAACCACTGCAGCCTTGTATCGGAACGACACCGCGCCCGGTGAGCCCATTCGCTTCACCGACATCACCGCAGGATCCGGCTTGGATGTCCCATTTTATGGCATGGGGGTGGCTTGCGGGGATTTGGATGGCGATTCCCGCACCGACGTGTTGCTGACCGGACTCGGGGGGGTGCGCCTATTCCGAAATTTAGGAGAGGGACATTTCGCAGACATCACGGCCCAGAGCGGCTTGCCCGCTTCGTCTTCTGGATGGTCCACGGCGGCGGCCTGGTTTGATCTCGATCGGGATGGCGACTTGGACCTCTTCGTCGGGCACTATGTTGAGTGGTCGCCCCAAATGGATCGGGAGGTGAACAACCAACTTGTGGGTGTTGGCCGCGCCTATGGGCGTCCCTGGCTCTTTCCCGGCACTTTCCCGGCCCTCTACCGGAATGACGGTCCTACCACTCCAGGTGCCCTACCCCATTTCACTGAAGTCTCAGCCCGAAGCGGTCTCCGTATCCAAAATCCGGCCACGGGGCTGCCCATGGCCAAAACCCTCGCGGTGGCTCCGATCGATCTGAATGACGACGGTTGGATGGACCTCGTAGTGGCCAATGACACCGTTCAAAACTTCGTCTTCACCAATAAGCACGATGGAACCTTTCAAGAGGTGGGGGCCCAGAGCGGCGTGGCCTTCGACTCCTACGGGCAAACTCGCGGGGCCATGGGCATCGACGCAGCACGTTTTCGTCCTGACCGCGCGCTGGGCATCGCCATCGGCAATTTCGCCAATGAAATGAATGCCCTCTATGTGGCCCAACCGACTAAAGACACCTTGGTCTTCGCTGACGAAGCCATTACGGAAGGCCTCGGGCCGGCGAGCCGATTGCTCCTCAAGTTTGGTCTCTTCTTTTTCGACTATGACCTGGATGGACGGCTCGATGTCCTGACCGCCAATGGACACATCGAAGATGACATCGAAAAGGTTCAAGCCAATGTCCACTACCGGCAACCGGCCCAACTCTTCTGGAACGGCGGAGGCAATCAAACGTTCATCAGCGCCACGGCAGCCGAAGCCGGTGAAGACCTCTTCCAACCCATCGTAGGTCGCGGGTCGGCCTATGCAGATTTTGACCGGGACGGAGACCTCGACGTGGTCATGACCCAAATACATGGGTCCCCGCTGCTGCTCCGCAATGACCAAGCCCTGGGGAACCATTGGGTCCGACTGCAAGTAATCGGGCCAGGAGGCAATCCTGAAGCCATCGGAGCCTGGATCCACCTGCGCACCGAGGATGGACGCCGCATTTCGCGTCAAGTCATGCCCACCAAGAGCTACCTCTCGCAGAGCGAACTCCCCATCAATATTGGCTTGGGACGCAGCAAGATTTCAGAGGCACGGATCCGATGGCCGGATGGCCATGAGGCCTCCTTCACGGCACAGCCCGAGCAAACGACTCTCCTCCGAAGGAAGTAATTCGGTTCCTCGCTCTTTCCAGTGAGTCAGTAGGTTGGCTGGGTGATTTTTTCTTCAACGCCCTTCGAGGATACTTCTCGGAGGCCAAGGCCAGCATCCAACCGAAGAACCAGTTGCTCAGAAACCCAGAGCCAGAGTTTCTGGATCAGCCATGCAGTTCCCCTTGTCGGGCCTGTTCGGAACTTCAACCCGTTGGAGAGTGCGCCCTGCCGGACGCATGCACGAAAAACGGCGCGGAGTCCTCCGCGCCGTTTTGTCTAAATCGAAATAAATCGATCGGATCAGGCTGATTTGGACTTTTCCGAAACCGCTTTCTTGTCGGCCGGCTCATCAGCCGACTTATTGCGATAGTGCGAGGAGTAGTACTGGTTCTGGTAGTAGTGGTAACTGTAGTAGTAGG
>Ga0255128_1000449_pt1 | contig 18989 bp, 14 predicted proteins | sample Law_Miss_RepC_8d_FD_188562 | JGI IMG/M metagenome (GOLD analysis project Ga0255128, IMG submission 188562) | Freshwater microbial communities from St. Lawrence River, New York, United States - Law_Miss_RepC_8d | ecosystem: Environmental > Aquatic > Freshwater > River | place: USA: New York... | reverse complement strand
TACTAAGGCATTCGGATGGTAGGCGTGAGCTGCTTGGGATCCGAAACAAGCTCCAGCAGCGAGATCCCGTTGTGCGCTCGCGCGCGCGCAAGAGCGCCTGCAAACTCCTCGGTGTTGATTAGCCAGACAAACTGAGCCACTTCTTGTTCTGTAAACGCTGGACGTGTTCTCCCCTTCTCGCCACGTGCTGTCAACTTGGGAACTGGCACACGTTCTGAGATGTAGCCACGTGCCACCGCAGTTTCAATCAACTTGTTCCATGCACTTGTAAAGTTGTTGAGTGTTGACGTTGCTGGTTTGCGTCGCATCTGTCTGTCACGCCACAACTCAAACTCACGCACGTCTGTATGCGTCAACTGTTCAAGACGTTTTTCGCCGAAGTACGTCACAAAGTAACGTTCAATACACGACAGGTAATCGTGACTCGCTGTTTTGCCAGTGCTGCCGTCTATTTTTACTCTCAGTTCAGCACAGCAAACAGCAGCAATCTGTGCGACTGTGTGTGTGCGGTGTGCTAAACCCAGCCGTTGTCTGTAGCGTGCCTCGTCATACAAATCACAAGCAACGGCAATGGCGTGTTCAACTGACGCTTTACGTGTGCTGACTCTGTGCCACGTGCCGTCAGCAAGTCGATAACGGCACTGATACAGCAGTCTGCGGCTGCGTCTGTACAAAACAACTTCGCCGTCACGCAAGTACAAAATGCTGGGTTGTTCTTGGGCAAGTGCGGCGACTGACACGCGGAGTTTCGTGTGCTGCGTCACTGCCTCTGTGTCTGTGCTGTGCGTCATAGGGCAAAGTCTCAGCAACGCAAACGTAAAGTTCCAATAGCGTAGACAACAACGTGTTTTTTACGCTTCGGAAAAAGAAAAACCCCACAGCCTCTTGCGAAACTGTGGGGTGAATCTGGTGGCCTGGGGCAGAATCGAACTGCCGACACGCGGATTTTCAATCCGCTGCTCTACCAACTGAGCTACCGGGCCTGAGCCATGAATTCTAGCAGGTCTTTTGTGTGCTTCAGAGCTTGGGCTTCAAAAAATACCGAGTTGAAGGGCAGCAGCAGACGCCCGACAGATTGATGGTGTGGCCTCAGCAATCCATCAATGGCTGCGTTTACTCTTAGTGAGGTCGACGCCGAGTTGCTTGAGTTTGCGGTACAGGTGCGTGCGTTCAAGGCCTGTTTTTTCAGCCACCCGGGTCATGGAGCCGCCTTCATGGGCCAGATGGAATTCAAAGTAGGCTTTTTCAAAAGCATCGCGCGCTTCGCGCAGAGGTCGGTCGAGTTCAAAACTTTGCTGCACATCGGGGGCCGCGATGTTTTCCGTGACGACCACCGTGGACATGGACAGCACACTGGGTGGCGGGGGCGGGCTGGCGGCCAACATGGCTTGCTGCACCTGGTCGCGGGCCAAGCCTTGCTCGACGGCCTTGAGCAGTTTTTGCAAGGTGATGGGCTTTTCAAGAAAGGCATGTGCGCCGATCTTGACCGCGTCCACGGCGGTGTCGATGGTGGCGTGACCACTCATCATGATCACAGGCATGTTCAACAGTCCGCTGGCGGCCCATTCCTTGAGCAAGCTCACGCCATCGGTGTCGGGCATCCAGATGTCGAGGAGCACAAGGTCGGGGCGCATGTTCTGGCGTGCCTCGCGTGCTTGCGCGGCGTTTTCAGCAAGCTCCACCTGGTGCCCCTCGTCAAAGAGGATTTCTGAGAGCAGGTCGCGTATGCCCAGCTCGTCGTCCACCACCAAAATATTTGCCATATGCCTGTTTTGTCTCTGTTCATGAATGGGGCTTTTTACAGCCCCTGTGCGGTTTGCGCTACTGCGAATGATAACGAGACTTGCGCACCTTGAATGTTGTCGCCCTCTTGCACGTTGGCCATGTCAATGCGCGCACCATGTTCATCGGCTATTTTTTTGACCACAGCCAAACCCAGTCCGGTGCCTTTGGCTTTGGTGGTGACGTAGGGCTCAAAAGCCCGCTGCAAGATATGGGGGGCAAAGCCTGGGCCTGTGTCGGTCACCGTCAAACGAACCCGCTGGCGCTGCGCACGCCACTCGGTTCGGACATGCACTCGGGCAGTCACCAGGCCGTGACCACGCACCTCGCAGGCGTCTTGTGCGTTTTGCAACAGGTTGTGGATGACTTGGCGCAATTGCTGTTCGTCTCCCAAGATAAGGGGACATGCGGCATCAAACTCGGCAACCACGGTGGCGCGTGGCACGCTGTCGTGCGGCTCGCTGGCGTACAGGGCCAGCACATCACTGACCAACGCATTGAGTTGCAGGGGCTTGAGTTCGGCCGATGGCAAACGGGCGTAGTCACGGAATTCGTTGACCAAGCGTTTCATGGCCTCGACCTGATCCACGATGGTCTTGACCGATTTGGCCAGCACCGCTTCGTCTTGCACTTCCAATTTGCCGATCAGGCGCCTTTCCAGACGCTCGGCTGACAACTGAATGGGCGTCAGAGGGTTCTTGATTTCGTGCGCCAGCCTGCGGGCCACTTCGCCCCACGCCTGAGCGCGTTCGGCCGAGACAATTTCCGAGATGTCGTCGAACACCAGCAAACGCATGCCATCGGGCAGGACAGCCCCGCGTGCAAGCAAGGTGACACCGGTCTGGCTCAAGCCCTGACCTGCGGCGTGAATGTCAAATGACTTTTGCCAGTGGTCCAACTCGTGCACGGCGGTGCCAGCATGCAAGGCCTTGAATTGCGCATCCACCTCTTGCGCAAAAGCTTGCAAGCCAGGCAAGCTTTGGAGGCCCTGGCCTTCGTGGGCGCTGACTGGCACGCGCAAAATCCGTGTGGCCCCTGGATTGGCCGACGCGATGGTGCCTTGTGCGTCCAGCACCATGACCCCGGCTGTCAGGTTGTCCAGGATGGTTTGCAGTTTGCTTCTGGCCTGGTCGAGTTGGCTCAGGCTGCGTTCGCCGTTAGCGCGGGCATCGGCGAGTTGCTGCGTCATGTCCGCAAACGACCGGGTCAGGCCGCCCAACTCGTCTTTGCCTTGCAGTGCCAGTTTGGGCCTCAAGTCTCCGGCTGCCACCTGGCGCATGCCGTGGGCCAACAGCAGCAAAGGTCGCGCCAGCTGATTGCCCAGCAAGACCGCCAGCAAGATCGCCCCCAACACGGCCAGAAACAAGCTCAGTGTCAGCGTGCCGATATACATGCGCCTGAGGCCATCACGGGCCAAAGCCCGCTCTTGGTATTCGCGGTAGGCTGATTGCACCTCGAGTGCGTTGTTGACCAGCGTAGGCGGCAGCTCCTGGGTCACCATCAGCAAACGTCGGTCTTCGCTCAAGGCCAGGCTCCATTGAGGAAACAGCACCAAGACCTTGATTCGGCCCTTGTCACCCCCGGGTATGGCTTCATCCAGTCCCTCCACCCAGGTCAGGCTTCCGTTTTGACGCGCCTCCCGCAGCTGTTGGGGCGTGGGGCGGTCGGCCCTGATTTGAAAGCGCGAAGATCCAGCGCTGGTCATCATTTGCCCACTCTGGCTCCAAATGGCTACATCGCTGACACCCAATTGGGTGCGGATTTTTTCGGCTGCGAGTGCTGGGTTCAATTCACTGGTTTCTGCCCAGTTCGCAGCGGCGGCAAGACTTTGCTTGCTCAGGTCCTCACTGAGCGTATCGAGTGTGGCCCGCCCTAGGTTCAGGCCCGCCACCAGGGCCGCCTCCACTTTCACGTCAAACCAGCTTTCGATTGAGCGCGAGACGAACTGGTAAGACACCACATAGATGAGCAAGCCTGGGATGACGCCCACAAGGGCAAAGATGCCTGCCAGCTTCAGCAACAAGCGTGATCCAAACTGGCCTTTGTACAAGCTGCGTAACAAACGCACCATGCCCCACAAGATGGTGACCAACAATCCACTGGCCACCACCGTGTTGATGAGCACCAGCCATTCGTAGTTCTGGTTGTAGGTTTCCCGGTTACCTGTAGCCTGCGTCATGAGCACCAGCAAACCGATGCCAATCGCTGCCACGCTCAAGGCGCCCACCAGCATCAGCCAGCGACTGGTCCGGGAGGGCCTCTCGGTCAATGGCGTGCGGTTTGCTTTGAGCCAGGCCATGTCAGCGCACCAGCTCTTCGCTCAGGCGCAGGGTCTTGTTGACCTGCAGGTTCCAGTCGGCCTGGTTGCCCGCCGCAATTTGGAAAGGGCGAGGCAATTGCGTGACATCAAGCCTGAATTCATAACGCAGGCGTTGTCGGGCATCTGACTCCAGGCTCTGTGCGTCGACGATTTTCCAGGCTGTTTGCCGACGGATCACGCTCAGGGCCTCGGCCAGGGTTTCGAAGTTCTGTGAAATGCTGCCCGCAAGGCCCGTGCCGGAAATCGGTTCGCTGGATACATTCAGGCGCCAGCGGCGTGTCAGCGGCTGAAACGCTAAACGGTAATAGCGGCTGGCAGCGCCGGTTTTTTTGTCAGTCCAATACCAGCGCTCACGCAATACCTCGGCTTCGGCCACAAAGTGCACCGCCAGGCCTTTGATAAGGGCATCCTCCACGGCCGGGCCCAGCTCGAGTTTGAGCTGGGCATTGAGCAGCAAGGCATTGTCCTTGCGCACCGGTATGAGCTCGGTCAGCTCAACGCTGGAGGTCTGAGCCCAGGCACTGCCAAGACCCAGCATGGCCATGAGCAAAGCCCGGGCCAACCAAGCACCCAGCTCAATCCCGATCCTTCTCCAGCAGTGCGTAATAAAAACCGTCGTGTTCACCCAATGCATTGTGCTTGAGAGGAAGGTTCATGGGTATTTTCCCGGGTATCAAATGTCCGGGGGAGGGCAGCAATTGCGCATTGGTGTTGCGTTGAAGAAACGCTTGGACGGTGTCTTCTCCCTCTGAGTGGAAAACCGAGCAGGTGCAGTACAACAAACGGCCACCCGGGGCAAGCAAGGGCCATAGAGCCTTGAGCAGCTTGGCCTGAGTTTGAGCCAGTTGCGCACTGTCACCCGGGCGGCGCAGCCAACGCACATCCGGGTGTCTGCGCACGATGCCAGAGGCCGTACAAGGTGCATCCAGCAAAATCGCGTCAAAAGCTGCACCATCCCACCACTTTGCAGGCTGGGCGGCATCGGCAGCGCGTACCTGAGCACGGGCCTGTGCCTGAGCGCCCAAGCGCTTGAGGTTGTCTTCGATGCGTTGGCAACGCGTGGCGTCCACATCCAACGCCAAAACCTGTGCTTGGGGGTAGCAGGCCAGCAGGTGCCCAGTTTTACCTCCTGGGGCCGCGCAAGCATCCAGAATGCGCCAAGGCTGATCCACATCGAGGCCTTGCAGCAACAAAGGGGCCGCCAATTGCGCCGCGGCATCTTGCACCGACACATGGCCCAGTTCAAATCCGGGTAATTGGTGCACAGGCACCGCACGCTCAAGTTGCAAACCCGATGCGCCCACAGCCTTGGCACCCAAGCCTAAGGCCTGCAGCTGCGCCTGGTATGCGGCCACAGTGTGGTGATGGGTGTCCACACGCAGGCTCATGGGGGCTGGCTGCTGGGCCATCTCCAGCAATTTTTGCCAGTCCTCTGGGTATTCGTCCTGTACACGCGCCACCCACCAGCGCGGATGGTTCCAGCGGGCCTGTGGGTCACTGTCCGTTTCGGCCACCAAGTCTTCACGCTCGCGCAGGAAACGGCGCAAACACGCATTGATAAAGCCACTTTGGGCCGCCGTCTGTCTTTGTTGGCGTGCTGCCTCGACGGCTTGGTTGACCAGGGTGTGCACCGGGTAAGACGCGCCTTCACCCTGCCAGCTCAGAGCCAGGGCTGTGCACAACAAGGCGTCGGCCGCTGGGGGCGGTGCCTTGCTGGCCAAACGCTCGCGCAGCGCCATGGCGCGGCCCAGTTGCCGCATCACCTGAAAAGTCAGGGCTTGGACGCCCGGGCGCAGCTCGGGCGACACATTGGTCAATTCAGTGGTCAACGAACGCCCGGCCCGCACAGCTTGAACCACCGCTGCCGTGGCTTGCAGTTGCCGCGACAAGGGCACAGACGTGGCTGTACTGTGATCGCTGGTTTGTGGCTTGCCCGTGCTGGTCTTAAGTTTGTCTGCAGGAAGCGCTGCACCTTTTACTTTCTGTGCAGAAGGCTTCTGTGCTGGCGGCTTGTGGCTCATGGTGGTGGCTCTCAAGTAGAGGCCATGGTCAGGTCCATGCGCACGGCGGGTTTGAAGTTCAAACGTCGCGCCAGCCATGAAGCAGGCCTCATGCTCAATGCGTCGTTGTAGGCACTGACGGCCACATGGTACGGAATCATGGCGGCGGGCAGGGTTTGGCGCATGCGGTTGAGGGCGATCTCCAGATCGGGTCTTATGGCCTCATGGGCTTGTTGTTGCAACAAACGGATTTCACTGACCAGCTGCAGGTGCTGGCTGATCACCTGTTTTTGCACCGCTTCGTCCAGGGGCTGCAACCGGGCTTGGGTGAGGGCCTCGAGCATCTGTTCGCTGGCGGTTTGCACCGCTAGCAGCTCTTGCGCATCGGCCTCACTGACCATGCTTTGCCGCGCCGCCAAGCCCCCTTGCAAACGCACCAAGAGGCGCAGCCACACGGCGTCCACACTGCTCCACTGGCGCACCACTTCTGAGCGCAAACGCACCAATCGGTTGTGCGCACCCACCGACCAGAACAGGCACAAGGCCAGCAACACACCCACCACCAGAGCACCCATGTTCCATTCCTCTTAGAGTCATTACCCCATAAAAACAGCCCCTGACCACATGGCGGTACAGGGGCTGAATGGAATCACCGCATTGACGGTGAATGCATCGCTCAGGCGGCTTCGCCTGCGTCGGTGACGGTGTCTTCCGCCGTGTCACCGGCCATGTCCGCCGCCTCGGCGTCTGCAATGGCTTTGCGCTCGGCGTCGTCCATCGCATCCTTGACTTTGCGAGCCTGGTGGTAAGCCAAGCCCGTACCGGCAGGAATCAGACGACCGACGATCACGTTTTCCTTCAGGCCACGCAGCTCGTCGCGCTTGCCCATGATGGCCGCTTCGGTCAACACGCGGGTCGTTTCCTGGAAGGAAGCGGCCGAGATGAACGAGTCGGTCGACAAAGAAGCCTTCGTGATACCCAGCAACAAGTTGCTGAAGGTCGCGGGGATCTTGCCATCGCGCTGCAAAGCGTCGTTGGTGTTGAGCATTTCGGAACGCTCCACCTGCTCACCGGAGATGTAGTTGGAGTCACCGATGTTCTCGACCACCACGCGGCGCAACATCTGACGAACAATCACTTCGATGTGCTTGTCGTTGATCTTCACGCCTTGCAAGCGGTAAACGTCCTGCACTTCGTCCACGATGTAACGGGCCAGCTCCTCGATGCCCAAGAGGCGCAAGATGTCTTGTGGGTCGGCTGGGCCATCCACAATGCTCTCGCCCTTGTTGACCACTTGGCCCTCGTGCACCAGGATGTTCTTTTCCTTGGGGATCAGTTCATCCCAGACCTTGCCTTCTGGGTCGGTGATTTGCAAGCGGACCTTGCCTTTGGTTTCCTTACCGAACGACACGGTACCGGTGATCTCGGCCAGCATGCCCTTGTCTTTGGGCGTGCGGGCTTCGAACAGCTCGGCCACACGGGGCAAACCGCCGGTAATGTCTCGGGTCTTTTGACCTTCGACCGGGATACGGGCCAGCACTTCGCCAGGGCCCACGTCCATGCCATCACGCACCTGGATCAGCGAACCGATCTGGAAACCAATGGTCACCGAGTGGTCGGTACCGGGGATCTTGACTTCTTTGCCAGCCGCATCAATCAGCTTGACCTGAGGGCGAATGACCTTGGCAGCGCCACGGCGCTTGGGGTCAATGACCACCAGTGTCGACAAGCCAGTCACTTCGTCGAGCTGCTTGGCCACTGTCAAACCTTCTTCGACGTTCTCGAACTTCACAGTACCCGCGTATTCGGTGATGATCGGACGGGTCAGCGGATCCCAGTTAGCCAGAATGGTGCCTGCCTTGATGGCCTGGTCGGCCTTGACCGACAAGATCGCACCGTAAGGCACTTTGTGACGCTCACGCTCACGGCCGTGTTCACTGATGAGGATTTCGCCAGAGCGGGAAATCACCACCAATTCGCCTTTGCTGTTGGTCACGTAGCGCATCGTGGCGTTGAAGCCGATGGCACCGTTGGATTTGGCTTCCACACTGGAGGCCACCGCCGCACGCGAAGCCGCACCACCGATGTGGAAGGTCCGCATGGTCAGCTGCGTGCCAGGCTCACCAATCGATTGAGCAGCGATCACACCCACAGCTTCGCCGTTATTGACCAAGCCACCACGGCCCAGATCGCGGCCATAGCACTTGGCGCACAAACCAAAGCGCGTTTCGCAAGTCAGCGCCGTGCGCACCTTGACTTCGTCCACGCCTGCTGCTTCGAGTTCGTCGAGCATGTCTTCGTCAAGCAAGACACCCGCCTCGGCCAGCACGGCACGGTTTTCAGGGTGCAAGACGTCTTCGACAACGGTACGGCCCAAAATGCGGTCGCGCAGTGATTCGATCACTTCACCACCTTCAACGATGGCACGCATCAGCGAGCCGTCAGCGGTGCCGCAATCGAGCTCGGTCACGACCAAGTCTTGTGTCACGTCCACCAAACGACGGGTCAGGTAACCCGAGTTGGCGGTCTTCAAGGCCGTGTCGGCCAGACCTTTACGGGCACCGTGCGTCGAGATGAAGTACTGCAACACGTTCAGACCTTCACGGAAGTTCGCCGTGATGGGGGTCTCAATGATCGAGCCGTCAGGCTTGGCCATCAGACCACGCATACCGGCCAACTGGCGAATCTGCGCAGCAGAACCGCGGGCGCCGGAGTCGGCCATCATGTAAATCGAGTTGAATGATTCCTGATCGACTTCGTTGCCATGACGGTCAATGGTTTTCTCTTTGCGCAGCTGGTCCATCATCACTTTGGAGACGACGTCACCGGCTTTGCCCCAGATGTCCACCACCTTGTTGTAGCGCTCGCCAGCGGTCACCAGACCGGAGACGTATTGCTGCTCGATGTCTTTGACTTCCTTCTCGGCCGCTTCAATGATGGCGGGCTTCTCGGGCGGCACCAACATGTCGTCGATGCCGATCGAGATACCGGCGCGTGTGGCCAAACGGAAACCGTTTTGCAACAGCTTGTCGGCGAACACCACGGTCTCTTTCAAGCCGCACTTGCGGAAAGACGTGTTGATCAGCTTGGAAATTTCCTTCTTCTTCAGCGCCTTGTTCAGGTTGCTGAAAGGCAAGCCTTTAGGCAAGATTTCCGACAGCAATGCGCGACCCACAGTGGTTTCCACCATAGACACGGACGAGCTGAATTCGCCCGTCGCTTTGTCTTTGGTCCACTCAGTCATGCGCACGTTGATCTTGGCGGTCAACTCCACGGCACCGGCGTCCAAGGCGCGCTGCACTTCACCGATGTCGGAGAAGATCAGGCCTTCGCCTTTGGCATTGATACGGTCACGTGTGGCGTAGTACAGGCCCAGCACCACGTCTTGCGATGGAACGATGGAAGGCTCGCCTGAAGCAGGAAACAAGATGTTGTTCGAAGCCAGCATCAAAGTGCGGGCTTCCATCTGTGCTTCGACCGACAAGGGCACGTGAACGGCCATCTGGTCACCGTCGAAGTCGGCGTTGAAGGCCGCGCAAACGAGGGGGTGCAACTGAATGGCTTTGCCTTCGATCAGCAGGGGCTCAAACGCCTGGATGCCCAAACGGTGCAGCGTAGGCGCACGGTTCAGCATCACGGGGTGCTCTTTGATGACCTCTTCCAGGATGTCCCAGACCACGGGTGTACCGGCTTCGACTTCCTTCTTGGCGGCCTTGATGGTGGTCGCGATGCCCATGGCCTCAAGACGCGCAAAGATGAAAGGCTTGAACAATTCGATGGCCATCAACTTGGGCAAACCGCACTGGTGCAGTTTGAGGGTTGGGCCCACGGTAATGACGGAACGACCGGAGTAGTCGACGCGCTTGCCCAACAAATTCTGGCGGAAACGACCGCTCTTGCCTTTGATCATGTCGGCCAACGACTTCAGGGCGCGCTTGTTGGCGCCCGTCATGGCCTTACCGCGACGGCCGTTGTCCAGCAAGCTGTCCACGGCTTCTTGCAACATGCGCTTTTCGTTGCGCGCAATGATCTCAGGCGCCTTCAATTCCAGCAAACGGCGCAGACGGCTGTTGCGGTTGATGACGCGGCGGTACAGGTCGTTCAAGTCGGAGGTCGCAAAGCGGCCGCCGTCCAGAGGCACCAAAGGACGCAGGTCCGGTGGCAACACGGGCAGGACTTCCAGCACCATCCACTCGGGCTTGATGCCCGATTTCTTGAAGGCTTCCAGCACTTTGAGGCGCTTCGAGTTCTTCTTGACCTTGAGTTCGGAGCCGGTCAAGTCACCGCGCAGGCGCTCGATTTCGCTTTCGATATCGATGCCTTGCAGCAATTCCTTGATGCCTTCAGCGCCCATCTTGGCGACGAATTCGTCCCCGTACTCTTTGACTTTGGCGTCGTAATCGTCTTCGCTCATGATGCCGAACTTCTTGAGCGGGGTCATGCCGGGATCGGTCACAACATACGCTTCAAAGTACAACACGCGTTCGATGTCGCGCAGCGTCATGTCGAGCACCAAGCCCAAACGCGATGGCAACGATTTGAGGAACCAGATGTGGGCGCAAGGTGCGGCCAGGTCGATGTGACCCATGCGCTCGCGACGCACTTTGGTCTGTGTGACTTCAACGCCGCACTTTTCGCAGATCACGCCGCGGTGCTTGAGCCGCTTGTACTTGCCGCACAAGCATTCGTAGTCTTTGATAGGGCCAAAAATCTTGGCGCAAAACAGACCGTCGCGCTCGGGCTTGAAGGTGCGGTAGTTGATGGTTTCAGGCTTTTTCACTTCGCCAAAAGACCAAGAACGGATCTTTTCTGGCGATGCCAGGCCGATGCGTATGGCATCGAAATGGTCATCGGGCGTGAACTGCTTGAACAGGTCGAGTAGTGATTTCATGGTTTAAATCCTTTGCCTGTGAATTAAGAACGCTCGAGCTCGATGTCAAGGCCCAGCGAACGGATTTCCTTGACCAGCACGTTGAACGATTCGGGCATGCCCGCTTCGATGGAGTGTTCGCCTTTGACAATGCTCTCGTACACCTTGGTACGACCTTGCACGTCGTCAGACTTCACGGTGAGCATCTCTTGCAGCACATAAGAGGCGCCGTACGCTTCCAATGCCCACACTTCCATCTCACCGAAACGCTGACCACCGAACTGTGCCTTACCACCCAGCGGCTGCTGCGTGACCAAGCTGTAAGGACCGGTCGAGCGGGCGTGCATCTTGTCGTCCACCAAGTGGTGCAACTTCAGGAAGTGCATGTAGCCAATGGTGGTGGGACGGTCAAAGGCTTCGCCTGTGCGACCGTCAAACAAATTGGCTTGTGTGCGTGTGGCCGTCAGACCCTTGGCCTTGGCCAGGTCTTCCGGATAGGCCAGGTGCAACATGGCGCGGATTTCTTCTTCGGCCGCACCGTCGAACACGGGCGTGGCAAAGGGGAAACCCTCTTTCAGGTTGTTTGCCATGTCGAGCACTTCGTCATCGCTCAACTGGGACAAGTCTTCCTTGCGACCCATGCTGTTGTAAAGCTGCTCGAACAGCTTGCGCAGTTCGGCAATCTTTTCCATGCGCTGGGTTTCAGCTTGCAACATGTTGCCAATGCGCTGACCAATGCCTTTGCCAGCCCAGCCCAGGTGGACTTCAAGCACCTGACCCACGTTCATGCGCGATGGCACGCCCAGGGGGTTCAGCACGATGTCGGCAGGGGTACCGTCGGCCATGAAAGGCATGTCTTCGACAGGCACGATCTTGGAGACCACACCTTTGTTGCCGTGACGACCGGCCATCTTGTCACCAGGCTGCAAGCGACGCTTGACGGCCAGGTAGACCTTGACCATTTTGAGTACGCCTGCTGGCAACTCGTCGCCTTGGGTGAGCTTCTTGCGCTTTTCTTCAAAGGACAAATCGAAGCTGTGGCGGGTTTGCTCCAGCGAGTTCTTGATGGACTCCAATTGCATGGCCACATCGTCCTCGGCGGGACGGATGTCGAACCAATGGAACTTGTCGACCGACTCCATGTAAGCCTTGTCGAGCTTGGTGCCCTTGGCCAGCTTTTGTGGACCACCGTTGGCCACGCGGCCCACGAGGAGTTTCTCGATACGGTCAAAGGCATCGGCTTCCACAATGCGCAACTGATCGTTCAGGTCCAGGCGGAAACGCTTGAGCTCGTCGTCAATGATCTGCTGAGCACGCTTGTCACGCACGATGCCTTCACGGGTGAAGACTTGCACGTCGATCACGGTGCCTTGCGAGCCCTGGTCCACGCGCAGCGAGGTGTCTTTCACATCGCTGGCTTTTTCGCCAAAGATGGCGCGCAGCAGCTTCTCTTCTGGCGTGAGGGTGGTCTCGCCTTTAGGAGTAACCTTGCCCACCAGCACATCGCCGGGTTGCACTTCCGCACCCACGTAGATGATGCCGGAATCGTCCAGACGGCCCAGTTGCTGCTCGGACAGGTTGGGGATGTCGCGCGAAATTTCTTCGGCACCCAACTTGGTGTCACGGGCCATGACCACGAGTTCTTCGATGTGGATCGAGGTGTAGCGGTCTTCAGCCACCACACGCTCACTGATCAAGATCGAGTCTTCGAAGTTGTAACCGTTCCAAGGCATGAAAGCGATCAGCATGTTCTGACCAATGGCGATTTCGCCCAGGTCGGTCGATGCGCCGTCAGCGATGACGTCACCTTTGGCCAGCTTGTCGCCACGCTTGACGATAGGGCGCTGGTGGATGTTGGTGTTCTGGTTGGAACGCTGGTACTTGATCAGGTTGTAGATGTCCACACCCACTTCACCGGCCAAAGCTTCTGCGTCATTCACACGGATCACGATGCGGGTCGCGTCCACGTAGTCCACGATACCGCCACGGGTGGCTGTGACCACGGTGCCAGAGTCGACCGCTGCAACGCGCTCGATACCGGTGCCGACCATGGGCTTCTCAGGACGCAGAACAGGCACGGCCTGACGCGACATGTTGGCACCCATCAAAGCGCGGTTAGCGTCATCGTGCTCAAGGAATGGCACCAAAGATGCGGCGACCGACACGATCTGTGCAGGTGACACGTCCATGTATTGGATGCGCTCTGCACCGCAGAGGATCGATTCGCCTTTTTCACGCGCAGAGACCAAGTCACCGGTCAGCTTGCCGTCTTTGTCCAAGGTGGCGTTGGCCTGGGCAATGACGTACTTGCCTTCTTCGATGGCCGACAGGTAGTCGATGTCCATCGTGACCTTGCCATCGACCACGCGACGGTACGGGGTTTCGATGAAACCGTACTCGTTGAGGCGGGCGTACAAAGCCAAAGAGTTGATCAGACCGATGTTCGGACCTTCAGGTGTCTCAATCGGGCAAACACGACCGTAGTGGGTCACGTGCACGTCACGCACTTCAAAGCCTGCACGCTCGCGGGTCAAACCACCTGGGCCCAAGGCCGACACGCGGCGCTTGTGGGTGATCTCGGCCAGCGGGTTGGTTTGGTCCATGAACTGCGACAGCTGCGAAGCACCGAAGAACTCTTTCAAGGCCGCAGAAATCGGCTTGGAGTTGATCAGGTCATGCGGCATGAGCGGCTCTTGCTCGGCTTGGCCCAAACGCTCTTTCACGGCTTTTTCGATACGCGCCAGACCTGTGCGGTACTGGTTCTCGGCCAACTCGCCCACGCAACGCACACGGCGGTTGCCCAGGTGATCGATGTCATCGACTTCGCCATTGCCGTTACGCAGGTCCACCAAGATCTTGACCACGGCCAAGATGTCTTCGTTGGTCAACACCATGGGGCCTGTGGACTCACCACGGCCCACGCGGGCGTTGAATTTCATGCGGCCCACGCGCGACAGGTCGTAAGTGTCGGGGTTGTAGAACAAGCGCTGGAAAAGTGCCTGCACCGCGTCTTCTGTTGGCGGCTCGCCAGGACGCATCATGCGATAGATGGCCACACGTGCGGCAAATTCGTCCACGGTCTCATCGATGCGCAAGGTTTGCGAGATGTACGCGCCTTGGTCGAGTTCGTTCGTGTAGATGCAAGGCAGATCCTGCACGCCAGAGGTGCGCAGCTTCTTCAGCAGGGCTTCGGTCAACTCTTCGTTGGCCTTGGCGATGATTTCGCCTGTGTCGGCTTCAACAATGCTGCGGGCCACCACGCGGCCAATCAGGAAGTCTTCGGGCACACTGATGTGCGTCGTGCCGGACTGCTCCAACTCGCGGGTGTGGCGCACGGTGATGCGCTTGTCTTTGGCCACCACCACTTTGCCGGATTTGTCGGTGATGTCGAAACGCGCCACTTCACCACGCAGACGCTCGGCCACAAATTCCATTTGTGCACCGCTGTCCATCAGACGGAAGTTGTCGTTCACAAAGAAGTTCGCCAGGATCGATTCTGGGTTCAGGCCAATGGCCTTGAGCAGAATGGAAACAGGCATCTTGCGACGGCGGTCAACGCGGAAGTACAGGATGTCTTTGGGGTCGAATTCGAAGTCGAGCCACGAACCGCGGTAAGGGATGATGCGGGCCGAGAACAACAATTTGCCCGAGCTGTGTGTTTTGCCCTTGTCGTGTTCAAAGAACACACCAGGAGAGCGGTGCAACTGAGACACGATCACGCGCTCGGTGCCGTTGATGATGAAAGAGCCTTTGTCGGTCATCAAGGGCACTTCGCCCATGTAAACCTCTTGCTCTTTGACTTCTTTGACCACCTTGTTTTGGGAAGTCGACGAGTCACGGTCGTAAATGATGAGTTGCACGCGGGCACGCACGGCCGACGAGAAGGTCAGGCCACGGGTCTGGCACTCGCGCACGTCAAAGGCAGGCTTGGCCAGGTTGTACTCAACAAACTTCATCTCCACAAAGCCGTTGTGCGAGACGATGGGGAATGCAGACTCAAACGCGGCTTGCAAACCCTCGTGTGTGCGTTTGGATGAGACAACACCCGCTTGCAGGAAAGACGTGTAAGCGTCTTTTTGCATTTGCAGCAGGTAAGGAACTTCGAGCACGCTTTCGCGGCTTCCGAAACTTTTGCGGATTCGCTTGCGTTCGGTGTATGAATAGGCCATGAGATCTCCGGGCTTGATCTTTCAGAACTGTGTGTTGAGCGAGCTGTTGCACTCTCTCAACGGTCTTGGCGGCTGGCCTCTACCAGCGTTGGCGGACGATTGCGCATTGCACGCAACCCGAACCAAGGGTCTTCTGCAGTCGGGTCAGAAAACACTGGAAAGAAGACTGAACGGAGTCTACTTTTCGGTGTGCTCTTCAAGCACCAAAGGCTGGAGGCCCTTTCGGACACTCCAGCCTTGGAACAAAACCGAATTACTTGAGTTCGGCCTTGGCGCCAGCTTCTTCCAGCTTCTTCTTAGCGGCTTCAGCGTCAGCCTTAGGCAGGCCTTCTTTGACCGCCTTAGGAGCGCCGTCCACCAAGTCTTTGGCTTCTTTCAAGCCCAGACCGGTGATTTCGCGCACAGCTTTAATCACGGACACTTTGTTGGCGCCAGCTTCGAGCAACATGACGTTGAAGTCAGTCTTCTCTTCAGCAGCAGCAGCGGCACCGCCACCAGCTGCAGCAGGAGCGGCCATAGCGGCAGCGCTCACACCAAACTTCTCTTCGATGGCTTTCACCAGGTCGTTGAGTTCCATGACCGTCATGCTGTCCAGCGCGGTCAAAAATGCGTCTTTATCGAATGCCATTTTTATTTCCTAACAATTGGTTAAAACACGAACGCTGGCCTTAAGCGGCAACAGCTTCGCCTTCGCCTTTTTTGGCCGCCAGAGCACCCAACACCACAGCGGTGCGGGACATTGGCGACATCAGCAAGCCACACAACTGAGCCAACAAAACTTCTTTCGAAGGGATGCTTGCCAATTGCTTCACGCCGTTGACGTCCAAAGCTTTGCCTGCAAATGCACCTGCGCGAATGACCAACTTGTCGTTGGTTTTCGCGAAGTCTGCCACCACTTTCGCGGCGGCCACTGCATCTTCAGAGAAGCCATAGATCAGCGGGCCGGTCATCTGGTCGGCGACAACTTCAAACTGCGTACCGGTCACAGCACGGCGGGCCAGGGTGTTTTTCAACACGCTCAGCGAAACGCCCAGGCTGCGAGCTTTGACGCGCAGGTTTGTCATGTCAGCGACCGTGATGCCACGGTATTCCGCCATCACCAGCGTTTGAGCTTTAGCGGCGAGGTCGGTCACTTCGGAAATGACCGCTTCTTTCTCACTGCGATTCAGACTCAAGGTCTACTCCTTTATATGTGTTGTCCAGGTTGCCCCTTGAACACGCCTATTTGCAGCGACCAACTGTTTTGGATCTTCATCCATCTGCAGCGGGATCGCCATCTGCGTTGGCCCAAAACTTCAAGAAAACTTGAGGTTTTGTTGATTAAGCACACGGGGTGTGCACCAACGGTCTTGGATGGCCCGTCAATCTTTTGCAAGATCAACGACCCACCACATTGAAGGGCTCGGATGAGCCCCTCAAATCTTTGCCATCACGCCGAGATGGATTGTGTGTCGACGCGAACGCCCACACCCATGGTCGACGAGACAGCCACTTTGCGCAGGTACACGCCTTTGCTGGTCGCGGGCTTGGCTTTCACCAAGGCTTCCACCAGCGCAGCCAAGTTGCCTTGCAACTTGTCGGTGTCGAACGAACGACGGCCGATGGTGCCATGCACGATACCGGCTTTGTCCACACGGAACTGCACTTGACCGGCCTTGGCGTTTTTCACGGCGGTGGCCACGTCAGGGGTCACGGTGCCGACTTTGGGGTTAGGCATCAGGCCACGTGGGCCCAAGATTTGACCCAGAGTACCGACCACGCGCATGGCGTCAGGGGCAGCAATCACCACGTCGAAAGGCATGTCGCCAGCTTTCACGCGGGCAGCGAGGTCGTCCATGCCCACCACGTCTGCACCAGCAGCGCGGGCTTCGTCAGCCTTGGCGCCTTGTGCGAACACGGCCACACGGGCGGTCTTGCCGGTGCCATTGGGCAACACGACAGCGCCACGAACCACTTGGTCGGACTTCTTGGCATCGATACCGAGTTGGACGGCCACATCGATGGACTCGTCGAATTTGGCGGTCGCGCACTCTTTGACGATGGTCAAAGCGTCAGACAGTGCGTACAGCTTCAGGCTGTCGACTTTGCCAGCCAGGGCTTTTTGTTTTTTGGTCAGCTTGGACATTTACACGCCCTCCACATTCACGCCCATGGAACGGGCAGTACCGGCGATCGTGCGAACGGCTGCGTCCAAGTCGGCAGCAGTCAGATCTTTCATTTTGGTCTTGGCGATTTCTTCCAGCTGAGCGCGGGTGATCTTGCCGACCTTTTCCAGACCTGGCTTGGTCGAAGCCTTGTCAATCTTGATGGACTTCTTGATCAAGGTCGCTGCAGGTGGCGTCTTGATGATGAAGGTGAAGGATTTGTCTGCAAACGCTGTGATGACCACAGGCAATGGCAGGCCCGGCTCAACGCCTTGGGTCTGGGCGTTGAACGCCTTGCAGAATTCCATGATGTTCAAACCACGCTGGCCCAGTGCAGGACCAATGGGTGGTGATGGGTTGGCTTTACCAGCTGGCACTTGCAGCTTGATGAAGCCGACGATTTTTTTCGCCATGCTTTTCTCCTTGCGGGTTTTAACGCTTTGGACCGTTTGGTCCTTGGCTCCCCGGGGTTAACGACTCAAGATCAAAAACAGGTGCCGAGTCGGGAAGCACCAGTTCGGTAAACTTTGAAAATCAAGTCTTTTCGACTTGGCTGAATTCCAGCTCAACGGGTGTTGCGCGACCAAAAATGGTCACAGACACACGCATCTTGTTGCGCTCATAGTTGACCTCTTCGACCGTGCCATTGAAGTCCGTGAACGGGCCTTCCTTGACGCGGATGTATTCGCCGACTTCAAACTCCACTTTGTGGCGAGGCTTGTCAGTGCCTTCTTGCATCTGATTGACGATTTTGGCCACATCTGCTTCTGAAATCGGCGCGGGTCGATTCTTGGCACCACCCACAAAGCCGGTGACTTTGTTGGTGTGTTTGACCAAGTGCCAGGTTTCATCGTCCATCACCATTTCCACCAGCACATAACCAGGGAAAAATTTACGCTCGGTGGTGCGCTTTTGGCCGTTCTTGATTTCCACCACTTCTTCTGTGGGGACCAAAATTCGACCAAATTTGGATTCCATACCCGAGCGGGTGATGCGTTCGACGATGTTGCGCTCGACCGCTTTTTCCATGCCGGAATAGGCATGAACCACGTACCATTTCAGGTCCGGGTTGGTCGAAGAGCCCGCCATCGGCGCGTTGACTACAACATCGTTCATTATTTTTTCCACCCGAGAATCAGATCGTAAAAAACCCATTCCAGAGTTTTGTCGGTGAGCCACAAAAACAGGGCCATCACCACCACAAAAGCGAACACGTACAAAGTGATTTGCAAGGCTTCCTTGCGCTCAGGCCACACCACTTTTTTGGTTTCGCGCACAGCATCGCGTCCGAAGGCCACCAGCTGTCGGCCTGTCTCGGCCGTGAAGAACACCACAACCGCCGCCACGAGGCCGACCAGCAAGCCGCCCCACTGAACCCATACGCCTTGTGCAGACAACATGTAGTAAGCCACCAAACCCGCAATCACCAGCGCAGCCACCAGGGCCAAACGCATTTTGTCGCCAGCGGTACTGACTGTTTGAACTTCAGACGTTGCCATACGGCTTGAAACCTTTGTTGAGCCTTCGTTCATGAGGACTCTTATCAGACAAGGAAGCCCGCTAGAGTCTAGCGGGCTTGGAAATCCACCTTTTCAGGTGGCAGGGGCAGTAGGAATCGAACCTACAACCTTCGGTTTTGGAGACCGACGCTCTGCCAATTGAGCTATACCCCTACTTGAACCTCTTTAAGCGATGATCTTGGCA
>Ga0255128_1000447_pt1 | contig 18997 bp, 22 predicted proteins | sample Law_Miss_RepC_8d_FD_188562 | JGI IMG/M metagenome (GOLD analysis project Ga0255128, IMG submission 188562) | Freshwater microbial communities from St. Lawrence River, New York, United States - Law_Miss_RepC_8d | ecosystem: Environmental > Aquatic > Freshwater > River | place: USA: New York... | reverse complement strand
AAGAAACGAACTCGCTTGCCCTTGGCCCTTACCGCTTGAATGCCAAGGCTTGTTGCAAGGTGCGTTTTGCCAGTGCCCGGGCCGCCCACAAACACCACGTTCTGTGCGGTGTCTATGAACTGCAAGTCATGCAACTGCTTAACCAGTGCTTCGTCGACGTGCGCTTGCTCAAACTCAAAGCCCACCAGGTCTCGGTGCGCGGGGAACCGTGCAGCTTTCATTTGATACGCCATCGAGCGAACTTCCCGCTGCGCTGTCTCTGACTTAATAAGCTGGTGCAGCACCACTTCGTGGTCTAGTGTCTTCATTCTGGCAGTGCCCAGAATCTCTGGCCAAGCACTGGCCATCCCATGCAAGCTCAAAGACTTGAGCCCATCAATGACATCGCTCATGATCCAACCTCCTGCTCGTTTCTGAGCGCGTCGTAGCGCTCAAGGTTGGCTTGTGCCGGTGTATTTAGATGCAGCGGTGTTTCAATTTGCAGCCGCTCGAGGGTTGGCTCCTTCAATCTGCCCAACACATTCAGAATGTGCTCAGCGCTCACCCGGCCAGCTTGCAAGGCCAACTCGGTTGCCACCATTACAGCCTCAAGCCCGTGTAAGTTCACTGCCCCCAACACCTGCGCCATCACGCGGTCACCACCGGTGTGTTTGAGCAGTTGACGCTGCAGCTCTTGCAAGGGGGCGGGCATCTCTTTGAATGGCGCCCCATTGCGCAGGGCACCAGGCTTGCGCTGAATCAGCTCAATATAGTGCTGCCAGTCGTAGATGGTTTGATCACGCTCAAAGCTGCGGGTCAGCCTTACGAGGCTGCCGTCTTGGGCCACCACCAACAAAGTCTCAGGGTAGACACGCAAGCTCACCATCTGATTGACCCACTCACACGGCACGCTGTAGCGATTGCGTTGGTACGTGATCAAAGACGTTGAGCTCACCCGCACAGGTTGCTCCACATAGCCATCAAAGGGTCTGGGGCATGGCATTAGCCGGGCGACCTCGTCTTGCCACACATCGGCAATGGTGAGCTCTGGCCACTGGGGATGGGCCAACTCGCTCCACGAGGTTTTGCATGCGATTTGAAGCCAATCATTGAGCTCTGCCAAGCTGGCCCAGTGCCGCTCGGCCGCTTCTCTCAACACGCCCCGACGCCTGTCTTGTACGTTCTTCTCCACGATGCCTTTCTCCCAACCGGCGGCTCTGTTGCAGAACTCATGCTCAAACAGGTAGTGACCCGTCATCGCTTCAAAGCGGGCGTTGACGATGCGCTCTTTGCCATGGCCCACTTTGTCGACAGCCGTTCTCATGTTGTCGTAGATGCCGCGCTTTGCTACACCTTCAAAGACAGCAAAGCCCCTTGCATGAGAATCAAATAGCATCTCGTGGGTTTGGGTGAAGTAGGCCACCAGCAAATACGCTCGGCTTGCCGCCAGTTTGATGTGGGCCACATCAAGGCGCCTTCTTAAACCGCCAATGACCAGGTACTCACAGCTCCAGTCAAACTGGAACGCTTCGCCCAGTTCAAAGTGCATGGGCACAAAGCCTGCACCCCGGGGCTGGCTTTGCTCCTCGCGCCAATCTTTTGCAAAGCGGTAGACGGTTGTGCTGCTGCCCGAGTACCCCATGGCCTGCAGCGCTTCATACAAAGCTTTGACGCCGCGGCGCTCTCGCTTGTTTCGATAGCTGTCGGCTTTGAGCCAATTGCTCAATTGATCTTTGAAAGGATCCAGAACACCAAAGGTCGGCTGACGCTTAGGGTATCTGGGCACTGTCACCTCTGCCTCTTGAAGCCACCGGGTTGCGGTGTTGCGAGAGATGCCAAGTTGACGGCTAGCTTGCCGGATGGAGACCTTGTCGCGAAGGACAAGTCTGCGTAATTTGCTCAAAGTTCCCACGTTGATCACTCCTTGCCCATCCTTGCTCAAAAATTAAGCAGGATAGGCGATTGGGGTGGCTCAAATTTGGATGCAAATTCTCTTCAAAGTGGCTCAGTTTTGGATGCCATTCAACAGTTCTGGCTTTCGATGAACCGTTTCCCGACCACGACGAAGCTTCGTGATAGGGCTGTACCTTTTCCTCCGTCCGAAACCAGCCTGGAATCCATCAAAGCGTTGTAGAAGAAGTTCTTCGCCGCTTCCTGCGCCTCTCGCAGTTTTTCGGTCTTCAGGCTGCGAATCCAGTACTTACCTCCCAGGTAGACCCTTGCCCACCAGAACCTGGAACTGGCGACCTTAAAGATTTTGAGCTTGGTCGGCATGCCTGGGACCGTCTGCACGGTCTCGGTCAACGGATTCGCTGCACCTGCTTTTGAGTTGGATTTGCTTGACTTTTTCACGTTTACTCACCAAACTGACTTTAGTGGTAAGTTTAGTGGTATTTCATCAACTCGGCTACAAGCCTTACTCCGTAAGGCTTTGGCAAGAGCGGTCAACGGATTTCTTTACTGTTAATCCGTAGGTCCCTGGTTCGAGCCCAGGTTGAGGAGCCAAATACGCAAACAAATCAGCCCGCTTCAGCGGGCTTTTTTGTTGGTCAACTATGTATTGGTCTTACACCATCATGGCGTTTGATTCAGCGGCGACGACATCTGCGCCAAACGCGCTGCCACTTGTTTTTTACCCAGTTTGCGTACGGCCGCGATGGCTTGGAGTTGCGCCGCACGCGGCTTGGATTTGCCTGTCTCCCAGTGGTAGACCGACTGGTTGGACACGCCCAACAACTGGGCCATCTGCACGGCCGACAAACCGAATTTTTTGCGCAATGAGGCAAACCCATCAGCCCTAAAGCGCAGGCCCTGAGGCTCTACTTCTTCCTTGGCGGGGGTGGTGGGGCGAGCGGGTGTTTTGGCCAGGCGGCGCACCATGGCTTCCAAGCTGGCGATGCGCCTTTTGAGATCGGCGATCTCGGCGCGGTGTGTGGCTTGGGCCTTTTTCAGAACCGCCGATTGGGTGCGCGATTCTTTTTTGGCGATCCGTGAAATCTCGGTTTTTAATTGGGCTGCAAAGTTGCTCATAGTCTGTCCATCCATTCAGAATGAGGATCATACGCACACCATGCGCCCAGCGCCTGGCCATGATGGGCCGCGTGGCGTGCCAGTTCGCTTTGTTGTCATCGGCTGCCATGTCACCTGAGCAGCAGGCCAAACAGCAAAGGCTGCTTAAATACGGACACTTCGCGGCTGATCTACCTGATTGGGCAGACAGCTTGAGCACTTCAAAAGGAGCCCTTCATGACCCCATCCCTCCAAGGCCAAATCGCATGGATCACCGGCGGAGGCAGCGGCATTGGGCTGGCTGGCGCGATGGCGCTGGCTCAGGCCGGGGCGCATGTGATGATCTCGGGCCGCAACGCCACCACCAATGCAAGCGCTTTGGCGGCGCTGCAGGCTGTGGGCAGTGCTGAGGCCCTGCTGCTGGACGTGGCCGACAAGCACGCCGTCAAGTCGGCCGCGCAGCAGATTCTGGACCGACATGGGCGCATCGATATTTTGGTGACCAGTGCGGGCACCAATGCCACGCAACGCAACTTTGACGTGGTCACGCCCGAAGCCTGGGACGATGTGGTCGCCATCAACTTGTCGGGCCTGTTTTATTGTGTGCACGCGGTCTTGCCCGCCATGCGCCAGCAGCAAAGCGGCTTGATCATCAACGTGTCCTCGTGGGCGGGGCTTTATGCGTCCAAGCTGACGGGCCCGGCCTACAACTCCACCAAACGTGCCGTGCTGGCCCTGACCGAATCCATCAACATGGAAGAATGCACACATGGCATCCGCGCCACCTCGCTCTTGCCCGGCGAAGTGGCCACGCCTATTCTGGACAAGCGGCCCGTGCCCCCGTCTGCCGAGCAGCGCGAATTGATGGTACAGGCCGAAGACATGGGGCAAGCCATCTTGTTTGTGGCGCAGATGCCCGCTCGCACCTGCATCAACGAGTTGATCATCTCCCCCACCTTCAACCGCTTTTACACAGGCGGGCTAGAGTCACCGCCCAAGCGCTGAGCCTGGCGGGATCTGACCCAACCCATGAGCCAACTTTTCAGCGACAGCGCCCGTCACCGCCGCATCGGCATTGCGCTGGTGACGGTCACCACCTTGATGTTTGCGGTGCTCGACGCCTCGGCCAAGTGGCTGGTGCTCACCCTGCCGGTGATGCAGGTGGTGTGGATGCGATTTCTGACGCATTCGCTGTTTTCCATCGCCGTGTTTGCGCCATCGGTCAAAGGCGATTTGCTGCGTTGGCGGCACCCGCGTTTGCAATTGCTGCGCGGCTTGATGCTGGCGGCCATGACGGGGCTGAACTTCTGGGCCTTGCAGTATTTACAGCTGGCCGAGACCGGGGCCATGCAGTTTTCCGTGCCGATTTTGATTGCCTTGTTGTCGGCCTGGTGGTTGGACGAGCGGCTGGATTCCAAACGCTGGCTGGCGATTGCGGTGGGCTTTGCGGGCGTGCTGGTCATCATCCGCCCCGGGAGCCAAGGCTTTCACCCGGCCATCTTGCTGTCGGCCCTCAATGCCCTTTTGTACGCACTCTTCAACATGATGACGCGCTACCTGGCCAGCAGCGAAAACCCGGCCACCACACAAATGACCTCGGCGGTGGTGGCCACTTTGGCGCTGACGCCCGTGGCGCTGTGGCAATGGCAACAACCGGCCACCTTGCTCGAATGGTTCGTGATGGCGCTGGCCGGTTTGTGCGGCGGCATTGGCCACTACTTTGTGGCCGTAGCCCACCGCTATGCCTCGGCAGCGGTGTTGGGACCGTTTTTGTACCAGCAGATCCTTTACATGACCGTACTCGGTTGGTTGGTGTTTGATCAGGTGCCCGACCTGGCCGTGGTGCTGGGTGCCTTGGTGGTGGTGGGCAGCGGACTTTATTTGCTTTGGCGTGAGTTTCAAGGTCAAACCGAGGCGTGATCGACCCAAGCCTGCGCCAGTTTGGGCCAAGCGGCTCGCAGTCAGATCGGTGACACAAAGCCAGCTGCCCTGCGCACAAGATGCGTGGTACGCATAGCACGCATCTTGTGCATGGGCCGTCATCAAAGGAGTCTGACATGTCTACTTCTCCCCGCTGGAAACACCGCCCACCGGGCTCGAACTGGGGCGACTTCGGCCCTGACGACCAATTCGGTCGCATGAACCTGTTGACGCCCGAAAAAGTGCTGCAGGGCATGCAAGAGGTGCGCACGGGGCAGACCTTCAACCTGAGCCTGCCGCTGGATTTTCCGGGCGGTAACGTGCTCAACCCCAGGCGCCTGCCGCCTGTGCTGCGCCCCACCCTGCGAGAGGGTAAAGCCAATATGAACTACCAGCTGCTGTGCGACGACCCGGCCTGCACCGATGTGGTGTGTGACGACCTGGTGATCCTGCATTTGCAGTACAGCACCCAGTGGGACAGCTTGGCGCATGTGGGCTCCATGTTTGACGCCAACGGCGACGGTGTGCCCGAGCCGGTGTACTACAACGGCTTTCGCGCAGGCACCGATGTCGTGGGGCCCAGCAGTGGGTCGGGGGCTGGCATTTTTGGTTTTCCAGAGATCGCCCGCGAATCCACCTCTTCGGCCAAAGCCTTGGGCATCGAGAAAATGTCCGAGCGCTGCGTGCAGGGCCGCGCGGTGATGATCGACCTGCATGCCCACCTGGGCCGCGAGCGGGTGCGGGTGGGTTATGACCTGCTGATGGACATCCTGAAAAAAGACAGGGTGGTGGTGGAGCCCGGCGACATGGTGTGCCTGCACACCGGCTTTGCGCAGATGCTGCTGGAGATGAACAAACAGCCCGACCCGCATGCGGTGGAAAACTCATGCGCCGTGCTGGAGGGGCGCGACGAGCGGCTGCTGCAGTGGATCACCGATTCGGGCTTGGTGGCGCTGATTGCCGATAACTACGCGGTCGAAGGCTTGCCCGCCACACCCCGACCCGGCAGCTGCGCGGCTTTGCCCTTGCACGAGCATTGCCTGTTCAAGCTGGGCGTGCACCTGGGCGAGATCTGGCACCTGACTCCCTTGGCCAACTGGCTGCGTGAGCACGGTCGCCACCGCTTTTTGCTCACGGCACCGCCACTTCGCCTGCCCGGGGCCATTGGCTCGCCCGCAACGCCCATCGCCACCGTGTGAGCTCTTTGGCCAGTCAAGGTCTGCGACAGCGACAATCGGGCATCCGGGAATAAAGCTCCGGAAAGGAAGTGGCCGATGGATTTGCAATTGCTGGACTTTGACTGCAGTGAAGACACCGAGGGCGTGGTGTGCTGGGACGCGCTGGCGCAGCCGCAGCCGCGCCACAACCGCAATTTGCTTGACGAGGTGGCGCAAGTGCTGGCTTGGGCCCATGGGTTTGACGCGCAAGGCCCCGGTCCGCTGGAAGACGGTGCCGAATGGGACTTTGACCTGCAAATCACCCTGCACCCCGAGGGCCCCGCCCCTCAAGCGGCTTGCCTGACCTTCGATCCGCCAAAAGGCCAGTTCACGCCAACAATTGCCGATCTGTCGCACCCCCTGGCATTGAGTTTGAGCCTGAGCGGCACACCCGGCTTTGCGATGGCCTTTCGCGAGCGCTGGGGAGCCCCATGACCGACCCCACAGCCGTCAACCGGGTCCACGACAGCGGCACCCAGCCCACTTGGCGCGAAGCCCTGAAGTTCTGGTTTTGGCTGGGCTGCATGAGTTTTGGCGGTCCCGCCGGACAGATTGCGCTGATGCACGAAGAACTGGTGGTGCGCCGCCGTTGGATGTCGGAAAAGCGCTACCTGCACGCGCTGAACTATTGCATGCTGCTGCCTGGCCCCGAGGCGCAGCAACTGGCCACCTACATGGGCTGGTTGATGCACGGCACACGCGGCGGGATTGCCGCCGGGGCCTTGTTTGTGCTGCCCTCTTTGGTGCTGCTGATCGTGCTGAGCTGGGCCTACACCGCCTGGGGCCAACACCCTTGGGGACAAGCGCTGCTTTGGGGCCTGAAGCCTGCCGTGACCGCACTGGTGCTGCAAGCAGCTCACCGTTTGGCCCTGCGCACGTTGAAGGGCCGCTGGTTGTGGGCGCTGGCGGTGCTGGCCTTGTTGGGCATGCTTTGGGGCCTGCCCGTGGCCATGATCATCTTGGGTGCAGCGGCCACCGGTTATGTCGTGTCGCGTCAAGCCCTGTCCCCACCTGCTCCGAATGCAAATCCAGCAAGTCCCACGCCAGCGCCCAGCACGGCCCCTGCCTGGTTGGACGATGACACACCGCCGCCCGCACACACGCACTACAGCCTCCCGCGCCTGGTGCGGGCGCTGGCCATTGGTGTGGGGCTGTGGGCCCTGAGCCTGGGCCTGATCGCGCTGGTGTTTGGCCTGAGCCACACCCTCACGCACATGGGTGGTTTTTTCACCCAAGCTGCCTTACTGACCTTTGGGGGGGCTTATGCGGTGCTGCCCATGGTGACCCAAGCGGCGGTGGTGCATTACGGCTGGCTCACAGCCGCACAAATGATGGACGGTCTGGCATTGGGCGAGAGCACACCAGGCCCGCTGATCATGGTCGTGGCGTTTGTGGGCTTTTTGGGGGGGCACAGCCAGGCCTTGTTTGGCCACCCTGTGCTGGGCGGCGTGGTAGCCGCCTGCGTGGTGACCTGGTTCACTTTTCTGCCCTCGTTTGTGTTCATTTTGGCGGGCGGCCCCCTGGTGGAGTCCACACGCCACATGCCCTCACTGACCGGCCCCCTGCAAGGCATCATGGCGGCGGTGATCGGCATGATCGTTTACCTGGCGGGCGTGTTTGCCCGCCAAACCTGGCTGCCCGGAGGCTGGCACATGCTGCCCGATCTGGGAGCCTTGGCGCTCACCGTTTTGGCCACCTGGTTGCTGATTCGCAAACAACTGAGCGTGTTCAAGCTGTTGGGCATGTGCACGGCGCTCGGGCTGGTGTGGCAATTGTGGATCTCACCCTGAGCATCCGGTCCAGAAAGAACCGACCCAACCTGGGCAAAAGCCGCGTCCAGCAGAGCACAATGGTGGCCTTTGTAACCCCAGACACCCCATGAGCACCCTGCCCTCTTGCCCCCAATGCCACGACGAATATGCTTACCCCGATGGTGACCTGCTGATTTGCCCCAGCTGCGGCCATGAATGGAATCCGGGCGAAACCACCCCCTCCGAAGCGGCCAAGGTCTGGAAAGACGCGAACGGCAACGTGCTGCAAGACGGCGATACCGTCACCTTGGTCAAGGACTTGAAGATCAAAGGTTCCTCGGCCGTGGTCAAAGTGGGCACCAAGGTCAAGAACATTCGTCTGATTGAAGGCGACCACGACATTGATTGCAAAATCGACGGCTTCGGTCCCATGCAACTCAAAAGCGGGTTTGTGAAAAAGGTCTGAACCTGCTGCCGCTTTCATCAGGCGCCGGGATGTTCCCGGTGCCCTCGGGCTCCGTCAAACGCGACAGGTTCACCCCAAAAACCAGCATTGCCATCCATTTATAAAAGCCGAACCTGAGCGTCTGTGCGTTAATTCACCCCCAGAACGCCCGCCCAGACCATGACCTCAGAATTCCAGATTGACATCCCCGCCTCCTTCATGGCGCTTTACGTGCCACCCGGCAAGATCAAGCCCACACTGGGCCAGCGCGAGCTGGCATCGCGTTACGAGCTGTGCGAGGATCTGGCCAACCTGCTGACGGAAAAAGCCGCCAACATGCAGTTCACCCTGGGCATCACCGAAGATCTGGTGTTGACGCAATGCGAAGCCGGTCTACTCGCAGAGCCTGCCGTGGTCACGCCGGGTGAAGCGCGTTGGGTGGTGTGCCGTTTGGCTGAGTTGCTGCAGTGGCCCATGGACCAGCTCTTGCAATCGCCCGTCCCCTTCCCTCCACAGTAACCACGCCATGAGTTCACCGGATCTGCACAAGCTGCTCACGGCCCCCATACTGCCCACCTTGCTGCGCCTGGCGGCACCCAATGTGCTGGCGATGGTGATGACGGTGCTGGTGGGCATCGCCGAGACCTATTACGTGGGCCGCCTAGGCACCACACCATTGGCAGCGATGGCACTGGTGTTCCCGTTTGCCATGCTCACCCAGATGATGTCGGCCGGGGCCATGGGGGGCGGCGTATCGGCTGCCATCAGCCGGGCCCTGGGCGCTTCAGACCTGGTGCGTGCGCAAAGCCTGTTGCAACATGCCTTGCTCATTGGCTTGGGTTCGGGCTTGATTTACAGCGCCCTCTTTTTGCTTTGGGGCCCCGACTTTTACGCCTTGCTGGGCGGGCGGGGTGCGGTGCAACAGCAGGCCGTGCAATACGGTCAAGTGCTGTTTGCCGGCGCCGTTTTGGTTTGGCTGCTCAACACATTGGCCTCCATCGTACGGGGTACGGGCAACATGCGTGCGCCCTCTTTGGCCTTGGTGGCCACAGCGGGTTTGCAAATCCTATTGAGCGGTGCCCTGTCCTTGGGAGCGGGTCCCGTGCCTGCCTTGGGCATGGTGGGCGTGGCCCTGGGCCACATCCTGGCCACTGCCGCGGGCGTGTTGTATTTTCTGTGGTACCTCATCCGCAGCCAGGGGCGCTTGACGCTGCACCTGCAGGGCTTTGTGATTCAGCGCAGCTTGTTGGCCGACATCTTGCGGGTCGGGGCGGTGGCCTGTTTATCACCCGTGCAGTCGGTGCTGGCGATCCTGATTTTTACCGGCCTGCTGGCGCAGCTGGGCACCGAAGCCCTGGCCGGATACGGCATCGGACAACGTCTGGAGTTTTTGCTGATTCCCATTGCCTTTGGCATTGGCGTGGCCGCCGTACCCATGGTGGGCATGGCCATGGGTGCGGGCCAGGTGGCCCGAGCGCGGCGCGTGGCCTGGGTGGCCGCTTGGTTGTCAGCCTTGAACCTGGGGGTGATCGGTGCGGTGGTCACCCTGGCACCGGATGTGTGGGCAAGCCTGTTCACACAGGACGAAAGGGTTCTGACCTTTGCGCGGCAATACCTGGTGACGGCCGGACCGGCCTTCCCTTTCTTTGGACTGGGCCTGACGTTGTACTTCGCATCTCAAGGTGCAGGCCAGGTCATTGGGCCTGTTTTGGCCGGCACGGTGCGGCTGGTATTGGTGGCGGGGGCGGGCTGGTGGTTGGCGCAAAACGAGGGCTCAGCGGGCGATTTTTATGGGCTGGTGGCCTTGGCCATGCTGATCTATGGGGTGGTGACGGCTGCGGCCGTGGCCTTCACACCCTGGACCACGGCATCGGGTGGGGCCTCTCGGTGAATGAAAACAGGGCCCACAAGCCACGTTAACCCAATGGGGTGGCAGCTCAGGCGTCGAAAAAAGGGCTCGATCTGTGGCGGCGGGAGACTTGACCGAGGCGGTCATACAGGTCAACGGTGGCGGCCGACTCGCCCTGAAGGGCCTGCAAAGCACCCTGAACAGCCTGCAACTGTCGCTGCAACAACTGCATGTTGCGTAAATGGTCTTGTTTGCACTTGAGCAGGTCTGCCTGTAGGTTCTGCCACTGAGCGGGGACCGGATCCAAGCCGACGGCCCATTCGGCAACTTGGGACAGACGAAACAATATTTGAGTTCGTTCTTCTTGCAAAGCCTCAAAACCCGCCATGTCGCGGGATTTCAACACGTCAAACTCCAGAGCCAACAACTCGGCCAGGCGCACAGCGTCCTGCGGCGCATGGGCCAGGGAGGCTTCCATGGTGCCGTTGGGTGGGCTCAATTCAGACAAGCTCGGGCTCAGGCTCATGCCAGACTTATTCCGAAATCATTTTCTCTATGGCCATGAAGCTCTCTGCGATGCGGCGCGAATCCATGGGGTATTGACCTTGCTGGATGGCGGTTTTGATGGCCTCGACTTTGGCACGGTCGAATTGCGGCTCTTGCGCAGCTTTTTGAGCCACGGCACTCAGCTTGACTTCGTCGGTTTGGGGTGCCAATGCCTTGCTCAAGCCTTCGGGCGCAGCGTCTGCGGTGCGCTCCTTGACCTTTGCAGCCACTTGACGGTTGGACGAATCCAATTGGGCAGCCCGACGATAACTGGAGATGGGATCAGTCATGATGGTTCTCTTTTCTGGTCTCTGTTCAATGAGCTGAGACCTCGCTCGTAAGGAGAATCGACACCTGATTCTAGAACTTGAGCCCAACAGATAAAAATTTTATTTATTTCACGATATGGTAATTCAAAGGCCCTGAACCTGATTGGGACCTTTGACCAAACCCGTGAGCATACGCCCAGAATCGCGGTTTTTGAGCTTGATTTGCTCACCATAACGACCATCTTGCTGCGCTTCTACCCGAGCCGAAATCTGAAAACCTTGGGCTTGCCCCACCGACATCAGCACCATCTGACCTCTTTTGACGAGCACAGTGGGCCGAATGTCCTGGCTGCGCAGCGGGGTGTCGGGGCGGACATCGCGCAACACCTCGCTGTGCACAATTTGGGACACTTGCTCCAGAACATTGACGGGCATGCCTGGTGAATCGACAGTAGCCAGCCGAACATGAGCCTCGGTCAAGATCATTCCGCGCTGGAGTGGGACAGCAGCCACAAGCACCTGGCGTTTCTCAACCGGTGCTGGTTCTGCCTTGGCAGGGGCGGACGTTGCCGCCACACGCCCAGAAACGGACACCCGCACAAAAAGTTGCCAAGCCGGTTGAGCGCAGCGCACACGAATGGTGTCAGGGCTGGCAAAAGGCAAGTCCATGGTCAAGGGGCTGCCGCAGGACTGGATTTGCAGGCGCGGGTCCAGCGGCGCAAGCACCACCGCCTCGGGCGCCACCGATTGGGTTTTCACCACCCATTCAAGCACTGCCTTTTGCAGGGCTGCAGCGGGTGTAGCCGGTACAGCGGCCATGGCTGACCAGCTGCTCAGACAGAAGACCATCCCAAACCAGAGACCACGAATGGTGACCTGATCCAGAAGTCGGCACAGCATTTGCATAGTGGGTTTCATGGGTGTGAAAGTATTGACAGTGATCATGATTCACATCTTCTAAGCAAAAACGAGACCAGCCCAGTAACAACCACTTCCGACATGAGAAACTTGTTGCCCCCCTTGCCCGGCCTGCCCGCGCTGAGCCCCTCTGCCCCATCGGGCAGCGGTGCGCTGCTGCCCGCGGCTGGCCGCGCAGGGGCCTTCGGGCAGCTGTTGGCAGATGCCGCCCCTCGCAGCGGCGTGGTCCAAGCGCAAAAGGGTGACACCATGATTGGCCTGGTCAAGGCCCATTACCGGCAAAACCAGCAACCCATCAGCGAACATCAGGCCATGCGCCTGGCCCACCAAGTGGCCGCTCGCAACCAGATTGACAACCCGAACCTGATCCTGACAGGGCAAAAAATCGATTTCTCCAGCCTGCAGATGCCTGCCCTGGCCCGAGGTGAAGCGCCCGGGCCGCTGGAACTGACCCCCGGCCAGACCCGATCGGTGGCCCAACTGGCCACGCCTGCGGCTTTGACCGCCAACGCTTTGGCCAGCCGCCCGGCCGCTTGGGTTGGCACACCCGCTGCCAACGGTCAGCACCCGGTGCTCGACAAAACACTGGACAGGGCCGTGGCCAAAGGATTTGTGTCAGCCAAAGAAATCTCGGCCGTGAAGGACAAAATTCTGGCCCTGGCCGATCGCTACAACTTTCAGCCCGACGACTTTGCCCGCCTGAGCCTGATGGAGAGCGGCGGTATGAACCCGCAGGCCAGCAATGGCAATTGCCACGGCATCATCCAGTTCTGTGATGGACCCAACCGGGGAGCAGCATCGGTGGGCTTCAAGGACAACCCCCGAGCCATTTTGGGCATGGGCTTGCTGCAGCAATTGGACCTGGTCGAGCGCTACTTTTCACAGGCCGGTCTGCGCGTCAAAGGCCCGCCCATTGGACTGGACGATTTGTACCTGACAGTTCTGACACCGGCTGCACGGCAAGAAACTCGGCCCGATGCACCTTTGCCGATTGCAGGGCCCCAAGCGCGTTACCTGCATGTGGGGCAAGACACGCGCGGCCCCATCACACGAAACTCCATCCTGGCTGGCCTGCATACGCTGACCAACGCGATGCTGCCCCAAGTGACTCGCGGTGTGACTACACCTGTGGCCAATGCTGTTGGCAAAGGGGGTATGACCCGTCTGTATGAAGAGGTGGCCAGCACATTGCCAACGGCCTTGCCGACTGCCCTGCCAACCACCCTTCGGTGAGCAGCGGCAATTCCTGGCCGCAGCCCATTGCCGCTGACGGCAAATTGCCGCTCTGAGCGGCAAGGCACATGGGGTCTAACGCCAAAGACAACACATTGACTTGGCACGGCTTTTGCAGGTATCGACCACAAGCCGCTCAACTTGAGCACCCCTCGTCAAAAAAATGACGGGACTTGACCATCGAATACGCGACCACAGGAGTCCAGATGAATTTGTTGAACCAAGCACTCGGCGTGCACGAACAAGCTTTGCAAGTCAAAAGCCGCCGCCTGGAAGTGTTGGCGCAAAACATCGCCAACGCCGACACGCCCAACTACAAAGCTCGCGACATCGACTTCAAGGCCGTGCTGGGTGCCGCCCAACAACAAGACACCGCCATGACAGCCACGGCGTCCGGCCATTTTGGTGCTGGACAGGAACTCAGCCCCGATGGCATGCGCTATCGCACACCCTTCAACACCTCGTTTGACGGCAACACCGTGGAGATGAGCGTGGAACAAGCCCAGTACGGTAAAGCCGCTGCCGACTACCAAGCCACCTTGAACTTTCTTGAAAACCGAGTGAGCAGCGTGCGCAAGGCGTTGCGAGGAGACTGACCATGAGCATGGACAACATTTTTGGCATCGCTGGTTCTGCTCTCAATGCGCAGCTGACGCGCATGAACTCCACCGCCTCCAACTTGGCCAACGCAGGCACAGTGGCCACCACCGAGCAAGACGCTTTTCGCGCCAAACGCCCAGTGTTCAAAGCGCTGGTCGACGAACAAATGACCAACGCTGGCGCACCTTATGTCGGCGGCGTAAAAATTGACCGAATGGCCGATGACACGGCACCCCCGCGCCGGGTGTCAGACCCCAGCAACCCCTTGGCCGACAAAGACGGTTACGTCTACCAGACCAATGTGAGTGAAGTCACCGAGATGGTTGAAATGATGGCCGCCGCACGCTCTTACCAGAACAACGTCGAGGTGATCAACACCGCCCGGCAACTGATGATGCGCACCTTGGACATCACCAAGGCCTGACCTGAAAGCACCCCATGACCACCACCAACGTGACATCCTCCAGCCTGCTCAAAAACGTCTCGCGCTACGAAGACGTGAAAGAGGCGGCCAAAAAAACCAACGAAGACATGGGCAAACAGGAGTTCCTGACTTTGTTCACGGCACAACTGCAAAACCAGAACCCGCTGGAGCCCGTCAAAAACGAAGCTTTTGTCGCTCAACTGGCGCAGTTCTCCCAACTCGAAGCACTGACCAATATGCAGACTTCGCTGGACGGTTTTGTCAAATCCATGTCCGGGGAACGGATGTTGGGCAGCGCAGCACTGATCGGCAAAAAAGTGTCCGTGACCGACACCCCGACTGAGCTGACAACGGGCGGCAAGATCGAAGGCAACATCGACCTGCCCACGGGTGCCAGCAGTGTTCAGATGCGTGTTCTCGACAGCCAGGGCCGTTTGGTTCAAGAGCTCAACGCCGGCCCGCAATTGCCGGGCTCAGCACCCATTGGTTGGAACGGCATGGATGCTGCCGGCAAGCCCGCGCCCAGTGGCATGTACCTCTTGAGCGCCACTGCCGTGGTCAATGGCAAGAGTGTCACCGTCCCGGTCAACACCTTGTCCACCGTACGGGCCATCACCAGCAACCCGACCGATGGCAGCGTCAGCGTCGAAGTCGACGGCGGCAAAACCATGTTGCTGACCGACGTCAAGCGCGTGGGCATTTGAGCCCACAAGACGCCCCCAACCTTTTACACCCAACGCCTCACAGGAGCCCTCCAGCATGTCGTTCTATACCTCGCTCACCGGACTGAACTCGGCCACGGCCCAGTTGGCCGTCACCTCCAACAACATCGCCAACGTGGGCACCTCGGGCTTCAAGCGCTCGCGGGCCGACTTTGGTGACATCTTCTCCACCTCGCCACTGCAAAAGTCGTCCAGCAACATTGGTCAGGGCGTCTCACTCAAACAAGTGAGCCAAGAATTCAGCCAAGGCAACATCTCCACCTCCGGCAACTCGCTGGACCTGGCCATCACGGGTGATGGCTTTTTCCCGCTCAAAACGCCCGACGGCCTGCAAGACATCTACACCCGCAACGGCTCCTTCACGCTGAACGACCAGAACAACGTGGTCAACTCCACGGGACAGCGTTTGATGGCAGCGTCGGTCGACTCGTCCGGCAAAGCCGACTTGACCGACCTGAACGCCCTGACCATCCCCCCCAAGACGTCAGGCGAAGCGGTCGAAACCACCCAGATCCAGCTCGGCCTGAACCTTCCCGCCGACTCGGCTGTGATCACGGCCGACTTTGACCGCACCAACCCCAGCACCTACAACAAGAGTACCGCCTTGACGGTGTACGACAGCGGTGGTAACGGCTACCTGGCCACGGTGTACTACGCCAAAACCCAAAACGCCAGCCAAGACCAAACACCCCCCAGCTCCAAATGGCAAACCTACTTTTTTGTGGGTGACACCCAGGTCAAACCGGCTTTGCAGCAAGCGACCGACAAAGTCGGTGGCACATTGTTTGTCAACAAGTATGGCGATGTCCTGCCCAAGAGCGACCCCCGTGTGATCCCCAGCTCCGGCACCACCGAGATGTTTTCGCTGGACCAACTGACGGACGTGCGGCGATCCTCCCCAGCCACGGCTGTTGGCACTGCGCTGACCACAGCCAACTTCGTCAATGGCGCCTTGGTCGGCGCCACAACTGGCACCTTGAGTTTCAAAATCAAAGCCGATGTCCCCGCGGCCGATCAAACTGCCGCCGCGACCGATACGACCATCACCTACACACTGAAAGCCGGCGACCAAGACCCCGAAGTTTTAGCACGGAACCTTCAAATTGCCATCAACAACGTCATGGGTTCGTTGCCCGAAACACCGGCAACGCTGGGTTCAGCCCCTGGAGTGACACCCGTCGTCGCAGCCACGCCAGCCATCCAAAATGCCCGTTACGGCATCACCGTTGCTTTTGACCCTGACACCTCCAAGTTCTCCATTGCCTCGGGCACCACAGGCGATGACTCCAGCATCGTGGTCAGCGCCGCTGACGCCAAAGCCATCGCTTTGCTGGGCCTGACCGACTCGCCCACCTTGACCGTGACCTCATCGGCCACCGAGGCTGTGCGCGGCAAAGCCAGTGAACCCGCGGTTTTGCGTGGCGAAACCATGACCATCAACACCACAAAAAGTATCAGCACCACATCGGCCAACAAAGACTTTTTTGTGTCCGTGGATGGCTACGCCTTCAAGACGGAACTGCCATTCCCCACCACTTACACCAACATCGACAGTTTTGCCAAGGCCCTGCAAGACAGCATCAACGGCAAAACCGACCCGGCCACAGGCCGCATAGTCTCCGGCGTTGCGGTCAACTTCGACCCCAAGGCCAAACAATTCATTTTCACAACGGGCACCACCGGTGAAAACTCGGCCATCCAGGTGACCGGGTCTGCCGACTGGGGATTGGCCAACACCGAAATGACATTTGGCTCCACCAGCGAGTGGAAAAAATTGACCCAATTCACGGAAAATGGCGCACTGCAATATGTTAAAAATGGCATTCAAACCGAAGATGCCTCAGGGCTGTCTGAACAAACCGAATGGTGGCCTGTTTACTTGGACCGTGGCGAGCTCAGCTTCGACCTGACCGGTAAACCCATCTCGCCACTGACGAGCATGCCCTTCGAAACCGCGTTCTTGGCGGGCGGCAAGGGTGCCCTGACCATGTCCATCGACTTCACCAAGTCCACCCAATACTCCAGCGCATTCGCGGTGCTCTCACAGTCGCAAGACGGCGCCCCTGAGGGCGAGTTGATGGGTCTGAACATCGGTGTGGACGGTCTGGTCAATGCGACTTACTCCAACGGCTCGCAAGTGTCCTTGGGCAAGATCGTGCTGGCCAACTTCTCCAGCCCTTCCGGTCTTCGCCAGGTGGGTGATGCCAGCTACTTGTCCTCGGCCATCTCTGGTGTCGCCAAAGTGGGCGAAGCCGGTTCTGCAGGTTTCGGTTCGATCCGCGCGGGTGCCACCGAGCGTGCCAACGTGGACTTGACACAAGAGTTGGTCGACCTGATCACCGCACAGCGTAACTTCCAGGCCAATGCCAAAGCCATTGAAACCAGCTCCACCATGACCAGCGCCATCATCAACATCCGTTCTTGATGCCCTGAACCGCCCCCGACTGAACCTCTGAGAGCCTGCCCATGGACCGCCTTGTCTTCACCTCGAACGCCACCATCAAAGAGCAGGCCACTGCACGCCAGGTGCTGGTCAACGACTTGGCCAACGTGTCCACCACAGGCTTCAAAAGCAGCTACGACGTGGCTTTGCAGTCGGTCAAGGTCGAGGGTGCGGGTTTTGACACCCGATACCAAGCTCAAACGGTTGCACGCGATCTGATCCGCATGGAGCCCGGTCCGGTCATGGCCACAGGTCGTCCCCTCGACGTGGCCTTGGCCGGCACTGCCGTGCTCACGGTTCAGGCGCCCAACGGTGATCAGGCCTTCACCCGCCGAGGTGACCTCAAAGTCAACATCCAGGGTCAGCTCGAAAACGGCTCGGGCCATTTGGTGCTCGGCGAAGCGGGCCCCATTGCCATCCCGCCAGGACTGCTGGTCCGGATCAACCCCGACGGCAGCATCTACGCGCGTGATCCCGCACAGGTCGGCGCCGCAGCCGATGTGTTGGTGGGCCAGCTGCGGCTGCGTGACACCACCGGCGTCAGCTTGGCGCGTCGTGACGATGGCCTGTTCAAGGTGTCGGAAAAACCCGATGGCACAGACATTGCTTTGACCAACGTGCTGCCCAAAGTGATTCCACAGGCACTGGAAGGCAGCAACGTCAGAGCCATTGAGGCCATGACACGCTTGATCGATCAGTCGCGCAGTTTTGAAACCCAAATTCGGATCATCAAGGAAATGAAAGGACTCGACGAGTCCGGCTCTTCCATGATGAAAGCCGCTTAACACCTGACAGGAGCACCCCATGGATGCCTCAATGTGGATTGCCAAGACCGGCCTCGATGCGCAGCAAACGCGCATGTCGGTCATCTCGAACAACTTGGCCAACGTCAACACGACGGGCTTCAAGCGCGACCGCGCCAACTTCGAGGACATGCTCTACCAAAACCTGCGCCAACCTGGCGCCCAGGTGGGCGCCGACGCACAAGCCCCAACAGGCTTGATGTTGGGCACCGGTGTGCGCATCGTGGCCACCGAAAAAAATCACACACAGGGCAGCTTGGTCAATACCAAAAACGCGCTTGATTTGGCCGTGCAAGGCGAAGGCTTCTTCCAGATTGCACAAGCCGATGGCACGGTCGCCTACACCCGGGACGGCAGCTTCAAGCTCTCATCCACCGGACAGCTGGTCACCGCCAATGGGGCCGCCTTGCAGCCCGCCATCACCATTCCACCGAACGTCGCCAGCATCTCCATCGGACAGGACGGCACCGTCTCTGTCGAGACCGCTGGAGGCGGTGGCGCTCAGGTCTTGGGGCAAATTCAGCTGGCCCGATTTGCCAACCCTGCTGGTTTGCAATCCATGGGACAAAACCTGCTGAAAGAAACCACCGCCAGTGGTGCTCCCGTTGTGGGACAAGCTGGCCAAGCCGGCTCAGGTCAACTGATGCAAGGGGCCCTGGAGGCGTCCAACGTGAACGTGGTGGAAGAAATGGTCAACATGATCGAGACCCAACGCGCTTACGAAATCAACTCCAAAGCCATCTCTGCCGTGGACGGCATGTTGCGCTTCTTGAACAACAACATGTAAGAACCCCATGACACCACTGACCACTTTTACCACACGCCTGTTAGGCCCGACATTGCTGGCCTTGGGTTTGGTCGGCTGCGCC
>Ga0255128_1000446_pt1 | contig 19060 bp, 9 predicted proteins | sample Law_Miss_RepC_8d_FD_188562 | JGI IMG/M metagenome (GOLD analysis project Ga0255128, IMG submission 188562) | Freshwater microbial communities from St. Lawrence River, New York, United States - Law_Miss_RepC_8d | ecosystem: Environmental > Aquatic > Freshwater > River | place: USA: New York... | reverse complement strand
ATTTCCTAATATCTGAGATTTTTGATTGGTCAGTTGACTCGCTGTGTGTTGCCATCCCTGAGGGAAAATAAAGAAACAATAAATAAAGCAACTGTGATTAAAACAATTGCGCCTGAAGTTCCCAGTGGATACCCATGGGTGGAGCATTCCCAGCTGGCTATTTGGCCACCAATCGCAGAGAAGAGGCAGATAGCCAAGGTTAGCCAAAACATTTGTTTAAGATTTTTACTCCAATTCATTGCAGTGGCTGCAGGCACAATGAGTAAAGCGTTAATAAGTAGCACTCCAACCAATCGCAGAGACAAGTTCACCACAATCGCCAAAAGGATGATAAATGCGTGTTGAAGGAATGCTTGGCGGATTTTTCGGGAACTGGCAAGGCTGGAATTGAAGCTGCCCAACACCAAGCCGTTGAAAAAAAACAAAAGGAAAAGACTTACCAACCCTAATGCTGCCAAAAGTAAAACCAGCTCAAAAGAGCGAACCTGAAGGGGATCACCGAAAAGGAATTCCTCTAGGTTGAAAAATCGACGGTTTTTTACAAGCTGGCTAAGTGCCGCAGCAAGCCCCAAGGATCCAGCAAAAAATACACCAATAACTGTATCGCTTCCCAATCGGGTTCGATGCCTCACTTGGGCGATGCCAAGCCCAACCACAGCGCCGAAAAAAATCATCAATGGGGTCACGAAGTACCAAAATCCATTGTCATCTTTGCTGTTTTCGCCAATGAAAAATTCAAATAACAGAAACCCAATCGATACCCCGGCAAATGCGCAGTGGGCTAGGGCGTCGCTGAAAAATGCCATGCGGCTTCCAACCACCATGGAGCCCATTAATCCGCAAATGGATCCAACGAGAATCAATGCAATCAACGCCCGCAAATTGAACAACTGGGCGAGGAAGCTTCCCTCAGGAAACAAATCCGCAAGATTTCCAAGCGATTGGTCTAGGAGCGTTTCCATAAGTAAAGTTTGTGTCCAATCTTGTACTACTGGCCCGATGACCTAAGCTCTTTTTGAAACGCCATTCGTTTCCCGATCCGAAGCATCATGGACATGCATTCTTGGGATTCTTCTGGGGAAATCACCAACGGGGGTGATATTCGCACCACCTTTTGGGCCAATGGCCCCAGTAGGTGAATGCCTTCATTGCCTTCTCCAAGGTAGCATTCCAAAACAAAAAGGTTGGCCCATTCGTTAGCTTTCAGGCCTGAGTGGTCAGCCATTTCGATTCCCCAGACCATCCCACCGTTTTCGCCCCTAACATTGGCAATGAACGGACACAGATCTCTTAGGCTGCAAAGGCCGTTTTCTATAACGGTAGAAGCTTTTTTCATGAGGTTTAGTGGGTTAGCCTGAGCAAATTCTTCAAGTGTGGCAACAACAGCTGCTGATGCAAGCGGATTTGCGCTCCAGGTGTCAGATCCTTCTCCGTAATCCATCGATTCAAGTATGTCTGTTCTCCCCACCACCGCAGCTACTGGCATGCCATTGCCAAGCCCTTTGCCCAAAACCACCAAATCTGGCTCGAGACCGTAAGTTTCAAATGCGAATAAATCGCCCGTTCGACCAAAATTAGATTGAACCTCATCAAGGATGAAAACGATGTCGTGCTCGCGGCAAAATTCCTGAACCATTTTTAAATACGATGCCGGCGGGTGATAGGAACCCCCGCCTCCCAGATACGGCTCCGTTATGAGGGCAGTTAACTTTCTCCCATGTTGGTTCCATAGGTTTTCCAACTCAAGTCGGTAGGGTGTGCAGTCGAATGATTTGTTTCGAAAGGAAATATCATTGCATTCAAGCATAGGAAACGAAAAAAAATGAACCCGGGGATCCCGATCCCGATCTTTCTCACTACCGGTGACAGCCCCAGCCAAACCTTTTTTTCCGTGAAAGCCATGTCGGCTGGCCAAAATATTGTCTCGACTCCGATCGCGTGCCAGGGCTGCCCACAACGCTTTCACCACAGCTTCCGATCCAGAGGCAGCCCATAACACTCGTTCCAGCTTCATGCCGCCTGGTCGGGATGAGCAAGCCTCGAGCAAGAGTTTTGAAGCTATCACCTCGACGGGGGTGATAGCGTTATATGCAGTCATCGGGATTGCTTTGAAGGCCCCGCTGCAATGAATCGAACATTCCGGCTTGCAAGCAGATCCTGGGGCCTGGCGGGAGAAATCGGCCCACCCCATCAAGTCGAAAAATCGCCTCATCCACCGGCAGGGATTATGTCCAAGATTGGCGACAAGTACCCCAGAAGTGAAGTCCGCAAGTCGTCGCCCTTCAGGTGTCCACAAGAATGAGCCAGCACTTTTTGCAATCACAGTCTGGGTTGGTGTGAATGTCCGAAGGCATTTGGTTTCGCTATTGAGTAGTTTGATTCTTTCAAGATTGGATATTGGCTCATTTGCATGCCAAATTGGGTTCGTCAAGCTTTTCACGAGGCTGTTCTCTAAAAAGTTGTTCGGAATACAAGATTGTTAAATATGAAATAGGGATAATATTAAACTTTCCCATCGTATAGAACTTTTTTCGCCGGATCTCCGGGGAGGCAAAGGACCAGGCCGCCTGCCTTACCATTTACGGTTACAAGCCCTCCTGGTGATCCGTTTGCGTGGGCTTGGAGAATTCCTTCCATGGCTTGCACTATGGCCACGGTGTTTCTATCTCCGGAAAGGTCGCACCATTCTTGGCTACGCAGAATGGTAAGGCGCGCATCCCTTTCTGAATCATGTCCACCATGATTCAGAAAGGCAATATCTCCGAAAAATCGCCTGATAACTTCAAGCCCATATCCTTGTCTGCTTCTTTGGTTCCAAGGGTCTAGAAGTTCGGAATTATAGTGGTGATTTGGTGTTTCCTTGATCAAGAGGGGGGTCATTCCTTCAATGGACAACTCTACCCCCCTTTTCCTCTGGTGTGCGAGCCAGATTGCGTTCTCAAAACGGAATTGAACTTCCTGGTCAACATACCCCGGGAAGCAGTCAGGATTTACCCAACTGGTGTGAATATCAAATGCCGCTTCACGGCCGTCCGGATATTCATATTCAACCCGTAGTTGCACACTGTCCCAAGTGTTGCCATGTGCTGGGCCTGCTAGACCTCTTTGTCCGGTTGCCGATATCCGTTTGAGGGCCCATTTTTGGCCCGAAGATGGGCCAAAAGTGAAGTCGATCAGTTTGATATAATGCACTGCTACATAGCTTCCCGGATTTCGACCAGTAATCCATTCCGAAAACTGCTGCGAACAAATCTGTTTTGGTTCCAATAAGGTCGCATACCCACTGCGGACTGATCGCATCACGCCGTCATGTACCAATGTTCTCAGTCGTTTGTGATCCGGGTCGAGAAGCTTATGGTAAACAACGCGTGCAAGGCAGTTGTTTTGTCTTGCAATATCGTTCAGAACGTCCAATTCATGAAGGGAAAGGACAGACGGTTTTTCAATAAGAACATGTTTGCCAGCATTTAATGCCTCCCTGGCCAGAGAGAAATGACGGTCGTCAGGGGTGGCAACAAGCAAAGCGTCCAGTTGGTCGAGGTCGGGAAGGGGAGTCATCGATACAAGGTGATTGGAGGGCTTTCCCAGAGAGTCACCGTGCCTGTTAAGTAGGTCCTTGCCGCGGGTTCCTGTGCGGCTGTAAAGGGCGTGCAGTTTTGGGATTACAGGGCCAGTTTCAGGAAACCAAAGTGGATGCCGAATAGTTTCAAGAAATACAGGCAGATAGGTTTCATCAAAAATCATTCCTAGGCCGGCCATTCCGATTCGGAGTGATTTGATATTTTCCACAATAGAGCCTCAGTTAAACGAACCTTAAGCCAAGGTGTTCGTAGGCAGGAATCTAACAGGGATCAATTAAAAATGCCACCAACAGGCTGTAGCTGAACCCACGAGCTCCCTAGTTTCTGGGGGTTAATGCAACATAATGATGATTATCGGACATAAATACCTGTCCCCCGAAGCCACCCTGCAGCCCCTGAGGTGGGCTTCCAGTGTCCGATAATATGTCTTATGTTGCATAAGACATTAGACCCTAAAATGGCTTGAAAACAATGCTTTACTAGCCATTTTCCAAACAAAACCAATCAAACCGTTGTTTCCAAAAACTCTCCCATCCTGCGGAATTTTTCGTAACGCTTCTCAACCAACAGGCCTCCCTTCAACTGCTTTAATTCCCGGATTGATCGAAGGATAAATGCTTTCATGGTTCCAGCCATTTCCTTGTGATCCCTATGTGCTCCGCCAAGTGGTTCTGGCAACACCTCATCAATGACCCGCAGCTTCATGCAGTGTTTGCTTGTTAAGCGAAGGGCTTCAGCCGCTTTGGGTTTTGTTTCCTCATTGGCGGTTTTCCATAAGATCCCCGCGCAGCCTTCCGGGGAGATCACCGAATAGTACGAATGCTCTAGCATGGCGATCCTGTCACCAATTCCAATGCCTAAAGCTCCTCCCGATCCACCCTCTCCAATAACCACACAAATGATGGGCGTGTCCAGAAGAGCCATTTCCTTGAGGGCGTCGGCAATAAGTTGGGCGATTCCCCTTTCTTCGGATCCAATGCCAGGAAATGCCCCTGGCGTATCAATCAGGCAAACTACCGGTAACTTGAATTTTTCAGCGAATTTCATGCACCGGATTGCTTTTCTGTAGCCCTCAGGGTGAGCGCAGCCATACATGCATTCCCTTCGTTCCGCTAAGGTTTTGCCTTTTTGATGCCCCATCAGCATCAGCTTGGTCTCCCCTATGCGTACCAACCCGCAGCGTAAAGCCCGGTCATCTCCAAACGCCCGGTCACCATGAAGTTCGGTAAAATCTTCGAAGGCTAGCCGTGAGTAGTCCATGAATTGGGGGCGGTCTGAATGCCGGCTCACCATTACAGTTTCCCAGGCGGAAAGATTGCCATAGCGGAGCCGTTTTAAGGCGACCAGTTCCTTGCGTATCCTGCGTATTTCCTCCTCTGCCGGATGATTTTTTCCGGAGCGTGTTTCGAGATTGGAAAGTAAGTTTTCCATCTCGCAAATATCATTTTCAAACGGCAGGCTAATTGTTTTTGCCATGGCAGCTCAACTCATCCTTGAAGAGGGTTCACTTGGTTGCTTGGGGGGGAGATTTCCAAATTTGCAGCGATCTAAGTGCAATTAAAACCTCATGGAAATCCTTGGGACGATTTTCGGGTTTCTTCTCAAGCATCCGCAGCACCAAGGAGTTGAATTCCTTGGTTATTTCTGTGTTGTAAAGGTCTGGTGAGGCGGGCTTGTCCCGAAGGTGGCGGGTTAACAAGTCCTGATGGCTAGAACCTGTGAAAGGCATTTTTCCTTGGGTTGCAATTTCGTAGCACATGCATCCGAAGCTGTAGATGTCGGCTCGCCCGTCAATAAACTGACCGCGTATTTGTTCGGGGGCCATGTAGCTTCGTGTGCCTGCCGCCTTGGGGAACCTTCCAAAAAATTTCGAAAAACCTGAAGGGACTCGGCAGGCGATTGCAAAGTCAATGAGTTTGACTTCTCCTGCATTGTTCACAAGGATATTGTCTGGCTTAATATCCCGGTGGACCCAGCCTTCGGAATTCATAAAAGCTAAGCCGGTTGCGGTTTGCCTTAGGAGCTCTTGCCCTTTTTCGGCAAAATAAGCCTTCTCTTTTCTTTGTAACCGCAATCGGATGCTTCCTGCTTGGAAGTACTCCATCACAAAAAATGGATTCTCTTTCGACTTGTTGACATGGAAGATTCGAATGATGTTGGGATGGGCCAGTTTTAGCCCGACTTCGGCCTCGTGAAGAAGGAAACTACAGGCTTGGGAGCTACCGAGCTTTTCTGGCAAAAGCAGTTTCATAGCCAAGTGCCTGCTGCTGCCGCTTTCGACAACCTCATATACTTGGCTGGTTTGCCCTGTGGCGAGGTGTTTCAGCAGCCGATAGTTGCCAACCATCTCGTTTAGCATCGGTTGGCCTGCCAATCCTTTCCAGCATGAATGTTCATCGAAGGAGCAACTGCGTTCTCATTTGCTGATGAACGCAGTTGTTTTGTTAGCTCCAATACTCTTCGAAGTGGATATTTCCACGATCGTGGTGGCCCTTATCCGCCTTGAATCCTTTTTGCTCCAAAACTTCAATAACACCCTCAGGCTTGGGGTAAGAATATTCACCGGTTTCCCGGTTTTTCTCAGGCACGCCAATCATGGCAGGATTTCCACACAAGAAAACATGGGTGGATGCCGGATCCAGTTTGGATCCCAGCTTGGATTCGAGTTCCCCACTTCGGATTAAATCTTGAATGTATACCTTCTTTCCGGCATTTTCCGGCTCACGGGTTGCCAGGGGGAGGTAGAGGTATTGCGGGTAGCGCCGCATCAATTCCTCATGCATTGAAAGATAGCCAAGGTCTTTTTTCAAACGGACGCATGAGCCGGAGACAATTTTCCCCTCATGCTTGCGGTTAAGCAATTGCTGCAGCATGTAGTTGTGCGGTGCTTCGCCGGTACCAGTGCCCAGGAAGATGACCGAATCAGTGGGCTTTACCAGATCAAGGGTGTAGGCGCCCGTGATTTTCTCGCCACAGAATAAACGGTCCCCCTCTTTTAACATGAAAAGGCGCGGAGTCAGGGCTGGAGCTTTGCCCGAGGCCGTTTCCCTCACAAGGACGATGTAGAACTCAACCCATGGTTCTTTGGAATTGTCAGCCAATTGGCCATTGTTGTCCAAAACCGAAGCACTTATCGAATAAGACCGACGGACCAACTTGCTTCTTTCGGTTTCCGGAAGGTTTTCTTCGGTGGTTCCAGGGAAACGAGGTTCCCAGTTTCCAAGGCCAAGAAGTGTGTATTGGCCAGATTTGTGTTCAATAGGTTTTTTATCAGGGCGCACCCGGATTACCATCAAATCCGAATGGGATTTATGAATGTGGTGAACCGTTGCGTTGTATTTTTCGTTCCGCAACTTGGCAATATCAACAGATTCCATTGTTTGAGCCTTCCAAAATCAAAACAATCCAAGTTGTGACTCCACCGAGAGTCACAACCATGTTCATCAGGTATCAAATTGTAAGAGTTTAACGCCTTTAAGGCCTACCCCAAACTCATGTTCCAGGGTACTTTTGGACCTTGGCATGCTACTGGGGGATTTAATTTACTTTATATTTATATTAGAAGCTGTCTCAAGAAAATAATAACTCTAGTCCTACCTGGAATTTCTGGTGACTTCTTTTGTCGAAAAAGGGCGACCTCCAGGCTTGAGCTGGGGGTTCTAACTTCAGGATAATAAGGGCTTTGGGCCAATACCAAACAATCAACTTCCCCTTTGGCATTCAGGGTGGGCATTAAAAGCTTTTGGCCGGCTGGATTTTTTAACGGGGATTTGCCTGTTAATGGCGGTTCTTTTTCCAAATCAGAAAGCTTAATTGAAAATTTGGGTGGGTTGGCGTTTGAAAAAATGCATTGAAATACAGAAGCAAATTCAGCATTGGATGGTAAAACTGCTACGCCCTTTCCTAACGCCGCCAAGGCTGATTTATTGGAAGTTTTTTCAAGAGGGCTTCTAGCTCCATCGGGGTGCTGCTTTCAAGGCAAATGCCAATGTGACTGCGGATATTTTTTTTAACCAGACGATCTTGGGCTAGCTTGTCAATAAGTATTCCCATTTTGAGGGCTTTGCCCGCTTCAACCATTGCAGTGGTTACCGCAATCGAGTCATTGCAGGGCAATTCGAGGTTTAGGGCTGGCTGGCGGTTAATTTTGCCCTCGAAGGCCTTTTGGAATTTGCCCGAAATGTCCTTTTCTCCCCAAGAAATCCAAACCGGCAATTGAAGGCTAGACTCTAAAAGAGTACCTCGATTTGCATAGGGTGCTGTAAGTAATTGCTCCTCTTCTCCTTTGTTCCCGGAATCGTGGTTTGGTCGCATTTCTGGGGCTGGGCTTTTTACCAGAGTTTTATCTTGAAGTGTCTTTTCAATGGCCCCCCCCTTCTCTATCGCCTCTGATGCGGCGAAATTTCTTTCTGAATCTTCATTTAAAGAATTAGGGCCAAAACCAAAGACTTTGGTTTTGGCTGGAGTGAATGCTTCGGCTACGGTACTTGGGAGTTGGTTCAAATTGTTGTCTTTTGCAGTGGGTTTGTTTGCCAAGCTATTGGAGGCTTGTTGGGTAGTCGGTTTTTTATTAAGGCCTTGGAGGAGCAAGGCACCGCTAATTCCCACCAATAACAAAGCTGAAAGGGCTATTGCCACCCAACTGGCGGCAAGAAAAGAGCTTGAGCCACTAAATTTCTTTGGCGAATCATTTTGCGAGTTAACTGCAATTACCAGTGGGCCCTTGAGTGTATTTTCCTTTTTAAATTCAGCCGCAAAATCACAAGGCAGTGGGGGAGGCGGCAGGCAGCCTAAGGTCTTGGCTTGGAATCGATAGTGGCGCAGGGTTTTTCGTGCTTCTGGATTGCTTTTTAGCAGTAGTTTGAGCCTCTTTCGGTCATTAGGGTGCAATTCCCCGTCAACCGCAGAAGTAATTAGGCTGTGCCATTCAGGAAGCTGGCTCATTGTTTTGCCTCCAATCCTTTTCCTAAGTCTTCTGAATTTGAAAGCCTTTGCCTTAATTCCGCCCGAGCCCTGTTTAATCTGCTGCGAACCGTGCCGATTGGGACGTTTAGAATTTCAGCAATGGTTTCATATTTCAAGTTGTCCAAGTCTTTCAGAATTAAAACGCTTCTATGTTCAATGCTTAAGGTGTTAAGCGTTGTTAGGACCTCATTTCGCTTTTCCGCCGTTTCCATTTGGAAATGTGGGGCATCTGAAGGCTTGCACTTGGAGGCCAATACTTCATGCAAGTTATCTTTTCCTCCCCCATCCCACTGGCCCCCAACCGGTTTTCTTTTCCTCTTGTGGCTAATGGCGGCATTGACCGCAATTCTGTAAATCCAAGTTGAAAACTTTGAATGTCCCTGAAATTTTCCAAGATTGAGAAAGGCGTTTAAAAATGCCTCCTGAAGTATGTCTTGGGCATCTTCGGTGTCCCTGAGGAGGCGAAATAGGACATGGAACAGGCGGGCTTGGTTTTGGGCGATAAGAATGCCAAAGGCGTCCTGATCTCCGGCTAATGACCTGCTTACCAAGTCCATTTCTGAACCTGATTCAGAGCTTAAGCCTTCAGTCAATTTGGGGGAGAAATCTTGCACCATGCACCGATCCTCCTCACCTAATCATATCTCTGACACACCTAGGTTAAGCAAAGTTCCGCCTAGTGCTTTTCATATCATTAGATTACTAGGTGGGGTGTATGTTTGACAACTAATTTACAAATTAAAACGCTAAATTTATTAGGTTCTAAGTTTTTTGGGCACGCTTTAAAAACAAAAGAAACCCTAGCATAATCACAGAAGAAATTAGCAAGGCCGCAAAATGAAAAGTATTAGGGGCAGTATGGCAAGGAAAAAGAGTGAGCTAGATTTGACTGGCAAAGTTATGGATCAAACAAATTTTGAAAAAATAATCGTGCGTGGAGCTCGAGAGCATAATCTTCAAGCCGTCAACTTGGAAATACCTAAGAACCAGCTAATTGTGTTTTCGGGTGTTTCAGGTTCCGGAAAATCTTCGCTAGCTTTTGATACCTTGTTTGCTGAAGGCCAGCGAAGGTATGTCGAATCCCTTTCCAGTTACGCTCGGCAGTTCCTCGGTCAGCTCCCGAAGCCCGATGTCGAGTACCTTGGAGGACTAAGTCCTTCAATCAGCATTCAGCAGAAAACGGCAGGTAGAAATCCAAGATCAACAGTTGGAACTATCACAGAAATTCATGATTTTCTAAGGGTCTTGTATGCAAGGGTGGGGGTTGGCCACTGCCCACAATGTCAAGGGGTGATCCAGGCTCAAGGAAGGGATCAAATTCTTGAAAGTGCCTTGGCACTTGATTCCGGAACACCGGTTTATGTTCTGGCGCCCGTGGTAAAGGGCCAAAAGGGGGAATTTAAGGATCTACTTGAAGGCTTTAGGAGAAAGGGTTTCCTGCGGGCCCGCGTGGACGGTGACATTGTTCAACTTGATTCCGATTTAAACCTTGATCGAAAAATTAAACACAATATTGAAGTGGTTATTGACAGGCTAAAAGTAGGCCCCGATGCGCGGGGCCGGGTTTCTGAGGCAATTGAAACGGCTTTGAATTTGGCGAACGGGGAGCTGATACTTTCGATATCGAGCTCCCCTTCCCCTTCTTCTTCCCGCGATGATTCAAGCCACTCGTTTTCCGACCGCTTGTTTAATTCCCGTTATGCCTGTGCCAAATGTGATCTGAGTTTTACCGAGGCAACGCCGCAGCTTTTCAGCTTCAACAGTCCTCTTGGGATGTGCAAGAACTGCGATGGTTTGGGGGCAATGCATACTTTTGATCCGGAATTACTGATTCCAGACGATTCTCTTAGCTTCCATGGTGGGGCGATTCCTCTGGTAGGCAAACTCACCGGAATGGGGCGCTGGCGGAAACACATCTTTGAAGGGGTTGGCAAGACACTCGGAATTGATTTGAAAAAACCTTGGAAGAGTTTGCCCCCCGACCATCGTTCATGGCTTTTAGATGGTTCAGGCGATAAACACATAACTTTTGAATGGAAACAAAGGGGCGGAGGTGTTTGGAAGCACGGGGGAAAATGGGAGGGAGTTGTTCCCCAACTGATGGCTAGTTTTCGTAAAGCCGCTTCAGGGCCCAGAAGGCTTCAACTGGAAAAATATATGCGAACCATGCGATGCCCCTCCTGCGGAGGTGGGCGTCTAAATTCGCAGGCTAGGGCTGTTCGTGTCTCGGGCTTGACTCTGGTTGAAGCGGAAAGGTTGCCAATTGAGGAGCTTGCCCAATGGCTTGCACCCGCGGAGGGGGCCTTGGAAAAGGGCCTCGATTCAACCCAATTCATTATTGCTTCAGAGGTGTTAAAGGAAATTCGAGGCAGGGTCAAGTTCCTGCTGGATGTGGGGCTCGATTACCTTACGCTAGAAAGGCAAGCCCCCACACTTTCAGGGGGAGAAGCCCAACGCATACGCTTGGCCGGTCAAATTGGCTGTGGTTTGGTAGGGGTCCTTTACATACTAGATGAGCCTAGTATTGGTCTGCATCCTCGTGACAATGATCGATTGATCCGAAGTTTGCAAAGGCTAAGGGACATTGGAAACACCGTGATCGTTGTTGAACATGATGAAGACACAATGCTAGCGGCAGATTGGATTGTCGATTTCGGGCCAGGGCCTGGTGTGTTGGGTGGACATGTGGTGGCCAGTGGTGATTTGGAAACAATCAAATCAGTGCCCGATAGCCTTACAGGAAATTACCTGACAGGGGCAAGGGATATCCCGATTCCGGCGAAGCGTCGGAAGGGTTCGGGTTTTTCGATCAATGTTTTAGGGGCCAGGCACCATAATTTACGTGGTATCGATGTTGATTTCCCGCTTGGTAAATTGATTTGTGTTACCGGGGCAAGCGGCTCCGGAAAAAGTTCCCTAATCAACGATATCCTCCGTCCCGGCCTCGCAGCCTTGATGAAAACGGGACCGCGCACTGATTCCGATGAGGTTGAAGATGTTGCCTCCGATGGGGTGGGGGACCATGATCGGATTGATGGGGTAGAGAATGTCTCCCGAGTAATCAGTATTGATCAGGCACCAATTGGTCGGACTCCCCGGTCCAATCCAGCCACCTACATCAAGCTTTTTGACGAAATCAGGCTTCTTTTTTCAATGATGGCGGAGGCGAAAGCCAGGGGATATGGGCCAGGGCGATTTAGCTTCAATCGGCCTGGCGGAAGGTGCGAGGCCTGCGAGGGAAATGGCTCAACCAAATTGGAAATGGATTTTCTTGCCGATGTTTGGGTGAAATGTCCAGTTTGCGATGGTAGAAGATTTAACCATGAAACATTGCAGGTCAGGCATAGGGGTAAAAATATTCAAGAAATCTTGGATATGGATGTCGCCGCAGCACTACAGCATTTTGAAGCCATTCCGCGAATTAAGTTGATGCTGGAAACCTTGCATGCGGTTGGTTTGGACTATCTTAAGCTAGGACAGTCGGCACCCACTTTGTCCGGTGGTGAAGCTCAAAGAGTGAAGTTGGCCCGTGAACTATGCAAAAGAAGTGATGGTGGGACACTATATATCTTGGATGAACCGACAACTGGCCTCCATTTTGAGGATGTTCGCAGACTTTTGGAAGTCCTTCATGGGTTTGTAGACAGGGGTAACTCGGTTCTGGTGATCGAACACAATTTGGATGTAATCAAAACGGCAGATTGGGTGATAGATTTGGGCCCTGATGGGGGGAGTCGTGGTGGCGAGCTGATTGTCGTTGGTACTCCTGAAACGGTTGCCAAGTCACTTAAGTCCCATACCGGTGTGGCTTTGGCAAGGCTGTTGGGCCGCAAAAAAAAGGGAATTGCCCCAAAAGACAATAAATCGCAAAAGCGCCCTGCCCTGCCTAATAAAAAACCGCAAGGAAAAATTCTGGATATTCAAGTGAAAGGGGCATTTCAACATAACCTTAAAAATGTTTCTCTTGAAATTCCCAGGGCTAAGACAACTGTTTTTTGTGGCCCAAGTGGTTCGGGCAAAACCAGTCTGGCTATCGATACCATCTACGCTGAGGGGCAGCGCAGATATGTTGAATCTTTATCGTCTTACGCAAGGCAGTTTTTGGGCCAAGTGGAGAAGCCCAAGGTGGAGCAGATCACTGGGCTTAGTCCTGCGATTTGTATCGAACAAAAAACAGCAAGCAAATCGCCTCGTTCAACAGTTGGCACGGTTACCGAAATTCATGATTATTTGCGAGTGCTCTATGCTCGTTTAGGGACTCCTCATTGTGTTCATTGCAAATCGCCGGTGGGGTCCCAGTCTGCAGACGAAATCATAGGGCGTATTCAGTTGATGCAAGATGGAACCCGTTTCTACCTTTTGGCGCCGGTACAAAGGCGGGGGCAGGAAACAATCGGTGAAATGCTGGATGGAATGAGGCGGGATGGCTTTGCACGGGTCCGTATCGACGGGATTTCGTATGAAATCGACAAAGCACCCGAAATCGATCACAGGCGCAAGCATTCAATTGAAGTAGTGGTTGATCGCTTGGTTGTAAAGCAAGGCCAACGGACAAGGCTTGCGGATGGGGTTGAAAAAGCCCTCTCTATTGGCAAAGGCATTTTAAAAATCGCCCAGGTTGATCTGTCTAAACCGGAAAAAGAATGGCAGGTTGAAACATTCAGCAGGCTGCTTTCTTGCCAGGATTGTGGAAAAGGTTATGCCCCATTGGAGCCGCACCATTTCTCCTTTAACAGTCCTTTGGGATGGTGTTCCAGTTGCGAGGGGTTGGGTTTCCAAAAAGGAACCCAGGAAAATATCGTAGTCAGGGATGTCACAGAGAGTTTGCGTGGCGGCGCCTTGGCAGGGTGGCCAGCCTTGGCAGTTGGAAACCCGTTTGCCGATTTTGCTGCGGCGATGTGTGCCCACCTTAAAGCTGGTTTGGATGATCCTTGGGTGGATCTGTCTCCGCTTGTGAGAAAATCGATTCTCCATGGTTTTTCTGATGGCCAATTGGTTTCTATCCAGGAATCTGATGGGAGGATTGGGTACGAGGTTTCCTACAAGGGAGTTTTTCCAGCCTTACGGGAAGCTGCAAAATCAAGTTCTGAATTGCGAGATCGAATGGAGTCTTTGGTTGGCGAAGTAGCCTGCAGTGGATGTGATGGAAGTCGTTTGATGGCGGAATCATCGGCTGTAAGGTTGGATTTTGATGGTAATTCAAAGTCCATTCAATTAGCCCAGTTTCAGTCGCTTTCTCTAGTGGAGGCGCTGCAGAAAATCACTGATTTTGATTTCCAGGGTAATAGGCGTTCTGTGGCCGCAGAATTGGTTCGTGAAATTAGGGACAGGCTTACATTTTTGGTCGAGGTGGGACTTGGGTACCTTTCCCTAGATAGGCCAACACCAACTTTATCGGGTGGGGAAGCCCAAAGAATTCGCCTCGCCAGCCAAATAGGTAGTGGTTTGACCGGTGTTTTATATGTTTTGGATGAACCGACAATCGGGCTACATCCCAGGGATAATAAGCGCTTGCTGGCTGCGCTCACCCGATTGCGAGACTTGGGAAACACATTGCTGATGGTCGAACATGAGCGTGAAGTCCTTGAATGGGCCGACCATTTGGTCGATTTTGGACCGGGTGCTGGTGATTTGGGAGGCAGGGTTACTTCAAGTGGTGTTTTAAACAAAATCTGCAAAGATCCGCGATCTCTAACAGGAAATTATTTGGGTGGCAAAAAGGCTATTCCGATGCCTGAAAAACGAAGGATTTTTACCGACTCGCCATTAGGAAAGGTGATTAGTGCTGCTGAAATTCCAAGTTTGGTTATTCGCGGTGCAAGGCAAAACAATCTTGCCAATTTGACTGTTTCTTTTCCTCTTTCCTGTTTTGTGGCTGTTACAGGGGTAAGTGGGTCAGGTAAAAGCTCCTTGGTAAATGAAGTGCTTAGGAACACTCTTGCAAGGAATTTGCATGGGTCCCCTACCCCGTCCGTAGCCTTGGATGGGATCGATGGCATGGGCTTGATCGACAAGGTGATCGATATTGGGCAAGAACCAATTGGCACCTCCCCGCTTTCCAACCCGGCAACATATACGGGTTTGTTTGATCTTATTCGCGAACTCTTCGCCCGCTTGCCCGATTCAAAAATCAGGGGTTGGCAGCCTGGCAGGTTTAGTTTCAATCGGCAAGGCGGTCGCTGCGAATCCTGTCAAGGTAACGGTCAGCGCAAGATTGAAATGCACTTCCTACCCGATGTTTGGATAACTTGTGAGTTTTGTAAAGGCAAGCGCTATAACCTTGAAACTCTTGATGTGCGATTTAAAGGTAAAAGCATTTCTGATGTCCTTGAAATGAGGGTAGCAGAGAGCTTGGAATTTTTTGAAAAATTGCCCAAAATTCGTCATTTGCTTTCCACACTGAATGATGTGGGTTTGAGTTATATGAGGCTTGGGCAAGCTGCCCCTACACTGTCCGGGGGTGAGGCCCAGCGTGTCAAGCTGGCGACAGAGCTAGCCAGGCCCTCTACAGGAAGAACTCTTTACATATTGGATGAGCCCACTACAGGGCTCCATTTTGACGATGTTGCCAAGTTGGTTGAGGTGCTTCATAGATTGGTGGATGGCGGTAATACGGTGGTAGTTGTCGAGCATAACTTGGAAATCATCAAAAATGCCGATTGGATTATCGAATTAGGCCCAGAAGCGGGTATCGAGGGTGGCCAACTGGTCAGTCAGGGCCGTCCGGAGGCAGTCGCATTGGGAGTTTGGGAGTCTTTTGATGGATCAACCCAGTTGGAGGGAGGCAAACCTGGACCAACAGCTGTTTATCTTAACCGCACATTGAAAGAAAGCCCCAGACAAATAAGGACTAGGCCAGATTTAAGTTATGATTTAGAGGTAGTTGATTGTGGAGATGATATCGACCAAATCATTCATGCTGGCAAATTGCCGTGGGAGGAGGATGGCAAAAAATGGCATTCCCAAACCCGGATCACAACAGATGGCAAACCATGTAGGTGGGATGGTCAAATCTTGGTCTGGATTGATGCAGAAGTTAAAAAGCTAGGTGGCTTCAAATCCTTTGATTGGAATGACAGGTCTGTTGTAGAATGTTCCTCCGGATTGGTCAAAAAACCTGCCACATGGTTTTTTCATGGAATGACTGGGACGGAATGGCTAGTGCGGTTGGTTTTTCGTGTTGCTAAAGGAACATTCGATCAGGATGAAATTGAGAAGCTATTGGGAATTAAGCCTTTGGACCAAACTGAAGGCCTTCAGGTTTATGGTTCAGAACCGCGGGTTCGGGTCGCTAATTTGAAAAAACAGCATTGGCAAGTGGTAACTATTTTAGCTCATTATCTTGAGGAGGTGAAAACAGCTAGTTTTAGGGAATTTTTGTCCCAAGCAGGGGCGTCCTATCAATCTCAAATTCAGAAAATGAGTGATTCCTCAGGAGAATTCATGCCCTGGCAGCTTTTGAGGGAAAAATGGCACTTGTCCGATAAGGGGTTCACTCCGGGTAAGGGAAGGCGCTGGGACGCTGCATTGTTGCCCGAGTTGTTAGGTATTATCCGAAAAGTGATGCCAACAGCAATCTGGGAACTTGACAAGCGAGATGTCATAAATGTTCGCCTTACCGAGGGGGGTAGAATTTGGGCGGTTTTAAGGACAAAGGATGCAGATACATTGGTATTGCGCATGCAAGGCCCAGCCGGGGGTGTGAACTTGTCCCATTTGGCTGGCTTGGGTTTGACAAGAAGCATCAAAATGGGGGCCTCTGGGACGAATATAGTTCAAATTGCATTTTCCGCGGCTTCCGATTTTGCCCAGGAAAAAGTCAGACCATTTCTGGAAAAACACGCCGAAATGGTGCGGGAGTGGGTTGAGGCATGATCATGATCTGGAAGACGGGGGCAAAAAAGGTGAAAACTAAATTGGGATTATTGACTCAACACTACAAGTGTTGATATAAATGTTTAATCCTTTCTTAACGAATGGTGGCAAGGATGCCTAAGCGATGACTAATGTGTTTGCATTACTTGCAAGGTCAAGGCATGGGATTGCCTGAGGATTCCAAATCCGGAGCTTTTCCACACCAGCTTTTTCAGGCTGGTGAAAGTACTAATGCGCCTACTCCGAGCCGTTTTCCCGATGATGCCAATAGCCCTGTGACAGTTGTAGGCGACAAATCGATTCAATCCCCTTTCAATTTGCCCGAAGATGTATGTGGGCTGAAGCTTGGCCACTACGAATTGATTCGCCAGTTGGGTGTAGGGGGAATGGCCGCCGTGTTGTTGGCAAGAGATACTCAATTAGACCGGCTGGTGGCCTTGAAAGTTTTACCGCCTGCAAGTGCCTTAGACCGCGATACTTTGGACAGATTCCATCAGGAAGCAAAGAGCGGGGCTAAGCTGGATCATGAAAATATTGCCAGAGTTTATTCATCCGGGGAGGATCAGGGCCTACATTTTTTGGCGTTAGAATACATAGAGGGAGATACTTTAAAAACGCTGATAGATTGCAAGGGCAAGCTTTCTGTTCTAGAAGCGCTTCCTTACCTTTATCAGGCTGCCCTCGGCTTAGATCACGCTGCCGCTAAAGGTGTTGTGCACCGGGACATAAAACCTTCCAACTTGCTGGTCACTCGCCAAGCCAAGTTGAAACTGGTGGACTTAGGCTTGGCACGCAGCCTCGATGCTCCAGCGGAAGAGGCGTTGACCCGGTACGGTGCCACCCTTGGCACATTTGATTACCTTTCACCTGAGCAGGCATTGGATCCAAGGAAGGCAGATTCTAGAAGTGATATTTATTCATTGGGATGTACTTTTTACCACATGTTGACAGGTAAGTCACCAGTTCCGGATGGTACTGCTGCGGTCAAGTTAGCATTCCACCAGCAATCCAAACCAGTGGATCCGCGTAGATTCTGCCCCGAAATTCCCCAAGCTGTAGTGGGGCTTTTCGAGAAGATGGTTGAAAAAAAACCGGAAAACCGTTTTGCAACTCCAGCAGAGTTGATTAGTGCGGTTGAAACAGTGGCCCAAGATTTGAAAGTAAGGCTGTCAAAGACTTCCTCTCCCCAGATTTTAAGCGGAAAAATTCGTTTAACGGCCCTGACTGGAATTCTTTTGCTTACATTGGTTACTTCATTGTTGTTGCTATTCGCCTCTCGCCAAAAGGAAACCGGTCCCGATTTACAATCAAACAAATCCCCTGGTTCGCGGAAAAGTACCGCTGGATATGGAGGTCAGTTGCCAACAACTGGCCCACTTCCCCAACAAGAACAAGTGGCCCTTTTCGATAACAAGGATGCCGGTGCCTCTGAATTGGCTGAATGGCTTATTTCAAATTCGGGAAAGGAAAAGCTTGAGATAGTTCTTCATGGTGATTTGGATTTGAGTGATATTCGGGATAGGTCCGACGCAGGATTGGTTGTGAACGCAAAGGATGTGGTGATTCGCTCGGCCCATCCAGGTCGTCGTGCCACCATTCGTTATCAATTTGACGGCAGGGTTGTTTCAGATGCCTGGGCTATGTTGGCTCTGGATTCCGAAACCGTTCAATTGAATGGTATTCGGTTCATGCTTGATGCCCGTGAATCGGCCAACGAATTCAGAGCCTTGGAATTGCGTGGTTCCAAATTGTCGGGTCTTACTGTCGAAAGGTGCGAGTTTCTTCAGTCCGGTTCTGTCAAGGATGAAAGAAGAAGAATGTCCTCCTTGGCAATCAACTGCCAAGGAATCGCCCCGGCAGTCCTCATTCGAGACTCGGTTTTTTTGGGATTTAAGGAAAGCTCTCCAGTCGGAGATATCCGCCCTGATTTAGTAAGGCTATTTGGTGGGGCATACGGCGGACAAGATGCGATTTTAGCGCGGGGCTATTACCGCGAGATTCGTTGTGAAAACTGTCTTTTCGGGCCCCATGTTAATTGTTTTAGGCTTGAGGGAATGATGCGTGGGCCGGGCGAAAATCCGCGGCCTAATTCAGAAAAAAACGGAGCAAGCCCAACCGGTGGCATGCCAGTTCCGGGGGCAATGATTCCCGGAATGACAATGATTCCTGGAATGCCTCCACCGAGCTTGGTTGAGGCTGGTCCCCCAATCAATGGTGATGGAAGTATCAGTTTGTTGAATTCCAGTTTCCTGATTGGCGAAACAGGGACTATTGCATCAATATTGCCGGGAACATCGGCAGCTTTGACTATGCGCCGGTGTTTGGTGGATTCTTCAAATAATGGTAGAAAAACTGGCGAAAGGGTTTTAATCAGCCTTCCAGTCCCTGCCGCCAGGTTGTGGTTTGTTGGTAGAAGTAACCGGATTCACGGAATTACCAAATACTTGGACACTGGCACAGAACCTAAAATCAACTCCCTTGAAGCTTTTAAAGTCCGTTTGGCATCAGATGGCTTGGGATCGGACGAGGAAAGTCTGGAATTGGCTAAATCTGTTTGGGCATTTCCAAAACCGTTGGGGTTTTTGGACGAGGTTGAGGTGGTTGTTAGTGACAGGCGCGCGTCTCCAGGTAATTTGGGT
>Ga0255128_1000441_pt1 | contig 19088 bp, 16 predicted proteins | sample Law_Miss_RepC_8d_FD_188562 | JGI IMG/M metagenome (GOLD analysis project Ga0255128, IMG submission 188562) | Freshwater microbial communities from St. Lawrence River, New York, United States - Law_Miss_RepC_8d | ecosystem: Environmental > Aquatic > Freshwater > River | place: USA: New York... | reverse complement strand
CCACGGGGCTGTGCGGGTTCCAGGTGGATTCAAACTTCATTGGAATACCTTGGGGGTCACGGCGCGGTGAAAGCCGTCAAAGGGTTTGACGGCATCGCGTTCTTGCACATCGGCTTGGGCCACACCTTGTTGCCAGCCCATGCGCATTTGCGGGCGGGCACCGTCCACGCGCAGCACCGTGCCGCTGATAAAGCTGGCAGCGGGCGAGAGCAAAAACACAATGGCTGCTGACGTTTCGGCCTCGGTGCCAAAACGGCCTTGTGGCACCGTGTTGCGCATTTCGCGCAACATCGGGCCCGCTTCGGGCGGGTAGTGGTCCATGCCGCTGCTGGCGATGTAGCCGGGCGCCACGGCATTCACGCGCACACCCTGTGCTGCCCATTCCAGTGAGGCGGTTTCGGTGAAGCTGACCATGCCCGCACGTGCAGCGCCGCTGTGGCCCATGCCCGGCATGGAGCCCCACATGTCGGCCACGATGTTGACCACCGCGCCGCCGTGCTGCTGCATGCTTTGGTTGAAGCACTCCCGCGCCACCAAAAAGCCACCGGTCAGGTTGGTGTCGATGACGGCTTGCCAGCCTTTGGCGCTGGTCTTGGCCAGGGGCGAGATGTATTGCCCGCCCGCGTTGTTGACCAAGCCGTGAATGCGCCCGTGCTGCTGCACCACCTGAGCGATCATGGCTTTGACATCGTCCTCGCGCCGGATGTCACAGCTGTGCCAACTCGCCTGGCCACCGTCGCCGGTGATCTCATGTGCTGTGGCGGTCAGTTTGTCGGGGTTGCGGCCCACCAGCACGACGTGTGCGCCCAGGCTGGCCAGCTCGTGTGCGGTGCAGCGGCCAATGCCCGAGCCGCCGCCGGTGACCAGGATCACTTGGCCCGTTAACAGGCCGGGGGCAAAGACCGAACGGTAGGGTGTGGTTGTTGTCATGTGGGGTTTCTCAAAAACAAGGCCAGTGCGGCATCGGTCAAATCGTCCAGCGATGCGCGTGCGGGGATTTGGGGTGATGTTTGGGGTGCTGCTTTGGCGGCACGTTTGACGGTTATTGAGTTGGCTTGGGGTGTGGGTACTTGGTACCACTGCACCGCCCAATTGAGCGCGCCAAAAATCATCAAGCGCGCCAGCTGTACCGGGGCCTGCAACTGGCCACTTGCATGCAGCGCTTGCAGCACGGGTGTCCAGGCAGCTTCGTAGTTGTCCTTGATTTGCGTGATGGTTTGGCGCTGCTCGGCATTGAGTGAGCGCCATTCGTACAGCATCACCGGGATGAAGTCGCTGTCAGGCCCCAGCAGCACATCGAACTGGTTGCGTATCAGGGCACGCAGTTGTTCGCGTGGGGGCAGGTCACGGGCCAGATTCGCGCAGGCAGCTTCTTGCCGCTGGCTGGCTTGCTTCATGCCTTCCACCATCACCGCCAGCAACAGGTCTTGTTTGTTGCCGAAGTGATAAAACGGCGAGCCCGGCTGCATGCCCACCAAGGCCGCAATCTCCCGGGTGCTGGTGGCGTCATAACCTTTGCGGTGAAACAACTGCGCCGCTGCCGAAATCAGCGCTTGACGGCGGTTGCCGTCGTCGCGCTCGCCCTCGGTCTTTTTGGGGCGACCGCGTGCGCGTTTGGGTTCAGCAAGAGTTGGGGCGCTGATCATTTGTCAGATGTCATGCCGGACTTGATCCGGCATCCATGCTTGGAGGGGGATGGACCCCGGATCGAGTCCGGGGTGACAGAGCGGGGTGTCATGCCGGACTTGATCCGGCATCCATGCTTGAAGGGGGAAGGACCCCGGGTCAAGCCTTGGGTGACAGCTGAAGGGTGTGCCACGGCTTAATTCCTTCAGCGCCCCGCCAAGCCCATGCTGCGCGAAATCACTTCTTTCATGATCTCGTTGGTGCCGCCGTAAATGCGTTGCACACGCGCATCGGCATAGGCGCGGGTGATGGGGTATTCCCACATGTAGCCGTAGCCGCCGTGCAGTTGCACGCACTCGTCCATCACCTTGCATTGCAAATCCGAGCACCAGTACTTGGCCATGCTGGCCGTCGCGGTGTCGAGTTTGTCTTGCAGCAGCAGTTCAGAGCATTTGTCGACAAACACACGCGCCACTTGCACCTCGGTCTGCAACTCTGCCAATGTGTAGCGGGTGTTTTGGTAGTTGCCCACGGCTTGGCCAAACACCTTTCGGTCCTTGACGTACTGCACCGTCCAGTCAATCGCCGCTTGAGCTGCCGCAATGCCGCCTATCGCGATTTGCAGACGTTCCCAAGGCAGCTGCTCCATCAGGCAAATGAAACCTTTGCCCTGCATGGCCGTGCCGCCCAGCAGCTGGTCGGCGCTGACCTTGACGTTGTCAAAAAACAGCTCGGACGTGTCTTGCGCTTTCAGGCCCAATTTCTTCAAACGCTTGCCTTTTTCAAAGCCGGGCATGCCGCGCTCAATCAGGAACAAGCTGGTGCCTTTGGCCCCGGCTGCCGGGTCGGTCTTGGCCACCAGGATCACCAGATCGGCGTGCCAGCCGTTGGTGATGAAGGTTTTGCTGCCGTTGATGAGGTAAGTGCCATCTGGCTGGAGCATCGCTGTCGTTTTGACGCCTTGCAGGTCCGAGCCCGCTGCGGGTTCGCTCATGGCGATCGCGCCCACCATCTCGCCACTGGCCAGCTTGGGCAGGTACTTTTGCTTTTGCGCTTCGGTGCCGTAATGCAGGATGTAAGGGGCGACGATCTCGCTGTGCAAGCCGTAGCCAATGCCGCTGAAACCCGCGCGTGAGAGTTCCTCCATCTGCACCACCGAATACAGCTTGTCGGCGTCTGAGCCGCCATAGGCCTCGGGCAGGGTCATGCACAAAAAGCCGTTTTCACCGGCTTTGCTCCAGACGGCGCGGTCCACATAGCCTTGCTCCTCCCAGGCGTCGTGGTGGGGGGCGATTTCTTTGTCCATGAAGCGGCGAAAGCTGTCGCGGAAGGCTTCGTGGTCGGCGGAAAAAAGGGTGCGTTCAATCATGGTTTCTCCGGTCAAAGTCAGTGTGAAAGTGGTTCAGCGGGGCATGAGCTGGTAATAGTCAAAACCGGCGCTTTGCCCGCCCAGGCAATCGGCAAAGAAGTCCTCTACCTCGCGCCACATGGCCAGTCTGTTTTGCCATTTGCTGATGGAGTGCCCCTCGTTGGGAAACACCAAGTAGTTCACCTGATGCCCACGATGGCGCAGCGCGTTGACCACATCGTCAGAGTCCTGTCTGAGAACACGGACGTCGTTGGCCCCGTGGATGACCAGCAGTGGCGCCTGGATCTGGTCGAGGTAGGAAACGGGAGAGTTGCGCAGCATGTCGGCTCGCTCGTCGGGTTTGTTCACGTCGCCGTAGGTGCGGGTGAAATAGTGGCGGTTGCGCCAGAAAGGTGGCCAGTTTTCTATCACACGAGGCCAGTTCGCCACACCCACCACGTTCACACCGCAGCGGTAGTTGTGTGGTTTCTGTGCCAGCTGCGCCAGCACGGAGAAACCACCGAAGCTGCCTCCCATCACTGCCAGTCGCTGCGGATCGGCCACACCTTGGTCCACCGCCCACTGCACCGCTTCAGCAATGTCCTGCTGCACCCGGCCGTTAGTTTGCCGGTTGGCGGCCTCCAAGTGCGCGCGACCATACCCAGTAGAACCCCGGTAATTTACCTGCAGCACCGCATAGCCTCGGTTGACCAGCAATTGACGGGCGTTGTAGGCGGCGGGCAGCCAGTTGTCACGCGCCCAAGGGCCGCCGTGAATTTCCACCACCATGGGTGTTGCGCCCTGCACCCCGCGTGGGCGTATCAGGTAGCCCGCAATCTTGCGCCCGTCGCTGGCATTGAACTCGAAAGGCACTGTGGGTGAAAGCACCTCCGCCAGCTCTTTGAACTGTGAATTGAGCCGCTGCACGCTGCCTGTTTGGCGGTCCCACAACAGCTCGGCCGTGTCAAAGTCACTCAGGCTGCGCAGCAAAACCCGGCGCCCGTCGGTGCTGCCGCTGCTGCGGCGAATGGTTGTGGGCTGGGCAGTCAGCAGGCCCAGCTGCATGGCCTGCGCCACTACGGCTTGAAGCTCTTGGCCAGTGGCTGGATTCAGGTGCTTGACCTGCGGGTAGCCAGGCTCTACCACATAGCCCACCGGCCCACCATGGCGACCCTCAAACAGCACCTGCCCCAGATCCACCCGATCATGCTCGGCCAGCACCCTCTGCTCAACACTGTCTAGGTTCAGTTCCACCAGCGCGGTTTTGTCTCGGCCCAGGTTGGACAAGGCCCAGACGCGCCGCGCCGCCTTGTCGATGCGCAGCACCCAGAAGGTGTCAAAGCCGCCCACAGTTTGCAAGACGCGCCACTGGCCATCTGGCTGCAGCAGCTCGATCACACTGTCCGAACCATCAGGCCTTGCGAGCTGGCGCACCCGCCCAGCGAGCTGACCTTGGGTATCGATCAACCAGTTCAATACCAGACCGTTGTTGCGGGCCACTTCACGCAGCGTGCGGCTGCCCGCATCGGCTTCGTACAGATCGAACGAGGCGCGGTCGCGCTGGTTGCTGGCCACGAAAAACCGGGCACTGCCCTCGGGGCCCATGCCGACCACAAAGCTGCGAACACCTTGTGCAGGCGTCAAAACCCAAGGTGCCAAAGTGCCTTGATCGGCGTCCTGCACAAAAAGACGGGTGTTTTCGTCACCCTGATCGTCCTTGCTGAAGACGAAATGGCGGCTGTTGGGCAACCAGTTGTAATAACCACCGCGGCGGCCTTGATTGCCCACGGGGTACGCTGTGAGCGGGGCGTTGGTCTTGATAGCACGCACTGCCAGGCCCGTGTCCAGCCCCACGGTCTGCGACCACAGCAAGTGCTCGCCGTTGGGCGACATCACAAATCCACCCGTGCGCTCGGTATTGGCGACAAAAGCACGCACCGGCAACATAGGCGCAAGCTGCCCGGCCACCTTGGCTGATTGGAGTTGCGGGTGTTGTGGTGATACAGCACAGCCAGTCAACGCACCGGCCAGCACCAAAGCGCCCAATCTGCCTACAGTCCTGACCATCCATTGTGTTTTCATCATCTTGGTCCTCCTTAACGCTTTGGGGTGGGGCTGATCAGTCTGGTTCATGCTGGGTTGATTCCAGCAGACTAGATGCCCCATCTATTTATGCCAAGCATTTGCTTGGCATAAAGTTTATACTCTTTGTCGCATCCCGCAAATACCGGGCAAACCCCTTGATGATCCCCAGGAGACAGCATGAGCGAAGCATTTGTTTATGACGCCATACGCACCCCGCGTGGCAAGGGCAAAAAAGACGGCAGCCTGCACGAAGTCAAACCGATCAGCCTCTTGAGCGGTGTGCTGCGCGAGCTGCAAAGCCGCAACGACCTGGACACCGCTGCGGTGGACGATGTGGTCATGGGCGTGGTCTCGCCGATTGGGGAGCAAGGCTCGGTCATTCCCAAAGTGGCGGCGCTGGCCGCCGGTTGGGACTGGCGCTGCTCGGGCGTGCAGCTCAACCGCTTTTGCGCCTCGGGCCTGGAGGCTGTCAACACCGCCGCCATGAAGGTGCGCAGCGGCTGGGAGGACCTGGTCGTGGCCGGTGGCCTGGAAAGCATGAGCCGTGTGCCGATTGGCTCGGACGGCGGTGCTTGGGCGCAAGACCCCGAGACCAACAGCGCCACGCTGTTTGTGCCCCAAGGCATTGGCGCTGATTTGATCGCCACCATGAGTGGCTTCAGCCGTCACGATGTGGATGCCTTTGCGGTCGAGTCGCAAAAGCGTGCCACGGCCGCGCGTGCAGCGGGCTACTTTGACCGCTCGGTCGTACCCGTCAAAGACAAACTGGGCCAAGTCATCTTGGCGAAAGACGAGTTCATCAAGCCGAACACCACGGTGGAAACATTGGGTGGCCTGAAAGCCTCTTTTGAGCAGCTGGGCGCCATGGGCTTTGACGCCGTTGCCTTGCAACGTTACCCGCAGGTCGAGCGCATCCACCATGTGCACCACGCTGGCAACTCGTCCGGCATTGTGGACGGTGCAGCGGCGGTGCTGATCGGGTCCGAGGCCGCAGGCCAAACCCACGGCCTCACACCTCGCGCCCGCATCGTGTCGGTGGCCTTGTCGGGGGCCGACCCGACCATCATGCTCACAGGCCCCATGCCTGCTGCGCGCAAGGCGCTGGCCAAGGCGGGCCTGACGATCGACCAGATCGATTTGTTCGAGGTGAACGAAGCCTTTGCCGCTGTGCCCATGAAGTTCATGCAAGAGATGGGCGTGTCGCACGACAAAGTGAACGTGAACGGTGGCGCGATTGCCATGGGCCACCCGCTGGGCGCCACGGGCGCGATGATTTTGGGCATCCTGATCGACGAGCTGCATCGCCGACAATTGCGCTACGGCTTGGCCACTTTGTGTGTGGGCGGCGGCATGGGCATCGCCACCATCGTTGAACGCGTTTGACCAGGGAGACACCAAAATGATTTTGAAAACACTGCGCTACGAACTGACGGACGGCATCGCCACCATCACCTTTGACGAGCAAGGCTCGCCGGTCAACACCATGTGCCTGCAATGGCAGGACGACCTGGCCCAAGCGGCCGAGCAGGTGGCCAAAGACAAGGCGTCTTTGAAAGGCGTCATCTTGGCCTCAGCCAAGTCCACCTTTTTTGCGGGTGCCGACCTCAAGGGCGTGATGCGCTCCAAAGCCTCAGACGGCCCGCGTGTCTTTGCCGACATCGAAGGCATCAAGAAAAGTTTTCGCACCATTGAAACGCAAGGCGTTCCCGTGGTCAGTTGCCTCAATGGCTCGGCCCTGGGCGGCGGCTGGGAAGTGGCCTTGATCGGCCACCACCGCATCGCCACGGCCAACCCCAAAACGCAGTTCGGTTTGCCCGAAGTCACGCTGGGCTTGATTCCTGGCGGTGGTGGCATCACCAAGATGACGCGCCAACTGGGCCTGTTGGCCGCACAGCCTTATGTGCTGGAAAGCAAATTGTTCGGTCCCGAAGAAGCGCACAAGCTGGGCTTGGTGCACGAGCTGGTGGCCAGTGACGACCAGCTGCGCCCCCGCGCTCTGGCGCACATCGCGGCAGCCCAAGGCCAGCCCGAAGCGGCCCAACACCTGTGGGACCGCAAGGACTACAAAATGCCCGGCGGCACGCCCAGCAACCCCAAGATCGCGGGCATGCTGAGCGTGGCTCCGGCCGTGCTCAAGCAAAAAACACGCGGCCTGTACCCTGCGCCCGAAGCGGCGCTGGCCGCCATGGTCGAAGGCGCGATGGTGGACTTTGACACCGCCATGCGCATCGAAAGCCGTTACCTCGCTGGCTTGATGACCAGCCAGGTGGCGCGCAACATGATCAACACCTTCTTCTTCAACATGAACAGCATCAAGGGCGGCCAAAGCCGACCCAAGGCTGCACCGCGCTACAAGCCCCAAAAAGTGGGCATCTTGGGCGCAGGCATGATGGGCTCGGGCATCGCGTATTCACAAGCCAGCCGGGGCATCGCCACCGTGCTCAAAGACGTGAGCGTTGAAGCCGCTGAGAAGGGCAAGGCCTACAGCCACAAGCTCACGCAAAAGCGCGTGGACAAAGGCCGCATGGCCGCAGACAAACAAGCGGCCTTGTTGTCACTCATCCAGCCCACCGCCAGCGCTGCAGACCTCAAAGGCTGCGACCTGATCATCGAGGCCGTGTTTGAAAACCGCGAACTCAAAGCCCGCGTCACGCAAGAGGCGGAGCCCATGCTGGCCGAAGGCGGCTTTTTTGCCAGCAACACCTCCACCTTGCCCATCAGTGGACTGGCCACGGCCAGTGCCAAGCCCGAGAAATTCGTGGGCATCCATTTCTTCAGCCCCGTCGACAAGATGCAGCTGGTGGAGATCATTCGTGGTGCGCAGACCGATGACGAAACCATCGCCCGTGCGTACGACTACGTGCAGGCGCTGGGTAAGCTGCCGATTGTGGTGAACGACTCGCGCGGCTTTTACACCAGCCGCACCTTCGGCACCTTTGTGATGGAAGGCGCGGCCATGCTGGGCGAGGGCATCCCCGCCCCCGTGATCGAGAACCTGGCCATGCAAGTGGGCATGCCCGTCGGCCCGCTGGCCGTGCTGGACGAAACCGCGCTCTCGCTGTCGGTGCATGTGCTGGACCAAACCCGCGAAGACTTTGCCAAAGAGGGCAAAACCCACACCGCCACGCCCGGCGAACTGCTGGTCGAGCGCATGGTCAAAGAACTTAAGCGCCCTGGTCGCGCCGCAGGCGGTGGTTTTTACGATTACCCCGCAGGCCAGAAAAAGACGCTGTGGCCCGAGCTGAAAACCCGCTTTGAAAAAGCGGATGTGGCCTACAAGCAGCAAGACATCAAAGACCGCCTGCTGTACCGCCAGGCCGTGGAAACCGCCCGCTGCCTGCAAGAAGGCGTGCTGACCTCGGTGCACGACGGCAACATTGGCTCCATCTTCGGCATCGGCTTCCCGGCCTGGACCGGTGGGGCGCTGCAGTTCATCTATGGCCAAGGCGTGGATGTGTTTGCCAAGCGCTGCGCTGAATTGGCAGCGTTGTATGGCGCAGGGTTTGTGCTCACAGATGCGGTGGTCGCGAGCTTGAAGGCGCATCAGCCCGTCTATTGAGAACAGAGGCCCCTGTCACATGGGTGCCAGGGCTGAGCATCCCCAGTTCTGCAGGGTCGTCAAGTAGGCGGGGTTTCGTCCAGCAATGCATTTTGCAAGGCTTCCCCCAAGTTTTTAAAGTGCTTAAAGGCGAGGGGTGTCAATGACAGGTACTTGGTTCGACGATCATTGGCCTTTTGTTTGGCATTCAGCAGTCCCATGTTTCGAAGCCGAACAAGTCTTTTGTGCAAGGTGGTAGGAGAGCCCAGATGGCTCAAGGCCATGACATCACGTACGGAAAGTCTGTTGTTTTCATGATCGTGCAATGCCACCGCCTCCAGCAATGCTTTTTCTGATGCACTGATCTTTGGCGCTCCCGGTGCTGAATTGATGACACGTGACCCTCTTAAAAACCGATAATAAAAATCATCACCGATGGCAAGCCTTTCAATCATCATACTTTTCGTCCCTTGTTAGATTTAGAGGGATCATTCAGCAGGTCCGCGACACCGACATTCAGGTAGTTGGCGAGTTTTAGCAAGGTTTCGAGGCTGGGATTGGTTTTGGCGCGTTCAATTTTGCTCATCATGGTCCGGTCGATTCCAGCTTCCAAGGCACATCTTTCTTGCGAGATGAACCCGTAAAGTTTGGCTGTTTTGTTGGTCCGGTGAAAGCGAACATTGGTGGCGAGGTCTTCACAAAGACTTTGAGAGGTTTTAGGATGAAAAACAGACATGGCGCAAGTGTTTGTTTGAGTGGCTTTAAAATCCAGAGCCTATAAACCCACGGATTCAAGAGACACGGTTTATTAACCGTATCTCTTTGTTCAACTCAGCGAAAGACATTTCTCTATCGACATGTTCGCTGTCGAACACAGTGCACTGAACATGTGCGCTGCCGAGCAGAGTGCACTGAATATGTGCACGCAAACAAGAGCTCTAAGTCAAAACCCAAGCGGTCGATTTGTGTTCGCTGAGCCAACCCATCCGATCTCTCAACAGAGGGTGTTGATGCTTTTTTGAAAAAAGCCGAGGCATCTCCTTTCGGGCAAACTACCACCACTCGTTCGCCGCCTCAGCCGATCATCATCCGCCGGTACGCAACTACTCCCCGGAACCACTTCATGGAAATCAAAGTCAACTTTCTCGACAAACTGCGCTTGGAGGCCAAGTTTGACGATTTCACCGTGCTGGCCGATCAGCCCATTCGCTACAAGGGCGATGGTTCGGCGCCGGGGCCGTTTGATTATTTTTTGGCGTCTTCGGCTTTGTGCGCGGCGTATTTTGTGAAGCTCTATTGCGAGACGCGTGGCATCTCTACCGAGCACATTCGCCTGTCGCAAAACAACATCGTGGACCCCGAAAACCGTTACCTGCAGACCATCAAGATTCAGGTGGAGTTGCCGGCCGACATGTCTGACAAAGACCGTCAAGGCATTTTGCGGTCCATTGACCGCTGCACGGTCAAAAAAGCGATTCAAGCGGGGCCTACTTTCATCGTTGAGGCGGTGGATAACCTGGACGCCGACGCGCAGGCCTTGCTCTCCCTGAGCCCAGATGCGCAGGCGCAGACCCGCATTGCGGGCAAGGACTTGCCGCTGGAGCAGACCATCGCCAACATGACGGCGGTCTTGGCCAACTTGGGTATTAAGATCGAGATCGCGTCGTGGCGCAACCTGGTGCCCAATGTGTGGTCGCTGCACATCCGCGACTCGCATTCGCCCATGTGCTTCACCAACGGCAAGGGATCGAGCAAAGAGAGCGCCTTGGCCTCGGCGCTGGGCGAATACATCGAGCGCCTGAACAACAACCACTTTTACGCGGGCGTGTTTTTTGGCGAAGATATCGCGCAGGCCGATTTTGTGCACGACCCGCAAGAGCGTTGGTTCCAACTGGCCAAGCGCGACGCGCTGCCAAAAGGCTTGTTGGACGCGCACTGTTTGGCCATCTACAACCCCGATGGCGAGCTCAAGGCCTCGCACCTGTTCGACACCAACTCGGGCAACCCCTCGCGCGGCATTTGTGCGCTGCCTTATGTGCGCCAGTCCGACGGTGAGGTGGTGTACTTCCCGTCCAACCTGGTGGAAAACCTGTTCGTGAGCAACGGCATGAGCGCTGGCAACACGCTGGTCGAAGCGCAGGTGCAGTGCCTGTCGGAGATTTTTGAGCGGGCCGTCAAGCGCGAGATTTTGGAAGGCGAAATGGCCTTGCCTGATGTGCCACCGTCGGTGTTGGCCAAGTACCCCGGCATCGTGGCGGGCATCGAGGCTTTGGAAGCGCAGGGCTTTCCGGTCTTGGTCAAAGACGCATCGCTCGGCGGTGTGTACCCGGTGATGTGCGTGACCCTGATGAACCCGCGCACGGGCGGTGTGTTCGCGTCGTTTGGTGCGCACCCCCGCTTGGAGGTGGCGCTGGAGCGCAGCCTGACCGAGCTGCTGCAAGGCCGCAGTTTTGAAGGCCTCAACGACTTGCCTGCGCCCACCTTCATCAGCAACGCCGTGACCGAGCCCAACAACTTTGTGGAGCACTTCATCGACTCCAGCGGCATCGTGTCGTGGCGGTTTTTCAGCGCGCAATCGGACTTTGAATTTGTGGAGTGGGACTTTGCTGGGGAGGGCGAGGACGCCACCGCGCAAGAGGCCGCCACGCTGTTTGGCATCTTGCAGGCCATGGGCAAAGAAGCTTATGTGACGGTGCACGACCAACTGGGCGCCACCGCCTGCCGCATCTTGGTGCCGGGCTATTCCGAGGTGTATCCGGTCGATGACCTGATTTGGGACAACACCAACAAAGCGCTCTTGTTCCGCGCCGATGTGCTGAACCTGCACCGCTTGGACGACGAGGCTCTGGAGGCTTTGCTCGACCGCTTGGAGAACAGCGAGCTGGACGATTACCTCGACATCGCCACGCTGATCGGCATCGAATTTGACGACAACACGGTGTGGGGGCAGCTCACCGTGATGGAGCTCAAGCTCTTGATTCACCTGGCTTTGCAGCAATTGGAAGAAGCCCACGAACTGGTGGGCGCTTTCTTGCAATACAACGACAACACGGTGGAGCGCCGCTTGTTTTACCAATCCCTGAACGTGGTGCTGGAGGTGACGCTTGGCGAGGACCTGTCCCTGGAAGACTATGTGGTGAATTTCAGGCGCATGTTTGGCGACGAGCGCATGAACGCGGCGATTGGCTCGGTGGACGGTAGCGTGCGCTTTCATGGCCTGACGCCCACCAGCTTGCAGCTGGACGGCTTGGATCGGCATCAGCGCTTGCTCGACAGCTACAAAAAGCTGCACGCGGCGCGATCGCGTGCTGCAGCCATGCAGGGCGCTTCAGCTTGATGCACCAACTGCCCACAATGGCAAAAAGCAGTTGAAGCTGGCTTGGCGGTTTTCGCCCTAGGCAGTCTCTGCCTTCACCCTGACGCCGCCAATGACCCCTGCCACCAGCAGTGCAATGCCCGCCAGGGTCAGCGGCTCGGGCCATTGGCCGCGCAGCCAGAAGGCGTAGCTGAGCGCCGCCAGGGTTTCGAACACGATGAGCTGCCCCGCCAGTGCGGTGGGCAAGCGTTGGCTGGCGGCGTTCCAGCACAAGGTGCCCAGCCACGAGGCGAACAGGCCGATGGCCATCATGAGGCCGATGAATTCGAGGGGGCGTGGACCCAGTGGCATGGTCATGGGGTCGTTGGTGGCGAGGGTCCAGAGCCAAAACGCGGCATAACCCAGCAAGGCCAGGGGCAAGGTGGCAATCCCTTGTGCTGTGGCCCAGACGCGCGGGTTGCGGTCCGGGTGGCCACGCAGCCAGTCGGCGTTTTTAAGGGGGTACCAGGTCCAGCAGACCACTGCACCCACGGCCAGAGCAGCCCCGGTGATGTAGCGCAGAGTGTCGGCAGCTGGGTTTTGCACCAATGCGGTCCATTCCACATGGTTGACACAGGCGATGCCCAACAAGATGAGGGCCAAAGGGGGCGCCAGCTTGAGCCAAGGAAAACGACCATCGCGCTGGTGGTTGAGCAGGTTGGCCGCAACGGCGATCACCACCGGCAGCGTGCCGATGATCATGGTGGGCAGGGCGCCGCCCGCACGTTGGATGGCGCTGGCCAAAAACAGGTAATACAAGACGTTGCCAATGGCCGCCAGTTTGAGGGCGGCCAACCAGTCGCCGCGTGTCAGACGCCGGATCTCGGCGCGGTCGACAAAAGCCAAGGGCAGCGCGATCAGGCCAAAGGCCAGATACCGGCCAAAGGTGTGCAGGGCAGCGGGGTAGTCGGGCAGCATGAGCGGGCCCACAAACACCAAACCCCACATGAGTCCAGCGGCCAATGAAAACAGGATGCCACTCAGCATGGGCGGTGTCTCAGGATGGGGGACGCATCCAACAGTCTGTGGTGTTTCATCATGCCTTGGATTATCCGACCTGGTCAGTGTCTGCCCGGGCACTTGTGGGTCCTTTGTTTTGAAGGGGGTCGCCTCCAAGACAAGAACGCTCCCTTGTTGGACCCGTGTGGCCCATCAACAAGGGGATTACACCAATGGTTGAGATCGGTGGCCGTGGTTATCGTCGGAGCGGGCCCTGCGTGACAGATGGGGGATGGGTGATTTGAAAACAATGGAGACAGGGAATGACCGCAACGCAATGGCAAAACATCTTGGTGTTGTGCACCATCTTGGGTTTTGCAACGATGGAATATGTCAGTCGTCGCTATAAAAACACGGTGACCGCAACAGGCAACGACACCAAGCTGGAGGTGTTCATGTTCCTGAGTGTGCTGGCTGTCACCCAGCCCTTGGCGATTTTTGTCACGTCCAAGTTGGGCCATACTTGGTTTCCTGATTACAAAAACGCTTTGGCCGATTGGCCTTGGTGGGGCATGGTGGGCGTTTTGTTGTTGGCCGATGACATGACCCAGTATTGGTGGCACCGCTTGTCTCATTCGCCTTTGTTGTGGCCCTTGCACCGGGCGCACCACTCGGCAGAGTACATGAGCATCCGCGTGACCTTCCGCAACAACTTTTTCTATTACCTGATGATGCCGGGTTTGTGGGCTGCAGGTGCTTTGCTGTATTTGGGTTTTGGCGGCATGGTCTATGCGCTGTACATCTCGGTGAAGTTACTGGTCATTTTGGGGGCGCATTGCGCTTGGCGATGGGACGAGCCGCTGTACCGGGTGCGAGCCCTGCATCCGCTCATGTGGGTGTTGGAGCGCACCATTTCAACCCCGGCCACACATTGGGCACACCACGCCATCACCAACGCCGATGGCGTGGGCCATTACAAAGGTAACTTTGGCAACTTGCTGTTTTTGTGGGACATCATTTTTGGCAGCGCCCACATCACACGCCAATACCCCGCACGCGTGGGACTGATTGACGACCAGTTGTTTGGGCAAGAGCGTTGGTACCACCAGATGTTGTACCCGGTGCTGCAGTCCAAGCGTGAGCATTCTGCTTTGCGCTTGGGGGGCTCGATTTACGAGGGTCCTGAAACCCCTTTGAAGTCCTGAGCTCTGTTGGGATTACTGAGGCAGCCACGCTTTGCGGTAGCGCCCTTGTGCGTCGTGGTCTTGGGTTTGTTTGGTGGGGTTAAAGCGCCGACCCACACGCGGGTCGGTGCCTCGGCCGCTCACGTACAGCCAGTTGCCTTGGTTGCTGCTGACATCAAAGTCCACCAGCTGTGACTCGAACCAGGCCGCACCCGCCCGCCAATCGCAAGACAGATCGTGCACCAGAAAGCTCGCCACGATCTGGCGCATGCGGTTGGAGGTGAAGCCCGTGACCGCCAACTCGCGCATGCCCGCGTCCACGATGGGCTCGCCGGTTTGGCCACTGCACCAGCGTGCAAAGTCTTTGGGAAAGTGCGAGGGTTTGGGCAAGTTGGACAAACCTCGCGCGGCATAAAGCTGCGGGCCGTGTTGCAGGTGCAGCATGCGGAAGTTGTCGCGCCACATCAGTTCAAACCACAGCCAATAGGTGCCGTCGTTGCTGCCGTGTTGTTGTTCGTAGGCATGGAGCTCGGCCCAAATACGGCGAGCCGACACCGCGCCCGTGGCCAGCCAGGGTGACCAGTGGCTGCTGGTGTGCTCGCCTTGCAGCGCGTTGCGTGTTTGTTTGTAGCGGTCGGGCCAAGGCGGTGTGAGGTAGCTTTTCAAGTGGGCCAAAGCGCTGGCCTCGCCGCCACGGCACGCGGCTTGGGTGTAAGGAAAGTTCGAGCGTGGATGCGCATCGCCTTCGCTGTGGGCTTGTAGCAGGGTGAAGGGGTCTTCCGTCCAGCCGGGCAAGGTGGTCAATGGCTCATGGGGCGGTGCGGGCAGCTGGGTGGGCGCGGGCAGCGGTGCCAGCGGTTGGAGCCGTGCCGATTCGATGCGTTGGCGAAACTCGGTGAAGACTTGCGGCATGTCCTCGGCCGCAAAGGGCAGGGCGTCGGGTTCGATCAGGCTGGACTGCCACAGCGTTTTGACCGTGAGGCCCGCGTTGATCAGCGCTTGCACCTGGGCTTCTTCTTCGGGCGCGGCGATGTCTTCGCAAAACACCGTATCGGCGCCTACCAGACGGGCGCAGGCGGGCAGCACTTCGGCCACGGGGCCGTGCAGCAAGACCAGTTGCTGGCCCAGGGCTTGCAAAGAGATTTGCAGGTCTTGCAGCGTGTCGGCCACAAAACGCCTGCGGTGCACGCCCATGCGGCGAAAGCCCCAGGTCGTTTCTTCGTCTTGCGCAGGTTCGTGCACATAGACCAGGAGCAGGGTTTGTGCCTGTTGTTGTGCGTGTTCAATGGCTTGTTTCAATGCGCGTTGGTCGTGCAGGCGCAAGTCGTTTCGGAACCAGAAAAGGGTGGTGCGCATGGTTTAAAAGTCAAAGCCCAGCTGGTTGCTGGGTGGGGTGTTGTCGGGTGATGACTGGCCAGACTTTCGTCGGCGGGTCTTGGGGGTGTCGCTGTCGCGGGTGAACACATCGCGTTGCTGGCCGCTGCCGTGTTTGCGCGAGGCGTGTTTTTCGACGATGGCTTTTTTACCGGCCTTCACACCGGGCTCGGCCCGACGCTCGTGCAGCGCGGCTTTGGATTGGCGTGTGGCCTCGGCCAAATCCACCACGGGCAGGGGAATGTCATCGTCTGGCCCACTGCCCACTTTCAGGCCGCAGTGGCGCTGAACCTCGGGCGGCATGAGCCAGGGCTCGAACAACCAGGTATCGGGCACGCGGCGCATGTGGGGTAGCCAGCGGCGCACAAAAATGCCTTTGGGGTCGTGGTCTTGCGCCTGTTTGATGGGGTTGTAAACCCGCGTGGTGTTGATGCCGGTGGTGCCCGACTGCATTTGCAGCTGGCTCCAGTGGATGCCGGGTTCGTAGTCCAAAAACTGCGTGGCCAGCCAATGGCCCACGGGCCGCCAGTCCAGCCACAGCGGGTAGGCCGCCACCGACACCAGCATGGCCCGCATGCGAAAGTTCAGCCACCCGGTCTCGTGCAGCATGACCACACAAGCGTCCACCATGGGCCAGCCGGTGCGGGCCGAGGTCAGGGCCGCAAAGTGCGCGTCGTTCCAGCCATCTTCGCGCAGGCCGTCGTAGCCCCGGTGCATGTTGCGCCACTCGATTTCGGGCTCGCTCTCCAACTTTTGGATGAAGTGGCAATGCCAGTACAAGCGGCTGATGAAACCGATGAGCCCTGCCTTGTGCCTGCCCGCTTGCGGCGGCAAAGCATCGAGCGCAGCGCGGGTGGCTTGCACCACCTCGCGCATGCTGATGCAGCCATAGGCCAGGTAGGTCGACAGGCGCGAACACGCGTTGGGCGCGGACAAGGGGGAAGAGATGCCGCCCCGGTAACCCAGCGCTCGCGCATCCAGAAAGCTGTTCAAAGTGTCCAGCGCCAAACGGCGACCACCACGCTGGCGCTGGGCGGGGTTGTGCTGCAGGCCGGGCGGCGGTGTCATCACTTCGGGGCCGGAATTTTCAGGCGCGTTAAAAAAGTGCAACTCAGGCAAGACCGCTTGCGGCGCGGCCATGTGGGCTTCCCAGCGGGCTTGCCAGGTGTTGCGGCTCTTCAGACGTCGCACCACGCCAAACTGCGCCCACTCTGTCCAGCCCACGCCCGCACTGCGGCACCAAGCGCCCACTTGCAGGTCACGCTCGTAGGTGAAGGCGTTGCCGGTTTCTTCGTGCGCCACCAGCTCCGCAAAGGGCGCTTGCGCCTGCAAGTCAGCCAGCACCTGCACGGCATCGCCTGTGCGCACTTGCAAACTTCCGCCCATCACCCGCAAGGACTCGTGCAGTTCCAACAGAGATTCGCGCACAAATTCAAAGTGCTGCAAGGCCGCATCGGGCTGCGCCCACAGACCCGGTTCGACGATGTACAGGCACAGCACCGGCCCTTGGGCAGCGGCGTGCGCCAGTGCGGCATGGTCTTGTAGGCGCAAGTCGCGTTTGAACCAAACCACGCGGTAAGTCATGGCCTGCCCTCGGCGGGTGGAACGGGCCCCAGTCCGCCAGGCCCCTCGCCATAACGCGCCGGGTCCACCAGGATGCAATCGAGCAAGGCCTGTGGCAAATCGGGCGCTTGATGGCGCAGGTAGCGGCGCACGAAGTCGCCACTGTGCCATGGGGCGGTGGAGCCGCTCCAGACCGCCTGGTCCTGCACGCGCCAACGCCCACCTTGAAAGCGCAAGACCACCAGAGCGGGCTTGAGGGTGTCAAAGGCCACCTCGGCCACGCCCCAGTCGCCCGATTGCACCAACTGCAGCCATCTTGCGCTCAGGGAGTCGGGCAGGCTGTGCTGCTGGATCACGCTCAGCACGACATGGGCAGTGGGGCTGTCCGCTGGCCAAGTGGTGACGGGTGCGCAATCGCGGCGTACCAAGCGCAGTTGCTCGGACGCCCAGCCGCGCAGGTCCCATCGCTGGCCGTTGATCTCCAGCAGCTGCCGACCGTCCAGCCGCACCCAGTCGACATGGCTGTCGATCACCAACAAGGTGGTCAGTACCACGACGAAGGCGGCCACATGGCGTTTCATACGGCTTGACCTTGCGTATTTTTGGATGCTATTTCAGCCATGCGCCATGAATTTCTGGATATTTGGAAAATTAAGGGTTGTTTTGTGACTGGATAGTCATAGAATATCTCATCGTTAACGGAGAACGCCATGATCCAGAAGAAAACCGTCAAAGCCCTTGACATCGCTGTGTTCATCACTTCGCGTGCGGTGGTCAAGCCCGTGACCACGGAAGAGATCGCCCACGGCCTGAACCTGTCGTCTTCGTACACCGAATCCATCCTGAAAGAGCTTCGCGAGGCGGGCCTGATCCGCGCCCACCGCGGCCCGGGCGGCGGCTACCAGATCCGAGGCAATCCCGAAGACATCAGCTTGTGGGACGTGGTGCAGCACTTCGAGGAAGTGCACAGCTTTGACGCGCTCTACCCCGAAGGCGATCACCCCATGAAAGCGCTGGAGAGCGTCATCCAAAGCAACATGCAATCTTTGTTGCAAGCGCAAACCCTGTCCGATGTCGCTGTGCCCTTCATGCCACGCGATGCCCGCGTCTCTTCCATGTTGGGTCAGTTCCGGCTCAAGCCCTTGCCCCCTCCGGTCATGCCTCGCGCACCGAACTCGGTGTTTCAGCTCAGCATGATGATGTGAACCTGGGGCCCTCAGTGCGGGGCCCAGGCGAACTCGCGCAGTTGTTCCAAGGTCACATAAGCCAGGGCTTTTTGGTGCGTGCTCTCCAGCACCACATGCGGGGCCACCCCGGCCTGAAAGGCTTCGAGCCAGCGCAGCGCACACAGGCACCATCGGTCACCCGCCTTCAGGCCCGCAAAGCGGTACTCGGGTCTGGGCGTGACCAGGTCGTTGCCCCGTGAGAGTGAAAAATCCAGAAAAGCCTGCGTGACTTTGGCGCAGACCACATGGGTGCCCGCGTCTTCGTCGCTGGTGTTGCAGCAGCCGTCCCTGAAGAAACCCGTGAGCGGGTCGTAAGAGCAGGGGATCAATTCGCCACCGAGAACGTTCAAACCGGAGCGAGTCATGGGTGTCCAAGCGCAAGAGATGATGGGAGGCGTATTGTGTGTGCGTCATCACAAGGGGCCTGTCACGCAGGCTAAAGGCTTCACAGGGTGGAGGGTCTTTCAGACCTGGGGCCTGACATGGCATTCGGGCCATCGGCCATCAAACTGCGCGACAGGGCGCGGCACTGTGGACCGTTAAGATGGCTCGACACTCCGCCTGTTCATGAATTTCCCGCTCATCACCGACCCGTTTTTTTACATGATCGCCGTGCCCGCGGTGTTGCTGCTGGGTTTGAGCAAAAGCGGCTTTGGTGCAGGGTTCGGCTCATTGGCGGTGCCCATGATGGCCTTGGCCGTCACGGTGCCACAAGCCGCCGCGATTTTGATGCCCGTTTTGCTGGTGATGGACCTGCTGGGCATGGCGGCCTTTCGCAAGGACGTGGACAAGGCCTTGCTGCGTTTTATGGTGCCTTTTGCCATGGTGGGCATTGTGCTGGGGGATTTGT
>Ga0255128_1000439_pt1 | contig 19139 bp, 15 predicted proteins | sample Law_Miss_RepC_8d_FD_188562 | JGI IMG/M metagenome (GOLD analysis project Ga0255128, IMG submission 188562) | Freshwater microbial communities from St. Lawrence River, New York, United States - Law_Miss_RepC_8d | ecosystem: Environmental > Aquatic > Freshwater > River | place: USA: New York... | reverse complement strand
CCCACCCCCACAATCCCAAGACAGACGTCGGCTGAGATTGATCTGCCAGCACCTTCGATCCTCCTCGTCGGTGCGTCGTCTCCCAAGGATTACCCTCCCACCATAACAAGTTCGCGGAGCGAACGTTCTTGTTCCAATAGGATTGACGCATGATTTCGAATGCTAATGGCATTTTGCCAGTGCTCGATTCGGTCAAGCTGCGCGAACTTGCGGACTGCTTGAACGCAGGTGCTCCATTGGATGCTTTGGTGGAACGCTGGAGTTTTCCAAGCTCGAACGAACTGCTCGAGACCGGTGCGCGTTCCATGCAGATTGAATGGCTTGGAAGCGACGAATCGGAGGTCGCCGGGGACGCTTTAGATGGATTTCCTGCCAAACTGATTCACCGCCATTCTGTTTTTCCTCTGGAAAAGGGAGATGGTTGGTTGCGACTTGCGGTGAGCAACCCATTCGACTTTGCTGCCATCGACTCCGTGGCCTCCGAACTACAAGTCGAAGTTCGCCCCGTGATGGCCACCTCTGAAATCATTCAACGACTGACGAAAAAATTCCTCGGCATCGGCTCGGAAACCATCGACGGCTTGATCGCCCTGCAACGCTTGCAGGGTGGTGATGTCGAGATGCTCGAAGGGATCGATCCGGATAGCTTGGAAGATGCCGAAGAAGCCCAACAAGCGTCCGTGGTGCGACTGGTTAACGAGATTTTGACCGAAGCGATCGAGGCTCGTGCGAGTGATATTCATATCGAATCCCAAGAAGCTGGGCTTAAGATTCGGCATCGCATCGACGGTGTGCTGCAAAAGCAACCCACACCACCTGAAATGAATCAATTCCGCGCCGCGATCATCAGTCGTCTGAAGATCATGGCGAAACTGAACATCGCCGAGAAGCGTGTTCCTCAAGACGGCCGGATCAAGCTGCGTGTCTCCGGACGTGAAATCGACGTCCGCGTTTCTGTCATCCCAATGCTACACGGCGAGAGTGTCGTCATGCGGGTCTTGGACAAGTCGAACTTGAAATTCTCCCTGAAAGGAATCGGTATGCCTGACAAGGTATACGATCAATTTCAGAAACTGATTCGACTTCCACACGGCATCGTTCTCGTCACGGGCCCGACCGGCTCCGGTAAAACCACAACGCTCTATAGCGCACTGAGCGAAATCAAATCCGAGGACATTAAAATTGTTACCACGGAAGATCCGATCGAGTACCAACTCGAAGGGATCAACCAAATCCAAGTTCACTCCAAAGTCGGACTCACTTTCGCCGCATGTCTTAGAGCGATTTTGCGGCACGACCCAGATGTGATTCTGGTGGGTGAAATCCGCGACTTAGAAACTGCGGAGAATGCAACACAAGCTTCTCTGACGGGACACATGGTGTTCAGCACCTTGCACACCAACGACTCCGCAGGTGCATTTATGCGACTTGGGGACATGGGTGTCGAACCGTTCCTCGTTGCTAGCACCGTTGAAGGTGTCCTGGCGCAGCGACTCGTACGCGTTCTATGCTCTGAGTGCAAAGAACCCTACCATCCCGATCCAGATGACCTGCCAGACGACTTCCCCGTCGAACAACGCTTAGATCCAAACCTTCAACTCTACCGCCCAGTTGGCTGCGAGCGCTGCCGACGCAACGGTTACCGTGGTCGACTTGGAATCTACGAGTTGTTGGTCACCAATGACGAGATTCGTCATCTGCTGACCCAAGCAGGGACCACCGATGTAATCAAGCAAGCCGCGATTCGCGCGGGAATGGAAACATTGCGAGTCGACGGATGGAACAAAGTCCTCGCAGGTATCACCACGATCGATGAAGTGATGCGGGTAACGAAAGCCGATTAGCGAAGACTACCTCCTAAAACTGTTCCAACTCGACCCCTTCCTAACCTAACGAACAAAACGAACCAATTCCAATCATGGCTGAGTTTGCATACACCGCGAAATCGAGTACTGGAGAGAAACTCTCCGGGGTCGTCGCGGCATCGACTCGCGCAGAAGCGATGCAAAAGCTTCGCGCTCAAGCCATGTATCCGATGCGGTTGGAGGATGCGGCTCCGAAGTCCAAGTCGATCACGATCTCGCTCCCAAAACGAGTGAAGAAAGAGCAAGTTGCAGACTTTTGCGCCCAGCTCGCTGATTTGCTCACCAACGGGGTGCCAATGCTTGAGTCCCTGAAAATCCTCTCCGAAGCAACGGAAAACCCAAAGCTTCAAGAAACATGCATGGCTATCCATGACGGTGTTTCTCAAGGGGACACGCTCGATGTTGCGCTCGGGAAGCACCCAGCGATTTTCTCCGAACTGACCCTCAGCATGGTTCGCGCGGGACAAGAAGGTGCGTTCCTCGAAGAATCTCTGCAACGCACAGCACACTTCTTGCGAAAACAAGACGAAATGCGCAGCAAAATCATCGGTGCGCTTACCTATCCAATGATCCTCGGTGTCGTCGGAACAATTATCGTATCTGCCATGGTGGTCTTCCTAGTTCCTAAATTTCAGCCCTTCTTCGATCGGCTTGAACAAAACGGAACCGGATTGCCAATCATCACCGTCGTTCTGCTAACTGCAAGCAACGTGTTGAAGAACTACGGTTTGTTTGTCATTCTTGCCATCGTCGCCATGGTGGTGGCTTTCGTGAAATGGATGAAAACTGATCAAGGCCGTCGAATCATCGATCAAGTGAAACTCAAAACTCCGGTTGCTGGCGATATCTTCCACGACGCAGCAGTCTCTCGCGCTTGCCGCGTCCTGGGGACAATGCTCAAAAACGGCGTTCCATTGCTTAGGGCATTACGCATTAGCAGCGAGTCGACTGGAAATATCCTGTTGGCCGAGGCGATGCTCAAATCGGTCGATAATGTCACCGCCGGTGACTCGCTATCGAAACCGTTAGCCGCAAGCGGCTTGATCCCCCCACAAGTCATGGCCATGATTCGCATCGCAGAAGAATCGAACACCCTCGACGAAGTCCTCGTCAAGATCGCAGATCGCATCGATGGACGGATCGAACGCAAACTGGAAGTACTCGTCCGAATGATCGAACCGATGATGCTGATTTTTATCGGCGGTATGGTGATGTTTGTCATCGTAGGCGTCTTGCTCCCCGTCTTCGATCTCAACTCCTCGGTCGGTTGATCTCCATCCAAATCACACAATTTAAACCACGTCAACTAATACAAAAAATAGGAAAGGACACTATCCATTATGAAACTATCCACAATGAAACGTCAAAACCGCAAAGGCCTTACCCTGCTCGAATTGATGATCGTTCTGATCATTCTCGTCGGACTCATCGCACTCGTTGGCCCCCGATTGCTCGGTACCCAAAAGAAAGCTGACATCCGAACCGCTCAAGCGCAAATCGGGAACCTTGCCTCCGCTCTTAAGATGTATGTGGTGGACATGAAGTCGTTTCCATTGACCGAAGAAGGGTTGCAAGCCCTAGTCGCGGCTCCAGAAGACGAATCGATTTCAAAGAACTGGGATGGCCCTTACATCGAAGGGGGCAAACTACCACGCGATCCGTGGGGTGGTGAGTTCCAATACGAATTCGAATCGGCAGATTCTGAAGACAGCAAAGGTACTGATGCTTTCCCAAGAATTTTCTCGAGCGGACCAGATCGTCAACCAGGCACAGCCGATGATATTAGCAATCAACCAGCCTCCGATGAATCCGATTCAGGATCGAAGTAATCACCGACAAGCCACATACAACATGGCAGTTAGTAAAAAAATGGCAATCACTCGTATCAATTACAGCACTACCTCGAACTCTATCTTCGCAGAGACGGTCACAGCAACCTCCCCTCGACGTGAGCTTCCCTCATCTCGATCCGGTTTCTCGCTCCTCGAAATGATGATCGTGGTAGTTCTTCTCGCTGGTATCCTTGCCATTGCATGGCCAAGCATCGCTCGGCCATTGCGGAAAGCGGAGTTGAGCGAAGCGACTCAGAAACTTCGAGAGGCCATCGAAGATGGGCGTTATCAAGCAATGATGACCGGTGCTCCTGTATTTCTCCAAATCCAACAAGGTGAAAGCGAAATGCGATCCGGTGGTATAGACAGCCTGATCGCTGGTGAGTTATCTCCCGACCACTCCGATCTCGCTTCCGATCCCCAAACTTCATCTACCAATTCAAAACCATCGACGAGCTCGAACATGGGCTCTTATTCCAGCCCCCGCGCTACATCAAACCTTGCATCGAACAAGTCCCTTAGTCGAGGGCTTACAGATAAAGACACTATTACCGTAAACTCAGGTGTCACCACGCGAACTTGGAAGCTTCCCGCGAATATCGTTGTCTTCTCCGTAGCTTGGCTCGATGAAATCGCTTCCGATTCGCTCGATGAATCTTTCGATGAAACGAGTTCAAGTTCTACAGCCGAACAATCCACCGCAAGCAACTCCTTTTCCTCTGGAATCGACTCGCGTACATCGGGAGCCGATGGATACTCAGGCGCAAACGATAGTTTTGGGGAAACCGAAACTGGCTCCTCAATGAGCTGGTGCCTTCCGATGAGCGCTGAAGGACGTGGTCGCGATGCGGAAATCACCCTCTTCGACACCAAAGCTCGTCAGACTATCACCGTTTCATTCACCGCTGCGACGGGTGAACTCGAGGTTATTCGATGATTCGATTGGCTAGGTCGCGTTACGCATTCTCCCTCCTGGAAGTTATGATCGCGACGGCCATTCTCGCTGCAAGCGCCATGGTTTTGCTCTCCCTTATCTCGTTAGGGACTCGCTTCGGCAGCAAAGCGGAAACGCGAATCGGTGCGTTAATACAAGCTCAATCCATTATGGATGAATCGATCCTTGCGGTTCAAGCAGGCAGCGATCAAGAATCGTATTCCGCCGTGCTACCAGGTGGGCAACCGCGAAGCTACCGTGTGGTTATCGAACCGATTCCGCTCGCCGATCCCACGGAAATCTCTCCCTCCGCTACCCAATCACTCGCTACCCAATCTTCGCCACAAAGCAACCCGTTCAGCACGCCGTTCAACCCACCCTCAGGTACCACTGCTGCAAATCCCGATAACGCTTCAAGTCCGCCACAAGCAAGCGAACTGGTATCGATTACCGTTGAACTTTTTGATTCAGCGAACACAACTGTTTCGAGCGGTCCAGAAGCCGTACCTCTCGTGCAATTGAAACGCTTGGTGCGGCGTTCTCCAAGAACTGATGCTGCGCAAGGGGGCAGTCAAAGCAATCCGCAACGGACCAGCTTACCGTCAAGTCGCAGGCAACAATGACGCGATCACTGCACCAATTTACAAAACGAAATTCGCTTTTGAATCAGACAGCGATACTCCGGTTTGACTTCGCTTCGCCATGTGCTCGACGCGCCTACACAATTCTTGAGTTGATGATCGCCCTCTCGCTTCTCTCCGTTTTAATGCTGCTGGGCTGGGGAATGATGGAATCCTTGCAGCGATCCCAAGAACGCAGTTGGAAATTGACGCAGCGCGTTCGTGTGTTGAGGTTAACACGTAACTGGCTAAGCAACGATCTTGACCACCTTGCAAAAGGACCCGCCCAAGGTAGCTTGGCCAATGATCCTCTTGCCGGATCCGTGAGTTTTGAAGGAGATATTTCTGGGTTCATCGCCTCCGTCGTTCCTTCACTCGATCCAATCCCCTTCCTCCAACGCCTTGGAGAATCCGACGCATTAACCTCTCCCAACGGCTCCCTCCAAGACTTATCGCTTGAGTCCATGACAAGCACGGCAGAAGATGCAGCTATGGAGCAATGGAAAAGCTCCATCTGGGGCTCAGGTATGATCGACGTGGAATATCGATTGGAACCTGTTGAATCTGATCCAGATTCTCAACCCATAGCCGAAATCCAAGATCCTGATTCGATCCAATATGAACTAGTGCGACGCGAATGGATACCACAATCTTATTTCGACACGTACTTGGCAGCTAATCAACCGACCAATGGAATCCAAACGCCGCGACTCTCTCGCCGTGGATCATCAGGAGATTCCTCAACAAATAGTTCGAATCCACCGCGCGGTACAAACCTTGAATCGCTGATCGATGACGAATCGGAATCGATCCCACCCCTGAATGAAACGCGACTCTACGGTGTGGTGAAACCAAAGTTCTACTTCTCGGACGGGAACTCTTGGTTATCGGAATGGAGTTCCTCCACCCAAGGAGGCTTGCCTCGTGCAGTGGCAATTACTTTCGATTTCCCACCCACATCGGAGTTCAAAAAACCTCTTCCACCTCCCAAAGACTCGGAGAGTGATTCCTCTGAAACCGATTCAGAAGAGATGGAAAACCCACTTTTCGACCCTGAAACCAACGCCGCCCGAGAGATGCTCGAACCCAATTCCGGAAACGAAAGATTGATGGATATCTCGGAGAGCACTTACGTCATTATCGTTGAAACGGGACGAAGGGATCGAATGCCCATTTCGAATTCCTCGCAGCCAAATCTTGGAGGAATACAATAATGCCAAAAGCAACCAAGATACAACATCTGAACACCGCTAAACGAGTCACCCCTAAACGACTAAACCGTAGAGGAATGGCGTTACTCGTTGTTGTGGTCTTAGTGATGCTAATCTCGCTCGCAGCCTACCGATACTCCTTCGAAATGGAGAATGAATATCGCGTGACTCGCCTTCAAGAAGAACAAGTCCAGGCTCGATTGGCGGCACTGAGCGGTGTGGAGTTCGCCGCCGCATTTCTTGAACAACCACTTGCGATCAGAAACACGCTTCTTAATGGAACCAATCCCGAGAAAATTTTCTCACGATCTATTGAAGATGACGCCACGCGGTTGAACTCGCAGACTGACGATGAATCATCTTGGCAGTTTGCTATCCTTGGACGCAAGCAATCCTTCGGATCGAACGATACCGCATCGGTATCAGGCGATGGCCCCAACGATCTATCGCAAGGCTCCATCAAGAACTGGAAATGGGGCTTCGAAAGTGAGGGAGGAAAGCTTCACATCCCTACTTTGTTGAAATGGAATCAACTTCGACCGGGCATCGCAAGAACGATTCTGCTTCAACTACCCGATGCCGACGAAGAGTCAGTCGATGCTTGGCTTGCGCAATTCGGCGTACGAACAGTTGCCGCTATCGCTCAAGATACACTGGCTCAAGCAAGCTCGAGTGGTTTACAGTCCCCAACGCAGCGCAAGCAACGGACAGAAGCAGCAGACCGATTGCGACTTCGATGGTTCGGTGGTGACCTTGATCAAAACTACCAAATCGATCCATGGGAGGACGCTTTGCTTGGCAAGCTTCTCGTTGACCCTACCGGATCATTGAACGCAAACCCTATGCTCAGGGATCTCTCCAAACTCAACTCAACTGCTGCGAACAACTCAAATGCCACGGGAGAGAACCTGACCGCTGCAACTTCAGAGCAAAGCGGCAACGCATGGAAAGGGTACCTTAGTTGGGTCCAGGGGGAACGAAATGAGAAACCAGACGGCAAACCTAAAATCGCTCTCAATCAACCGGACTTGCGTAAACTTCATCAAGAACTTAGCCAAGCACTGTCGGTAGGCCAAGCCAACTTTATCGTTGCAATGCGACAGTACGGACCGGGAATTGGAAATCGCACAAGAACCGGATCGACCACCCCGAACTCGACCACCCCGAACTCGACCACCCCGAACTCGACCTCACGGAATCCGACCTCACCGCCCCCCACATCACCGAATGCCAATCGCAGTACCATTGCGCCAAGGTCACAACTCCCTATCGATGGTTCCGGCAGACCTCGTTCGCAGTCGGGACAAAGTCCTTCAACTCGAGCGAGCTCATCAAAAGCATCCGTTACCGCTGAGCAATGGACTCCAAACTGGCAGGATCCTCCCAGATACCAACTGACCTCTGTGCTGGAAGTAATCGACGTCAATTTGGACGCGAGTCCCATCGGTGGCGCGGCGCGATCGGCAAGCACTTCGCAAAGCGCAAGTTCACCATCAAGTTCAGCAGGTGGTTCAGGCACACAAGGCAATGCCGCTTCGCAAGGGAATTCCATCACAAGTCCATGGGCAAGCGGAACTCCTGAGTTCCGATCATCCATCAGGAAGCTGCTTGACGAGACCACGCTTCAGCCCCAACCGATCATCGAAGGGCGGATTGATTTCACAACGGCCCCTGCAATCGTTCTTGCTGCGGTGCCAGGAATCGACCCTGCCCTAGCCCAAAAAATAATTCAAATGCGTCAGGAAGCCGCTCTGCGTGGCCCAGAGGAATCGATTGAATCGATTGCTTGGCTTTTGGAGAAAGGTTTGGTCGACGCACGCAAACTCGTAGAGCTCGAACCGTTTTTAACGACCAGAAGCGACGTTTTCTCATTACAATCGGTAGGTTTCCGGGATGAAAAGAGTCCGGTATTTCGATGTACCGTTGTGATCGATGCGAGGCAAATTCCAGCACAAGTTCGCGATGTGCAAGTGTGGCACCCCTGGGATCGCGGTTTTTCAGCAGAATCCTTACAACCCGGCGTTCAATGAACCCTTTCGAGAAACTCTCCTTTCTTCCCCGGAAATCCTCGCCGCAAACCTTTAGCGGACGTGTCGCCATTGTTCACTGGGATCGTGACTCGGTCTCCTTCTTCGTCCTGACTCCAAACTCCAGAAGCGTTAAAAGCACAGAACTCGGTGCTTTAAGCCTCGTGGCGGAATCTACCGAAAGTACCGATTCGACCGGCGAAGAGCCCAAGCGATTGAAACCGCTGTCGGTCCTAGCCGATCACTTCAAAACGCAAAAGATCGCCGTTAAAGGAATCGTCGTTCTACTCTCGCGACCCGAGTTAGATCTCCTCCCATTGAATCTACCTCCCGCCTCCGCAGAAGAACTTCCCGTCCTAGTTGCCGCCGAAGTCGAACAACAACAAGGCGAATCCCAAGTACCTCCAATCGTCGATTTTTACCTCGTCCCCGAAATTCCCGGCGATGGAACCAACGCAACTTCAGGACAACAAGTGTTTGCTTTCGCCCTGAGCCAAAACCAGTTGGCGTCCATCCAAGAACAATGCAATGAAGCTGGTCTAAAGCTTCTTGGAATCGGTTCAAGACAACTTGCACCTTTGCGGATACTCAAAGAAGTTTCCGTCGATGCGGATTCCATGGTCGTTGCTGTACACCTCCTTGCTGGTGAAGCAGAGATCGCGATTTGTTACGGCAAAGTTCCAGTACTGTTGCGAACCATTCGCTACAGCTCCGAAGACGCTGAGCGAGTCGCAGAACAGATAGACACCGAAGCGAAACGCTGCCTGACGCTCTTACCCTCAACGGTAACCGATCAACCGGTCTCATGGTGTATTTTCGTCAACAGCGAATTCGCTCGAAGCGTCGGTGAAGCGGTCGAGCAGCAAGACCAAGTCTACGTACAATGGGTCGACCCATACTACGGATGGAATGTTACAGGCAACCCAATCGAGCTTAGCGCAAAATCGGCTGCGAACGCTGGAGCAGCCCTCGACATCCTAAGTCAATCGTTACCTGTTAACTTGTTAGCCCCCAAACGCCCGCCAAAACCACCGAATCCTTGGGTGCGTTGGGGAGCTATCGGAGGGCTCGGTGTTGCGTCTGCCTCCGTCGCAGGATACTTCTTGCTCACAGACATCTGGGACCTGCAATCTGAAGCGAAATCATTGGACTCGAACCTTCGCAACGAAGCGAAAGTCACTTCGAAGTATCAAGAGAAAGCTGACCAAGTCACAACCGTGGAAGCTTGGCTATCCGATCAAGTTGATTGGGTCGCTGAACTCTCAGATCTTGCATCTCGTTTGCCTGACGGCCAAGAAGCGACAGTGCGGCGACTAAGCGGCTCAGTCAATGCAAAAGGAAGTGGATCGATCGACCTAGCGATGCAAGTCCGTTCCCAAGAAATCATCTCAGATCTCGAAAACCGTATTCGAGGTGCAAAATATACCATCATCAGCAAACAAATCACGCAGAACCCCGATTCCCAAGAGTACCCTTGGCAATTCGAATCCCACATCGAATTCCCTCTGACGGCTCCAGGTCTCCGACGATTCGAAGCCGTCGAAGCGACCGAAAAAGCAAAACCCGATAAACCAGCCGCCTCAACCGAGAAATCTGCTGAACCTGTTGAGCCTCAAGCGACCAGTGAAACTCCAGTGCCCACCCCTCCCACCATACAACCTCCCACAACACAACCACCGGACATTCCTCCTACCGAATCCCCCACTGAACCAACCAATCAATCAACCGTTGTTCCCGCTGAGGTGAAGTCATGACTCCCACCATGAAATGGTTGCTGATTGCCGGCGGATCGGTATTTGGACTCTATGGAGCAGACCAACTCTACCGTGGCTGGATTGAAGAGCCCAGACAAGAACTTACTGCGAACATCGATAAGCTCTCTAACGATATTCAAAAAGACAATCAGACGCGGTTCGCTGCGCAAAAAGCTGCGAAACGTCTCGATGAGTATCAGCACCGCGCCCTTCCAGCCGACCCAGCCATCGCGAAATCACTTTACCAGCAATGGTTGCTGGAAATGGTCGACCGCTATGAACTGGCCTCGGCAAGCGTCGACGCATCACAACCAGCCCCGATCGAAATCAAATCACGCACCAAAAAAGGTAAACGCGTTCGCGTCGGCCATCGCATCGATTACTCCGTCCGAGGACAAACCACCCTGACGAAACTGACCGCTTTTCTCGATGCGTTTCGCCGCGCCAGCCACCTTCAGAAAGTTCGCTCTGTAAGCCTCAATCCACTTGGAAATGATGGCCGCCTCGATGTGAATCTCAGCATTCAAGTCCTCTGCTTGGATGACGCAGCATCCGATTCGGCATTGAGCGATTGGATCATTACCGACGAAGCAGCCGAGCAACTCTCCCAAGGAGATGTACTTGTACAACGAAACCCATTCGCGAAAGGGTTTGCAAAAGCTCTCCGCGATATGGAACTCAAAGCGATCACGGTCAATCGACAAGGAGCTACCCAAGCTTGGTTTAGCACCAACGCGAGAGGTAGAATTGAGAAGGTAGAAGCGGGTAAATTAATCCCAAGCCCGCTGCATGAAATCTTAGTCGCGACGATTGATACGGATCGTGTGTTGATTCGATACAATGATTCAGAATATTGGATCAAGCTAGGGGAATCGATCGGAGAAGTCGTCGAGCCGGCCAAAGCCAATGACATTTCAGATCCATCGACGACACAACCTACAGGTATTCAATAACTCGTCTCGAGCTACGCGAGAACAACGGTTCATCCACAATACGCCAACACCTGAATACAAGATCCTACCGATGAGACGAAAACCGAACCGACTACGAAGCTTACTATTGCTCTCCACTGCGTTCCTAGGTGGTACTTCTTTCAGTTCGCAACAAACCTTTGCACAGCTAATCGGAAATCGAACCGTTGGAAACGCACCAGGAAATATCCAACAAACATCACCATCGGCGCGGGCCGGTTCGGGCTCCTTCACGAATGCATCGGCGAACTCCGGTCCGATCGGTCCGAATGGATTAAGCGTCGGCAATAACCCTGGCGGCGGTATCCAAGCCAACGGAAGATTCGTTCGAGGGAATCGCCAACGAGGGGACTTCGTCGGCTCGAACCGAACCGACTTAAAAGGCTTCGTCGGAGCAACCCAAGCAGTCGGTACTGGCAATGTTGCCTCGTCGACAACCAATCTTCGGCTAGAGACAAGTTCGCAAAGAGTCAACCGACCACTTCCACCGTTGCCCAAGAAAAGTATGTACTATCCGAAGCTCGTCCTAGACGATAGCGAGCAAGATGCCGCAGAAGTGATCCGCAGCCCTGAATTTCGAACCGAAGTGCAAGATCGCTTGCGGCGAGCGGGCTATCCAGATATCGAACTACAAATGGACGCAGGTGTAGCGGTCTTACGCGGCAGCGTCGCTTCACAGCGTGAAGCCGAACTGGCTGCAACCATGCTGAGCTTCGAACCTGGTATCTCCCAGATTCGAAATCAAATTGAAGTTATTAAGCCCTCTCGCTAAGCATCGAGAAAAATACAGGCAGTGCATTCGGTTCGATTCGATTCAGACGCTTCTTGTGTTATTCAGGAAGCACTCTGCTAAAAAACTTCATCCAGTTACCATAGAACACGGACTCGATTTCTTCTTCAGAAAATCCTCTCGCCAACATCATTGGTACGAGTTTCTGAACGTCGCGGTAGCGATTCAAGTCCGCAGGTGTCTGCTCGCAACCATACCCCCCGTCGAGATCTGTTCCAATCCCTACGTTCGCAAGCGACCCGTTCGCCAACTTACGAACATGCTCGATTTGATCCACCGCACGCTCTAGCGTCACCTCGTTCTTCGACACCCCTCGAACGTAACCATCCTGCAACATGATGATGTCTAACGCGACACCTAAAACCCCACCACGCTCAATGACGACCTTGATCTGATCGTCGCTGAACTGCCGTTGCCAATTGCAGATCGCTCTCGCATTCTGATGGCTTGCATGAATTGGACCCTGGAAATGCTTGATCACTTGCCAGAACGCAACATCGGAGAGATGGGTCACATCGATGGTTATTCCAAGCTTCTCACAGTGCTTGAGCAATTCAATCGCATCGAGCGATAAACCAACTTCGCTTCGCGTCCCACCTCCGTAACGATTCGTTCCGTAATGGGTCAGCCCCAATGCTCGCAGACCAGCTTCGTGAAATTCATAAATGGTCTCAGGCGTCAGAACAGGATCTGCCCCTTCCATGGTTAAAATAAATCCCAACGGCGCTTCGTTGCTCGTCGAACCAACTAACTGCGTATCCTCTCCATCGGAACCAACACCGTTCTGCTCTGTGTAAGCTCTCCAATGCTTCTGAAGCTCCTGACGAGTGCGAATCATCCTCAGATAACCACTTCGCTCCATGGCCCGATAATACGCTAAATGAGCATGCGCCATCGCATAACACGTCTGAGGGGACGTCCACCCGAAGGTATGATCAATCGTCATCTCTTGACGCGCAAGTAACGTGGTCAAACAGACCGGGACTTGAGCAATTCGCAATTCAGGAAAAGACAAAGTGTTCGTTTGCCTTCCCTTCTCCAACATCCCTGCCGCTTGTTCTTGAGCACGAATATCATCGACGCATTGACGTAAATCGCGATTCCAGTCAACGCCGTTCAAAGCAAGATCAAGGTGTGCGTCGAAGATCCACATTAGGTCTCTATCCTTCGATAAAAAGAAATGGCTTTACTTGGCAAGTTCGTCGAAAACCGGCTTGGCTACCCATATAGGTAACATCGGTTGGAATGAAGCCGCAACAGCGATTGCATCCGATGGTCTTGCATCCACATCGATGACTTCCCCATCGCGCTTGAGCCGTAGCACCGCCAAAAAGACTTCATCGTGAAAGTCTGTGATCACTACCGACTCAACGCTTGCACCAAGCGACTGGGTAACCCCAATGATCAAATCATGAGTCAATGGCCTATCAGGACGCTCCATCGCCGTAACTCTGAGATTGATATTCGTGGCTTCAAAAAAACCAATCACAATCGGAAATTGTCGCTCCCCATCGGTCTCTTTCAAGAAAATAACATACTGGTTCATCAGATCGTTCATGACGATCCGTGCAAGCTGCATTGGTACAAGTTCTGTCATTGCATCGACAACGGAGGGTAGGAAAGGCTGGACTGAGGGCATTGAGGGTATTCTCAACGAAGTATACCCGAAATTCCGGACCTGTCCGTATCGTAGGCAACGAAACGCCATACTCCGAGAATTATTGCCCCTTACCACTTGTCCCTAAATCGCAAAGTCCGACAGAAAGGTCACGCACCGGCGAAAGGATCTACAGCCGACAAAAAGGTTCACGCCCGCCTATGCATCTGACATGGAACAAAAGTGCTTTGCAGGCCTGCCTTAAAAACTTCTATCCAGCCGCAAGAACGATGGGAATCTAACCAACGAGTAGATCGCATACCCTATTCGGATGCGGTGGTTCTTAGTAGACGCTGTACCGGCGGTGTAACCCACGCCAGAATGCTTCCCAAGCTTCGAACTCGGCAGCCTTCAGTTTCAATGGCCCATTCTCTTTTCGGGTCCAAGCCAATAATGGATCACTCGCCCAATGCTCAAGAACATTGCGATAAATCGTATCCGGATGGTCGGGTACAAGTGGCCAGCGTTCAACGTGTGCATGCAACCAGTCAAAAGCTACTTTCCGATGCTTTTGTGCATTTTCCGGATCACGCAATGCTGCACGCAAGGCTTGTTGTGCAGCCGTGGCCACAACAGGTGGCAGCAATGCATCCGCCGGTAAATCAGTCCGACGAAAAGCCTCTTGGAAAAATGTATACGATAGCTCATGACAATGCAGACTCTCAGATTCCATCGCAATCGCGATCAAATCCTTAATGGGAATCGACTCACACTCTTTCGATCGCATCTCAAGCCGTAAAACTGCCGATTCCATCTCCTTGGTTCTAGTTCTTTCCACCCAAAAATTGGCCTGCGACGTTCGCCCCAATGCATCAAGAACCAAAGTGTAGCCAGATGTAACAGGGGTGATAAAAGGTGCAATCCACTCTTCAACCGGGGTGGCAAGTTTAAAGTCAGGATGAGTTTTCGAAATCACATCCTGGCAACGCGAAAACAATTCTTCAGCAAACGGCAAATCAGCCTTCAATATTGCTTGCTCTCCCACAAGTACCGATGCATCGATCATCTTTCGAGTCCAAGATTCGAATTCTCGCTGTTTCTCAGCGTCTACTTCGTGATTCGTGTCAACGCTCCGGTTGTACATTTCATCTTGAAAGCTCTCATAGCGTTTCACAAGCAATGGCAAAGCGAGCTCAAGGGCTTTCACCCCCTCATACCGCTTGTTCAAATTCATTGCGATCAAACCTTTTTGATGCAATGTGTTTGCAAAATCCCAAGCAGTCTTCTCGTCTTCTAGGTTCTGCGAGTGCAGTTTGCTGACCAAGTCGGATGCTTCCGAAACCAATTCCCAGGCCCTTGGGAAATTCCCTCGCCTCGCTTCTGCATCGGCTGTAGCACACAAACAGTACCTCAGGGATGACAAGCTATAACGACTCCTCGGTGCGCGTTTAACCATCTCCCGGCTAACGAGCAACCCCTTCGCATTCCAATCCGCATTCTCATTGCCGCCCTTATCACTCATAGCGCATCTCGCTCGGTTCTGATACGCAGATCCCAACATCGCAAGCTGATCTGTGTTCATCGACTCAATTCCGTCTGACTCCCCTTCCATCCTTCGGATCGTCTCGTCGAGAAGCGTTACCCCTTGGCTGGTCTCTCCAATACCAAGACTAAAAATGGAGTAGTCAAGCTGTATCCGCCACAGGTTCCGTTTGCTAATCTCACTCTCTCCACCTTCCTCGATTTGCTTTTCCGAGAATTCAATCGCTTTACCAAAAGCCTCCTTTGCCTCCTCATTTTTCTTTGAAAGCGCTAAGGAAATCGCGTGATTGCGGTGTAAGTCCATCAACGTAAGTTTTACTCGCTCGTTGTCCTTCGATAGCGTGGTAAGAAGAGGCACCCAAGATTTCGCCTCCTGATACTCCTGCAATCCCTTTTGATAATCCCCGGCAGCTTGAAACGTTGTCATCAACGCATTCACGTTCCCAACAAACCTCGCAGCATTGATCGCTTGCTTATCCGTAATCCACCACTCCTTTTTTCCATCTCGAGGAGCTAGATGCGGCAACATCGGCCTTAGTAACGACGAAGCTTCTTGAAGACATTCAATACTCTGGGCGTAATCACCAAGCTCGCGATACAGACTTGCAATGGCTTGATTCATTCCAACCAGCTTATCGCGATTGACGTCAGCTAACTCTGTCTCGGTATCGATGTCATATAGGGTTCGCTGATAAAATTCCAACGCTTTCGACAAGAACAACTTACGAAACTGCTGGGACTCAGGAGTCTCTGCGTACTTCAGGGCATCATCATCAAGCAGCACTTCGGGAAACGTTGCCAACGCATCGATCGCCAACGATTCCCTCGCTATCGATCGACGATTCAAACGATCCGCTTCCGTGATCGCGCGCTCCTTTTGATCGATCTCATCTTCAAGCTCTTCCTGTTTCGCTCGCAATTCACCGTTGTACATCGATTGCCTAGCACCGATTATCAACAAAGCAATCAACGCTACGAAGATAGTGGCAAGCAGCGAATAGAAAGCCGTTCGATGATGCCGAAACCAGCGAGTGACCGAGGATATTGCGGAATCGGGACTCGCAACGATCGGCAAATCTTCAATAAAGAATTGAAGGTCAGTAGCAAACTCGGACGCAGATGCATATCGATCGTCGGGATCGACCGACATCGCTTTCAAACAAATAGCCTCAAGTCCAGCCGGAACCGACCTTCGTAACGCTCGGGGTGCAGGAAAATCTCCCGTGGAAACCGCTTTGGCCAAATCACCGATGGATGAAAATCGATCTCTTGAGTAAGCAGGCCTTCCAGTGAGAATGTGATACAAAACCGCCCCTAAAGAATAGATGTCACAAGACGCGGTGGCCCAGGCACCCGTGCAAAGTTGTTCAGGTGCGGAGTATCCAAGCGTCCCAAGAGTTGCGGCTGTTGCATCCCCTTTCGGCCTACTGAACTCACGTTGAATATGGCCCCCAGATCCATCCTGGATCGTGTGCGCCAACCCCCAGTCAACTACCAACGTCTCTCCGAACTGCCCAGTCAAAACATTCGCGGGTTTGATATCTCGATGCGCAACACCCTGGTTGTGTGCGTATGCAATCGTACTGCTGACATTGATCAACCTTTCGATCAACTGGTCCATCGAATGCTGGGCTTCCCAAGACGATACGAAAACCTTGTTATGGTGTTCGTTGATCAAATCCAGAAGCGTGCCGGAATCCTCGCCGGCAATGAGCCGCATGGTGTAATAAGGAGTCCCGTCCCGATGATGCCCCTTGCTGTAAATCGGTACGATTCCCGGATGATTTAACCGAGCTGTGATCTCCGCTTCATGAAGAAACCTATTGCGTTTCTCCATCGTCTCTTTACCACCAACAAGCGGCTCCTTTAACGCCACTCGACGTCCAAACTGCGTATCGACAGCAACCCATACTTGCCCCATCCCGCCACTCTGAAGATTCTCTTTCAGCTCGTAGCGCTCTACCTCTGTTCCAAGACTCCCGGACCCCTGATACTTCTCTGGGGTGTATCCAAGCTCTAATGCTAACTCTTCTAACTCAATGCGTACGCGTTCCCTGTCATTCTCGTCGATATCCTGGACGAACGCATCAAGATCAACAGCTTGCCCTTGGCCAAGCAAAGCCTCAAACTCAGCGCACTTCTCGGCTATCCTAGCTAGTAACTTGGTACTCATGACTCAAGTAGGGCTTCCACAAATTCTGAATCAAAGCCAACCTCACAGCCACAGTCTTCCTTGCACATCCGAGCTCTTTCGCAATCTCACTGTTCGAAAATCCCTCTAACCGTAACGTCGCAACGCGTCGCAGCCTTCCCGAAGAGTCCGAACGATCAAGAACATCAAGCAGAACTTTACACTGCTCCGATACCAACGCAACCTCCTCCGGCCCCGGATCCCTCCCGACCGCTTGATCCCCTCCCGAGGGGTCTCCTATCCAATCGAACATCCGACCAGGATTGCGTTTCTGCGTCATCGAACGCTTGGCAGCAGTCCGAGCGTGATTGCGGGAAATACTCACCAGCAGACGCCAAAGCTCATTGCGATTCCGGACCGTTTCAAAACGCCCCCGGTCCACGCCGCTATGTAACTCATACATCGTGGTAGACGCTAAATCCTCAGCATCGGACACACGGTCAACAACCCCCGAAAGTTGACACGAAGCCATCTTTACAAGCTGGTTGTAGTACCGATTCCAAAGCCAATGCAAGGCTTCGCGATCACCACTGATAAGCGCAAAATAATTTTTCGTTACGGATCCGGGTGGAGAGATAGTCACCTTCGTCGCTCCTAAGAACAAACGCTCCGAACAAACATTCAAAACGACCCCCAACAGGTCACCATATTGTAGCGATAGGGAACCCACTTTCTACGAGCAAAAATCGTAACGAATTGTATCCAGCATTCCGCAAGGAAGTTCTTGAATTTGCCCAATAAACGACACTTGGGTACGTAACGAAATCGTTAGTGTCTATCAGCAACATCCAACAAAATTCGCGTTTTTGATGTTGCCAGTAATCAGAATTCACTCGGAAGTCACGACACAAACGATCGTTTTTCAGTAAACTAGTTCCGTTGCCTGACCCCTTACCAAATCACATCGCAACCGACTCGAATTTCCTTCGAATCCCTTCGGATCCATTGAATTTCGACTGTTTTGCGTTGGTTTGATAGCGGACAAAAAATAACTGCGAATTTGCTTTCTCTTTCCCTCCCGCCTCGTTCGAATCTTTCGTATTCATCGATTCTCTCACCGCTAAAACACCCCCCAATGAAATCCCACCATCGCAACCCATTGAAATCCTCTTCGCTCCACGATCTGCTTAACTGCCTTATGGCAATTGCAATTGTTTTTATTGCAAACGTTGCACAAGCAGCTGAGCCTCTGCAACTGCGCAAAGGGGACCAAGTAGCAATCATCGGTAACACCATGGCCGATCGAATGCAACACGCCGGTTGGCTCGATACCTACCTGCACGCAACCTTCCCCGACTACGACCTGGTCTGCCGAAACCTTGGCTACCCAGGCGATGAATTGAAAATTCGCAACCGGGAAGAAAACTTCGGCAGCCCCGATGAATGGCTCACCAAAGTACGAGCAAACGTCGTCCTTTGCTTCTTCGGCTACAACGAAGCCCTCAAGGGGCCCGCTGCTCTAGACGGATTCAAAAAAGACCTCGCGGAAACCATCGACTCGATGCTGGCTCAAAAATACGACGGACAATCCCCACCACGGCTTGTCTTCTTCTCCCCGATCGCTCACGAAGATCTTCAAGACCCAAATCTTCCAAACGGAGAAGCCAACAACAAGAACCTCGCTCTCTACACCCAAGCCATGCGAGAAGTGTGCGAGTCGAAAAAAGTATCCTTCGTCGATCTTTTCGAACCCTCGAAGAATCTCTACACGAAGTCCTCGAAGCCGCTGACGATGAACGGAATCCACTTGCTCGAAGAAGGCGAGAAAGCCATCGCAGAAGTCATTCTCAAATCCTTGTTCCCAA